>Ga0209343_10000598_pt1 | contig 50354 bp, 69 predicted proteins | sample RifCSPlowO2_02_FD_184026 | JGI IMG/M metagenome (GOLD analysis project Ga0209343, IMG submission 184026) | Groundwater microbial communities from Rifle, Colorado - Rifle CSP2_plank lowO2_0.2 (SPAdes) (version 2) | ecosystem: Environmental > Aquatic > Deep subsurface > Groundwater | place...
ATCGCGCCGGTTGTTTGTACGTCGCCTAAGCCTTACAGGCTGGCGGCGTACTCGGTCAGGTACTTGGCCACGCCTTCCGGCGAGGCGGTCATGCCTTTGTCGCCTTTCTTCCAGTTGGCCGGGCAGACGTCACCATGCTCTTCGGTGAATTGCAGGGCATCGACCAGACGCAACAGCTCGTCCATGTTGCGGCCCAGCGGCAGGTCATTGACGATCTGCGAACGTACCACGCCATTCAAGTCGATCAGGAACGCGCCACGGAAGGCCACGCCACCTTCGGACTCGACGTCGTAGGCCTTGCAGATGGCGTGATTGATGTCGGCCGCCAGGGTGTACCTGACCGGGCCAATGCCGCCCTGGTCTACCGGGGTGTTGCGCCAGGCATTGTGGGTGAAGTGCGAGTCGATCGACACGCCAATCACTTCGACGTTGCGTTCCTGGAACTCGGGGATGCGGCGATCCAGAGCGATCAGCTCGGACGGGCAAACGAAGGTGAAATCCAGCGGATAGAAGAACACCAGGCCGTATTTGCCCTTGATCGCCGAGGACAGGCTGAAGCTGTCGACGATTTCGCCATTGCCGAGGACTGCAGCAACATCAAAATCAGGGGCTTTCTTACCGACGAGTACGCTCATTGAGTATCTCCTTGAGTCATGGGTCAGGTGCGCGCCGGTCTAACCTTGCAGCCGCCTGACGACAGCATGATGACAACGCCCGCACCATCGGGGCCGGCCATCATACACCGCGATTTTCGGCCTCGCCCCTCGCCCATCGCTTTATCGACCGTCGAGCCAGGCCGTTTGCCCCGCCCCACCTCGACCGTTCGTCTGCTGCACACGCCTGTGAACGCCAGCCAGGAATAGAGTTTTGACAAGCATTCTCATTAGCATTAGTATCGAGCGCAACCAACCACTGCCCTGCGACGAGTCTTAGTCCATGTACGTCTGCCTCTGCGAAGGTGTCACCGACAACCAGATCCGCGACGCAATCTTTGAAGGTTGCTGCAGCTACCGTGAGGTGCGCACCACCCTCGGTGTCGCCAGCCAATGCGGCAAATGTGCTTGCCTGGCCAAGCAAGTGGTTCGCGACACCCTCAGCGAAGTGCAAAGCAGTCAGGCCGCCCTGGCCTATCCAGCGAATTTCGTCGCGGCCTAGTCAGGCGCTGCAAAACAACCGGACCTCGCGTCCGGTTTTTTATGCCCAAAATTCAAGGGATTAGCTCTGGATACGGAGGCAAATCGTTCTTGCTAGTATTTATTTCCGTTGAAATTTCAACTACTTAGATTTGACAGACGGTATGACCCGACCCAAAATTCCCTGTCTACTTTCCCAGCAAGGCAGCTCAGACCATGAAAGGCGATAAGAAAGTCATCCAGCATCTGAACAAGATCCTCGGTAACGAGTTGGTCGCCATCAACCAGTACTTCCTGCACGCACGGATGTACCAAGACTGGGGCCTGAAGAAACTCGGCGAGCACGAGTACCACGAATCCATCGACGAGATGAAGCATGCGGACAAGCTGATCAAGCGCATCCTCTTTCTCGAAGGCCTGCCGAACGTGCAAGACCTCGGCAAACTGCTGATCGGTGAAAACACCAAGGAAATGCTCGAGTGCGACCTGAAGATCGAGCACAAGGCCCATATCGACCTGAAGGCGGCGATTGCCTACTGCGAGAGCATCGGCGACTACGCCAGCCGCGAACTGCTGGAAGAAATCCTCTGCTCGGAAGAAGATCATATCGACTGGCTGGAAACCCAACTGAGCCTGATCGAAGCCGTCGGTTTGCAGAACTACCTGCAGTCGCAAATGGACGAATAGGGTTTTAGTCAGCATCAAAACGGGAGCTCAAGGCTCCCGTTTTTATTTGACTTGCAACGCCTCCATGCGTAGCTATGCCGCTATTTGGCACGCGTACAAAAAACCCCGCCGCGGCGGGGTTTTCGTTGGCAACTGCCTGCTTAGGCGTCGCTTTTCTGCATGGCGCTCTTGATCAGGGTCTGCAGCTCACCCTTCTCGAACATCTCGGCCACGATGTCGCTGCCACCAACCAGTTCACCGCCAACCCAGAGCTGCGGGAAGGTCGGCCAGTTGGCGTACTTCGGCAGATTGGCGCGGATTTCCGGGTTTTGCAGGATGTCGACATAGGCGAATTTTTCACCACAGGCCATCACGGCTTGTGCGGCTTTGGAGGAAAAGCCGCACTGCGGGGCATTCGGCGAGCCTTTCATGTACAACAGAACGGTGTTGTTGGCGATCTGTTCTTTGATGGTTTCGATGATATCCATGGGGCACCTCAGGACTTAACTTCCCGACTCACGGGTCGGCACGGTGGCGGCATTGTAGCGAAAAGCCGAGCGTAATGCTCGGCCTTGGCGCGACTTGGTCGCCCCCTGGCCCGGATGCAATCCGGGCTACCGCTCTCAGGCCGCCGCCACCTGAACCGGCACGCCATTGAGCGCGGCATTGCCGGACAAGGCATCGAGCTGGCGCTCGTCGGTCAGGTCGTTGGCGCTGGCGCCGGGCTGCGCGCTGGCAATGGTCAATTGTACGCCTGGGCGTGCATGGCCCCAACCGTGGGGCAGACTGACCACACCGGGCATCATCTCGTCGCTGGCGGCGACTTCCACTTCGATGGCGCCGATCCGCGAACGCACGCTGACCAATTGGCCGTCGGCCAAGCCGCGCTGGTCCAGATCAGCCGGATTCATCAGCAATTGATGGCGCGGCTTGCCCTTCACCAGGCGATGGTAGTTGTGCATCCAGGAGTTGTTGCTGCGTACATGCCGGCGACCGATCAGCAGCAGCTCGTCGGCCTTGGGCAGCGGCTGCGCGGCGAAGCGCGGCAGATCGCTCAAGAGCAAGGCCGGAGCGGCCTGGACTTGCTGGTCCGGGGTGCGCAACCGCGCGGCCAGGTTGGGCTTGAGCGCCCCCAGGTCGATGCCATGGGGATGTTCCAACAGTTTGGCCACGGACAACTTATGCTCGGACTTGTCGCCATAGCGACCCATGCGCAGGCCCATGTCGATGATCTGCGCCGGCTCCATGGTTGGCTTCAGCTCGACCCCGAGCTTGCCGGCGAAGGCCTTGGCCAGGCCGACGAAAATTTCCCAGTCGTGCAGGGTGCCGGCTGGCTTTTCCAGCACCGGCAGGTTGAAGCGGGCAACGTTGCGCACGGCGAAGCTGTTGAAGGTCATGTCGTAGTGATCATGCTCCAGCGGCCCGGTGGGCGGCAGGATCAGGTCGGCGTAGCGGGTGGTTTCGTTGATATAGGTGTCGATGCTGAGCATGAACTCCAGACCGTCCAGCGCCTGTTCCAACTGGCGGCCGTTGGGGGTCGAGAGCACCGGGTTGCCGGCCACGGTAACCAGGGCGCGAATCTGCCCCTCGCCCGGCGTCAGCATCTCTTCGGCCAGGGCTGCGACCGGCAGTTCGCCGGAGTATTCCGGCAGCCCGGAAACGCGGCTGCGCCAGCGGTCGAAGTGGGTGCCGGAACTGCCGGTGGTCAAATCGATAGCCGCCTCGGTGCACAGTGCCCCGCCTTCGCGGTCGAGGTTGCCGGTGACCAGGTTGATCAGCTGGATCAGCCAATGGCAGAGGGTGCCGAAGGCCTGGGTGGACACCCCCATGCGGCCATAGCACACGGCCTTGTCGGCGGCGGCGAAATCGCGGGCCAGCTGACGGATGGTTGCCGCCGGCACGCCGCAACGCGCGCTCATGGCCTCGGCGGTGAAGCCGGCGATGGCCTGGCGCGTTTCGTCCAGGCCGGCGACCGGCAGGTGGCTGGCGCGGGTCAGACCTTCTTCGAACAGGGTATTGAGCAGACCGAACAGCAGCGCGGCATCCTCGCCCGGACGTACGAACAGGTGCTGATCGGCAATCGCCGCGGTCTCGCTGCGCCGCGGGTCGACCACCACCACCTTGCCGCCGCGCGCCTTGATCGCCTTCAGGCGTTTCTCCACATCCGGCACGGTCATGATGCTGCCATTGGAGGCCAGGGGGTTGCCGCCGAGGATCAGCATGAAGTCGGTGTGGTCGATGTCGCAGATCGGCAGCAGGAAGCCGTGGCCGTACATCTGCTGGCTGACCAGGTGATGGGGCAGTTGATCCACCGAGGTGGCGGAGAAGCGGCTGCGGGTCTTGAGCAGACCGAGGAAATAGTTGCTGTGGGTCAGCAGCCCATAATTATGCACGCTGGGGTTGCCTTGGTAGCTGGCCACGGCATTGGCGCCATGCCGCGCCTGGATCTCGCCGAGGCGCTCGGCAACCAGGGCAAAGGCTTCATCCCACTCGATCGCCTGCCACTCGCTGCCAACCCGGCGCATCGGCTGGCGCAAACGGTCGGGGTCGTTCTGGATATCCTGCAAGGCCACCGCCTTGGGACAGATATGGCCACGACTGAAGCTGTCCTGGGCGTCGCCCTTGATCGAGCGGATCTGGGTCGAGCCGTCAGCTTGCAGCTCAGTCTCGATGGTCAGGCCGCAAATGGCTTCGCAGAGATGGCACGCACGGTGATGGAGGGTCTTGGTCATGGCCGGGCCTCATTTTCTTGTTCGATTCGACCGCAGAGGGCCGGTAAAACAAGACTATGGCGCCGGCTGGCAGGCTCCGCCAGTAGCGTTCGTCTCATGAATCGGCGGGCATCAGGCCAGCCGATTGAGCAGGACGGCAATGTCGTCCTGGCAAGCAGGAGCGGTTGGACAATTTGCGCCTGCTCGGCATTTCCTTATGATGGCTTACGGGGTGTCGAGGGGCTTGCAGGGCAGAATATACGGGGGTTTAGGGGTGCGTCATTATCCTGGGCACCCCTGCTTTCCCCGGTCATTGGTACGAAAAGTGGTACAGCATCACCCCCTCCTCGCCCGTCCTGGGCACGCTCACCCAACCTCCAGATCAGAAACACCAGTCCGCACCTGGGCTAATCTTCACCTTCCATCCACACCAGAGATTTTCGCCATGTGCGGCCGCATTGCTCAGTACACCGGCATCCGCGAGATGGTCGACGCGCTGAGCGGATGGCCGCAGCGTGAGCGCTTTCGGGTGCCGCAGAATGCCCAGCCACGCTACAACGTGGGACCGGCCACACCGGTGGCGGTGCTGCATGTGCACGATGACGAATTGATAGCCGAGCAGGTTCGCTGGGGATGGGCGCCGCATTGGGCGCAGGGGAAGCCGCCGGCGATCAACGCCAGGGTCGAGGGGGTGGCCAGCAGAAACTACTTCCGGGCGATCTGGAAGCATGGCCGGGCGTTGGTCCCGGCGGACGGGTGGTATGAGTGGAAAACCAGCGAGGATAACCCGAAGCAGAAGCAGCCCTACTACCTGCGCCTGGCTGGCGGCGGGCCGCTGTTCTTCGCGGGGCTTGGTCAGTTCCCGGTCGCCGGCACCGAGCCAGGCGACTTCGATGGGTTCGTGATCCTGACCGGAGAGGCAGACGGCGCCCTGGCCCAGGTACACGACCGCAAGCCCCTGGTGCTAATGCCCGACGAGGCGCGGGCCTGGGCGGATCCTGCTACCACCACGCATGAGGCCGAGGACATCGCGCGCTATCACGCAGCCACGGCCGAGGCCTTCGAGTGGTATCCGGTGAGCCGCGCCGTGGGCAATGTGCGCAACGATGGGCCGGAGCTGATCACTCCCCTGCCCTGATCTCCCTGGCCCACGCCTGCAGGGCCGTCAGCCGGACGCTGCATTGGTCGGCGCGGCCGGTCACTCGGACAATACCTGCTGCAGTTGCTGGGTGTAGCTCTGCTCGGGCTCCGGCTGCAGCGTCCAGGCTGGCGGCGCCGGGGGTGGCGGGCACTGCACCAGGACAGGTGGCAGGGTTGATGCGGACTGACAGCCCGCGGCGAGCAGCAGCGAGGTCAGCAGCCAGCTGATCGACAGAATCCTGAGCATAGGTCATCTCCTGGTAGTGCTGGGCATCGATAGCGGCCAGGCGCTGCTCGAGCGCCTGGCGTTTGTCCTGCTGGGCCTGCCGCTGGTGGGCGGCTGCGCGGGCGATTTCGACGAGGGTGTGGGCGTGGGTGCTGGCCTGTTCGGCGATCTGCTTGCCGTAGGCATTGGCCTGCCACTGCCAGGCACCGGTGGCGGACAGGGTCATGAGGGTGGCGACGGCGAGGCCGAGCAGTAGCAGGCGGTATTGCTGGATCAGGGCGAGCATCAGGGCACATCCTTGAAGAAGATGTGGGCGCCGATCTGCGTGGTGCGGGTCGAGCCTTTCACCCAGGCCGGGGTTTTGCTGACGGCTTTGGGGTTGTAGTAGTGGGTGGCGCCGCCGGTTGGGTCGGGTTCGTGGCTGTTAATCGCAGCCAGGGCAGCCTCGCGGCACTCCATGAACTGGCCCGCCGGTATCAGCTTCTGGCTGACCAGGTAGGGGAAGTTCGGATCGTTCTTGTTCCAGCAGCTGAATTGCCAGGGTGCACGGCACACGCCGGTATACCCCTCGCCCCACCAGTCAGGCTTGCCGTCATCGTGCAGGTCCATGTCCACCCGGTTACGGATGCACCAGGCGACGGCAATCATGCCGCCGCGGCCCTGATTCCTCGCCTCGCCCCAGATCGTGCGGGCGAGCGTGTCTATGTCTCGGTCGGTGTGCGGCATGGTTTTCTCCAGGCGTAAAAAAGCCCGCGCGGGGCGGGCTAGTCTTCTCACAGCGGTGTTATTGAAACGGCGGCGCTACCGGCATTATTCATCAGGTTTAACTACAGACTGATAAGCGTGCTCGTCAGCGTCCCCGCGGCATCGGTTAGCGTACGCGCTGCATCCGTGAGCCCCGCATTCGCCGCCGTCAGCGAAACTGCAGAATCGGTTAGTGTTCTGGCGGCATCCGCCAGTGAAGTGGCTGCGTACGTGAACGAGCCATATGTCCCGGTCATGGATCCATCAGACGGCAGTCTCGCCACGATAATGTCCTGACCGCCGGCCCCGGCCGACTCAGTGCGGCCCAGAACGCACATTTCACCACTTGGCCCCAGCGCTATTCCGGTACCAAACTCATTACCAGCGCCGCCCAGGCTGCGCTGCCACTGGAGTACTCCAGAATTGCTGTACTTGGCCAGAAGCAATTCGCTCAAGCCTGCGCCTATAGCGTCAGAGCGCCCGGCGACATAGAAATCGCCGGCAGAATCAGTGGTGATGCGAAAACCGTATTCATTACCAGCGCCGCCCAGGCTGCGTTGCCACTGGAGCGCGCCAGAGGAATTGTATTTCGAGATCAGAAGATCATTCGCCCCCGCTCCTTGCGAGTCGGTATTGCCCACAACGCAAACCCCGCCGAATGAGTCCGCCACAACGCCGTTTGCAATATCTGTCCCAGCGGCTGACAGGCTGCGCTGCCACTGGAGCGCGCCAGCGCTGTTGTATTTGGCAATTATTGCATCAAGGCTGCCAGAGCCCGTCGAGCCAGAAAAACCGCAGATGTAAACATTTCCCGAACTATCTACCGTCACACCATTGCCGGCCTCTGAAGAAGCGCCCCCTAATCGAACTTGCCACTGTATGGTTCCAGAAGTGCTGTATCTGGCAAGCAGCATATCTCCCGAGCCGACACCTGGATTTGTAGTTCCAGCCACATATATTGCATCGCCAGAGCTTATGGCTATAGCCGCACCAAACTCATTACCAGCGCCGCCCAGGCTGCGCTGCCACTGGAGTACTCCAGAATTGCTGTACTTGGCCAGAAGCAATTCGCTCAAGCCTGCGCCTTGCGAATCTGTAGACCCAGCAACGTATACAGCACCGGAGCTGTCCAGAGCCACGCTGTAGGCGGTATCTGAGCCAGCGCCACCGAGCGTGCGCTGCCAAATAACGGAACCTGCCGGGCTTAGCTTGAATAGAACAATGTCGTTTCCACCAGCACCAATCGAAGCAGTGAGCCCAGCCCCATATATATTTCCGGAGGCATCTATAACCGGGGTTGGCGTTGTGGAGCTATCATTGCCAGCTCCCCCGAGCATGGCGATCCAATAGGCGGAAATAGGCCCGCCCGACACCACCCGCCGCTGCGCCATAATCCCTGGGATCATCATGCGGCCACCAGTCGGCCGATCAGGCTCCAGGTGTTTGTTGCGCGCCAGAGTGCGGTAGCTGCTGCGCCTGCACCGGCCAGCACGTTGGTGTCATCCGCATGGACCACCACGCTGAACCCGTCACCGGTCACGGTCACTGCGCCTGCGCCGATCTGCAGAACATGGACCATCGGCAGGATGCCGGCGGTAGTCCACGCCGCCGTCGCCTCTGCGCCGATGGTCAGGGTGATGGGGGTGGCGCTGGTGCTGATCAGCCACAGGCCTGCATCGGACGGTGTGACGGCGCCGCTGGTGGTGACGGTGCGCGATGGCAGTCCGGCGATGGCGGCCTTGGCGGCGAGCGCGGCATCCAGGCCGGTGACGGTGCTGGTGGCCTGGCTGCCTGTGTGGTTGGCGCGGTCGAAGGCCAGTGCCAGGCGAGCGGCAAGTTTGCCCAGGGCTTCCAGCACGGTATCGGTTGCGGCCACTACGGTGGAGTCGGCCGGGCTCAGGCCCGTGAGCAACACGGCGCGCACGCGGGCTGCAGTGTGGTAGAGGTTGGTCGCGCCCTCCGGTACCGCGTCGGTAGAGCCCGGCGACGCGCTGATTTCGGCGTACGCGCTGCCGCCCCAGCGCCAGGTTTTGTTGTCGTCGAGGGTGACGTAGATCTTCCCGGCCTCGCCGGTACCCGGCAGGCTGGCGAAGTCCGCCACCTCGATCACGTCATCGACATAGGATGGCAGCTGCGCAGCCGGCACATGACCGCCGGCATCGAGGGTGGCAACGCCCAGTGCGGCGCCCTTCTCGCTCGCCTGAATGGCGCCATCGGCCAGCGTGCCCTGGGCAGCGGTGGCGTAGTCGGTGGCGGCAGTGGCAGCGGCGGTGCCGAGCGCGCCGCCGCCTTTGAGCAGCTTGCCGGTGATGCCGTCGAACAGGGCCACCTCGTTGGCGATCGCGGAGGCTGGGCCGACCACGTCGCCACCACCGCCACCGGTAATGCTGGCGCTGATGATCGGGTTGTCGGGGTCGGTGCGGTCGATGGTGACGTTCGGGCCGGCGGTCAGGGTCTGCTCTTTGAGTGCCAGGCGCGCGGCCAGCTTGCCGATGGCCGCGAGCAAGGTATCCGTAGCCGCGACTGCGGTAGAGGTAGCCAGGCTGAGGCCGGTCAGCACCACGTCGCGTGCGCGCGCCGCGGTGTGGTAGAGGTTGGTGGCGCCTTCCGGCACGGCGTCGGTCGAGCCAGGCGAGGCGCTGATCTCGGCGTAGGCGCTACCACCCCAGCGCCAGGTCTTGTTGTCGTCGAGGGTGGCGTAGATCTTTCCGGCCTCACCGGGCGCAGGCAGGCTAGCGAAGTCCGCGGCTTCGATCACGTCATCAACATAGGACGGCAGTTGCGCAGCAGGCACCTTGCCGCCTGCATCCAGGGCGGCCACGCCAAGCGCGGCGCCCTTCTCGGTCGCCTGAATGGCGCCGGCCGCCAGGGCGCCCTGGGCGGCGGTGGCGGCGCCGATATCGGCGGGGGTTGGCAGGGCGTGGGCGTGGTCCGCGCGACTGGCGGCGGGGCTGGTGCCTGCAGCGGCACCGCCGAGGGGCTGCGGGGCGGTGTCGCTCAGGGCCGGGCCGCCGCTGTCGCGCAGGGTTTCCATGGTCGCCTGGGTCAGGCGGGCGCTGATGGCGGTGGCGGCTTCCAGCTCGAGGGCGGTGGTGCCTTCCTGGGCGCGCAGGACGTCGAGCACGCCGGCGGTGTGGCCGGTTACGCGCACGACTTCCCAGGCGGTTTCGATGCCGTTGACGTCGACGGTCGCCAGGGTGAGCAGGTAGTGGCCGCCGGTGCCGAGGCCGGTCAGCCGGTTGGCGTCTGCCTCGGGCACGGAAAGCTGGACGGCCGAGGCCGTGGCCGGCAGCGTTAGGCTGCTTGCCCAGTTGTTGATGAAGAGTTGCATGGGGTGCTCCTAGATCCAGCAAACTGGCTGGGTTGAGTCCCGCACGACCTCGCCGGTGGCGGGGTTGTACGATCCGTATACGGCATCGAGGGATGCTGCTGCGCTGGACGGGTCGCTGCCACCTGGAAAGGCGGCCGGGCCATGGGTGTACGAGTGAGCCGCACCCTCATGGCGGTCGCGGCGTATGGCGATGAGGTTGTTGCTGTAGCGCAAAGGAGTGAGCGTGATGGTGGTTCCGCTAGGGAACAGCAGGGTTATGTCGGTGGCGCGATAGAGGCCCTCAGCGGCACTGCCACCGATCGACACCCACGGGAACCACTGCGGCGAGGCGCTATACAGCGCCGCGGGAAACGTGCTCCCTAGAACCAAACTGCGGGTATTGGTTTCGCCGTCGACGGTGACGGAGTCGTTCTCGGTGGCATCGATGCTCCCTAGTGCTGTAACCCAGCGGGTCTGCGGGATACTGGTAGACGCCACGGCGGTGACCTGATCGATGATCGTGCCGGCGCGCGTTAGCGTGTAGCTGAATGCCTCGCTGGCCACACTGGTCCTGGCCAGATAATGCTCGCGATCATCGCTGATGATCGTCACCGCACCATCCGATTTCTGGACATGCTGGACCAGGCTGCCAGTGGCTGACTCTGTCGGGGGCGGATTGGTTGCCGAGGCGGTAGCGGACATGTTGATGGCAACCTCTTCTAGGCCGCCGGCCGCCGTGTACCAGAGTGCCAGCACTCGCCCGGAGATTACCCGCTCATACGCGCCACCGCCTTCCCCCCAGTCCAGCCTGGAGCCGAGATCGCCTGTGGCAGCCAGCGGCTGCACGGTCAACGTGTCCTCGTAGTAGGTTCCCATGTCGGCGCGCACCAGCGCATCAGGCTGGATATACCCTTCTGCCGTGGTGATGTTTCCGTCGATGAAACTAGCCGTGCCCATCGTCTGCGCCCGGGAGCGGGCGACCGTTACGGTGGCGCTGACAACTCCGTCCACGCTGGCGAGCGAAACCTCGAGCCAGCCAAGCGGCCGCTTGTGCATCGGGTGCCAGGCCGTTGAGGGTGGCGAGAACGGCACGACCGGCTGATAGATCATCAGCAGGGCTTTGCTGCCATCGGGCGTGATGTCGCACACCGTCAAGTAGGCCGCCGTGCCGGCGGAATAGCTTGGGTCTGGATCGGCCTGCTGGAGGTCGGCCAGGGCCAGGGTCACGACCTGCGTAGCGTCCGCGCCGCTGAACTCGCCAAATTTGCGCAGGGTGACGTTCAGGCTCAGCGGAGCTGACGTGGTAATTGGCACCATGATCGCGGACGTTGGCACCCGCCAGCGCGCGCCATCCGGGGCGCAGTAGATCCAGCCGGCCAGGTTCTTGCCATAGAGGCGCATACGCTGGCCGCTCAGAATCGCATCGGCGCGCCAGGTGCGGCCGGCTGCAGTGTCGGCCGCCAACTCTTCGGCTGAGCGGCTAACCCCAGCCAGCGGGCCGCGCTGCAGGAAGGTCGCGCCCATCTCGTCCCAGTGACGGGCGTTGATGACCGTCGGCTGCGTAGCGGCCTTTGTGCTGCCGTTTGGCAGCTGGATCTGTCCGCCAACCAGCAGGCCGCGCCAGGGATTCCCCCAGGCTGGGCGGGTCATGGTGTCGGCTCCGCATACTCGAACATCACCTCGGCGCCATTGGCATCGCTCATCACGATCGTTTTCGCGGCAGGCAGCATGAGCAGCCCGTCAGTGCTAGGTATGCCGCCCGGCCACCAGGCGCGTGCGGTGTAGTCCGGCTCGCTGATCGGGCTGGCAATCCCGGCCGTGGTCGCCGCCTTGGGCACATACTCGCCGCGCCCTTTGCCGGCGGGCACGGCGCCGACTGTCGGCACGGTCGGCAGGCTGCGGCGTTGCTGTTGCGGGGTAGTCAGGCGGTTGAGGTCGTCGGCCACCGATTTGCCGGTTCGCTCTTCGACCATGCGGTTGCCGATGGCGCGGCGCTCGGCTTCGATCCGCTCGCCGTTGGCGCGGCGTTCGTTTTGGATGCGCTCGCCATTGGCTCTGCGCTGTTGCTCCAGGGTGGCCATGGCTACAGCTCCAGCGTGTTGTTGGGGATGCCGACCCGGTAGAGGCGCTCGGCGGTGAGTTTGTTTTCGTCGCGCTCGGTGGCCGGGATCTCGTCGACCGGGGCGTCGAGGCGCCGCGGGAAGGTTTCCTCGGCGCCGCCACCGTCGTTGTTGCCGGAGAAGCCCGGCAGGGTTTCGTCATACGGCGGCAGGAGGAAGCCCGATAGCTGGGTCGGCAGCAGCAGGCCATCGCCGGAATCTGGCGTGCCGACTGCGACAGTGCCGAGGCGGGCCGGCAGGGTTAGCGGGTCACTGGTGCCGCCGCCACGCATGACGGCGATGGTCAGGGTGGTGATGGCTGCGCCGCTGGTCAGGTCGAAGCGGTCGACGATGCGCCGGCACTTGCCCACGGCGTGCACGCCCTCGGCGTTGAGTTCGAGGGTATGGATCAGGTCCACACCCATGGCCATGCTGGTGGGCACGTCCCAGCTGATCAGGGTGGCGCGGTGGGCGGCGATGATCTCGGTCTGGTGGATGCGCAGCACGACGTTGATCGCTGTGGCGCGGCGGGTTTCGTCGTGCAGGTCGGTGGCGCTGCTCTCGCCGCCGATGATCGGGTCGCTCTCCCAGGCCTCGGCAGCTTCGTCCTCGACCTCGAAGGAATACGAGGCGCGCTGGACGATGCGGGTGTATTCGACCTCGCCTGCTGCGGTGGACAGGGCGAACTTGTAGGTTTCGGTGAGCGTCTGCGCCCAGCGGCGGGCGCCCGTCCAGTTGGCGCCGAGCAACAGATCCTCGCCGGTGAAGTTGATCCAGGGCGCGCCGTCGCCGCAGGGGTCGGCCATGGTGCCGGGCAGCAGGTAGTAGCTCGAGCTGACGATGGTCTGGCCGTTGCCGCTGGCTGCCTCCTCGACCATGTCGATGGTGGGCAGTTCCGATGGGAAGGTGCGCCACAGGCAGAAGCCGCCGATGCCCTCGCTGCTGCCGGTCTCGGGGTGCTTCCAGGTGTATTGCTGGTTGCGTTGCCAGAGGCGGCTGTAGCGGTAGTTGAATTCGACCTCGATGCGGTTGGTGATGCTGCTCAGCGGCGCCAGGTCGAGGCCGAGGCTCTGGTAGAGCGTGGTACCGGCGCCGAAGACGAAGTGCGGCGCGGTGGCGTACCAGCTGGTGAAGCGCAGGGCGCCGGCCGGCGAGCAGTCGAGGCTGACCGGGCGGGTGCTCAGGCGTTCGAGGGCGTAGTCCCAATGGGAGCGCCCCTCGGTCGGCTCGAAGATGTCCGCCGACCAGTAGCCGCCGGTGAGGCTGTCGATCGCGGCAACCGTCATGGCCTCGACGCGCTGCTGCAGCTGGTCGCTGCACTCGCAGCTCATCACCCGGGTGACCGGGTTCCAGCGCGGGCTGACGATCTTGCCGGTGTAGCGGCGTTCTTCGGTGGTGACGCCGGCGGTGGTGCTGATGTAGTCGAGGCTGGCGGCCTTGCCGATCCAGTCGGTGGGCACCACCGGGCCGGGCGGCAGGTACAGCTCGAAGCCGGCCACGCCAGCGGCGCCCTCCTCGCGGTCCTCGTCCACGGCGCCGAGCAGCTGGGCGGTCATGTCCACCTCGCCCACCAGCAGGCGCAGGCGCCAGCGGTAGCCGACGCCACGGACCACGTACGCGGGCTCGACTACCCCGGCAGCCGGGGCGCCGCCGTTGAGCGTTGCGCCATTAAGCGGCGATCCGTTGAGCATTTAGATTTCTTCCCAAGGGATTGACCAACTGTGGGTGGCGCTGGCGGACGATTGCTGCTTCGGCGGGCGCTGGGCCTTGACCGAGTAGACCGGCATCCACCACACCTGATACGCCTCGGCGCCGGCCACAGCGGTGACCGTGGCCACGCCGGCGACGGTGCTGCAGGGCGTTGCGCGCCAGTCATCGCCGAGCAGGGCGAACGCCCACGGCTCAACATCCGGGCGCGGCGTGCTGGGCAGGCTGTAGACCAGCCCCGTGCCCTGCATGCTGTTGACCTGGGTGCTGAACAGCGGCATGGGTTGGCTGTAGTCCAGGCCATCGAGGCCCGGCGGCATCCAGCCCTGGCCGCTGATGCTGCCGGCCATCTTCTGCCAGTGGGTCATCGGCACCCCGGTGCCGTCGCTCATGCGCAGCAGGGTCTCGCCGCCGATGGCCTCTTCGCTCAACTCGGGCGCGCCAGCGTGCAGCACCAGCGGGATGCCGCCGAGGGTGATTTGGGGTTGAGGCATGTGGGGCTCCGTTACGACTTATGGGTGCGGCCGAGTTTCAGGGCTGTGCGGCTCAGCTTCTTGGCGAAGTCCAGTTCGATGTAGGCCGGAATGGTCTGGCCGCCGGCGTTGATGTCCAGGCGGCCGAGGTGCGGGAAGCTGGGGGCGGACGGTGCGGACAATGCGCCATCGACCAGGCTGGCATCGGAGAAGCTTGGCATCTGCAGGCCACTCATCATCGCCATCAGGTTGCGCGACATCTCGGCCGGGTAGACCGTCTCGCCGCCACGGAACGACACAAGCTCCGGCCCTTCCTCGCCGACCCAGGCCATGCCCGCCGGCGCGCTGTTGGTGCCGGTGGCGAAGCCGGGAACGGGCGGCAGGTCGGGAATGATTGGGCCGTCTGGATGGGCGACCGTCACAGGGATGACCAGCTGCTGGCCGAGCTGGGCGGCCAGCGCTTCGATCTGCGCGCGGGCGGCGGCAAGGCTGGCGTCGTCCATTTTGAAGCTGATAGGCATATCTTTCAGTTCTTTGGCCTGGTCAGCGACTAGCGCCATGTTGATCTGAAGGACCAGTAGCTTGCGGTCAGCCTCGGTCTTCGCCAGATCATTGGCTGCCAACTCGATGGCCCCCAACTCAGAGATAAATCCACGGAAGCCATAGGTGTTTTCACCGGCAGCGGCCAGGTCTTGCAGCATCTTCAGCGCGGCTTGGGCCTGAGCCTGGGCACCCTTGATATCGCCACCCGCCAATGCCTCGCGGGCGCCGACCTTGAGCGCTTGCGCCGCGCCAAAGGAAGCCTCACCAGAACCACCGAGGCCCGCCAGGGCCTCTTTGTAGCGCTCCTCGATCTTCAGGCGATCGTCGCGGATCTTGCCGAGCTCGGCGGTGGCCTTCTTCTCGGCGGCGGCCATTGCTTTAGCGCCCGCCTCAGCGTTCTTTACCACCTCGGCTTGCAGGGTCTTGAGGTCGCCGATGTACTTGGTGAACTGGTCGACTTCCTGCTGGCGGGCGAACTCTGCGGCTCCAGCGGCAACGTCGCCCAGGAAGGACAGCTCGGCATTCATGCCGGTCTGTTCCTCGACGATGGCGGCGCGGAACGATTTCAATGCTTCAAGTTTCGCACTCAGCTCATCATCGCTGTACAGCAAACCATCAAGCGTGGTGCTAAGGCCTGTGCCCGTTAGGCTTTTTTCCAGATCGGCGATCTGCTGATCGACCTTATCCAGCTCGGTCGTCAGCCCAGCCGAGTTCGCCGCGATAAACGCGATACGCTTACCCAGATCGACGAACTCAGATGCGCCATCCACGGCAGTGCCGGCCAAGGTCGCCAGCGCCGAGGCGAGCATAACCAGGTTGTCGATCACCACCGGATCGGAAAGGGTGTCGCCGAGTTCATTGATCGCATCGATCAGCGGCTGCACATCGGCCTGGCCGACTGCCGCCGTCCAGCGATCAGACAGGGCCGTCATGGCTCCACCAACTGTCTCCGGTAGCGACTCGGCTTCGCGGCGCAGCACATCCAGCTGGCTGACCAGGGCGTCGGTCACTACGTCGGCCGTGAGCAGGCCTTGCGCGGCCATTTCTTTCAGGGCGCCAACCGGCACACCGATAGAGGTAGCCAGGGCCTGCATCAGCCGCGGCGCCTGCTCGGCCACGCTGTTGAACTCATCGCCGCGCAGCGCGCCAGAGCCGAGCGCCTGAGCGAACTGAATCACACCGTTTTCCGCCTCAACGGCGCTGGCGCCGGACACGCGGAACGAGGTGGCCACCGCCTCGGTCACCTTGAGGATGTCGCTCTGGCTGCGCCCCGCCTCTTTCAGTGGGCGGCTGATCCGCCCGTAGAGCGTGGCCAGCGATTCCAGCGGCGTCTGCGTGGCTATGGCGATGCGGCGCAGTTCCGACTGGGCCGTGTTGAATTCTTCCTGTGAGCCGGTGGCCAGCTTCAGCCTGGCGTTCATCAGGTTGTAGCTGTCGGCCGCATTGGCGACGCCGCGGATCGCGCCGGTGATTGCCGACAAAGAGAACGCGCCAACCAACGCCTTGCCGGCCACGGCAAGTTTCTTGTTCATGCCGTCGAGCTGGCTGTTGACCTGATCGAAGGCCGCGCGGGAGTTGTTCTTGCCCTCGATGACCAGCTGCGTTTTTACCTTGGCCATCAGCTGAACTCCTTGAGGATCTTCTTGAACTGGTCGGGCTTGGCCTTGGCCGCCCGGGCAGTGATCAACGCCAGGCGGTTGCGGGCGCGATCCTGTTTGTCGATTGCCTTAAGGCAGGCTTCTATCTGCGGCAAGCTGTAGCACTGCACGTCGGCAAGGGCATGGCCTGAACCGATCAGTCGCTGGACGACTTCGCTCCATTTATCGCCCTTGCCAGTGCTGGAAGGGCTGCGCCGAAAAAACCGGAGTTCACCCGGATCACCTCAGCCATCAGCTGCACCGCGACACTGGCCGGCATGCGCCACAACTGCCAGCGGTTGAGGCTGGTAGTGACGCGCAACACGCGCTTCAGCTCGGTGCTGTGCTTCTCGGCGTAGCGGTTGATCTGCTGCACGCTGGCGGCGCTGAACACCTCGACCAGGGCGCTGGCCGTCTTGCCGTACAGCTCGAAGTGGCGAAGCTGGACGGCGCGCAGCTCAACGTCACGGCCGTTTAACTCGACCGTTTCCGGGTCGGGAAACAGAATATTCAGGTCGCTCATGCTTGCCCCGCTAAGTAAAAAGCCCGCGAGGTCGCGGGCTCATCATGGCTGTGTTTCTACGCCGCCTCTTTCTCGACGCGGAAGTACGTGGACTTACCTACGCCGGTCTTGGTCGGGTCTTTCAGCAGTTTGCCGGTGACCTCCAGAGCGGCGAATTCCTCGCCGATCCAGTTGAGGCCCTGGGCGGCACCGATGCGCACGCGGTACACCTTGATGTTGCTGCGCTTGTTGGTGCCGCCTTCGTTCATGCCCTCGAACATCAGCTCATAGGCCAGGCCGGCAGTGGTCAGCGCCTCGATCACGTCGTAATCGGCGCAGACGTAGACCACGTTGACGGTGGCGGCGGCAGGGATGGACGAATCGGCAGGGATATACAGACCAGCGCCCGTCAGGCTGTAGTCGGTGTCAGCGACGTAGGTCGTCACGTCATCGGCGCTTTTGACCGAGGTGATGGTGAGCGGCATCTTGGCCAGGGCAATCACCTTGCCGAGCGCAGCCGTGTGCGCCTCGGCGATTGCAGTGGCGGACGCCACGGTGCTGAAGTCGGCATAGAGCACGCGCGCCAGGTTGGCGGTGTTGAGGTCGTGCAGGGTCATGCCCATCTCGACCGAGTCGATACGCCGAACTTCGTCGTAGGTGCCGCCGCCTGGGGAGGTGTGGTCCTTCAGCTCGATGGTCTGCTCGTTGATGTTGAACTCGAGGCGCGAGCAGTTGCCGACGCGCTCGAAGGGTACGGTGCTGCCGTACGCGCGCAGGGATACATGCCCGGAGCCGAGCCAGGTTTCGATTGCCATGGGGGTTTCCTCTTGACGAAAAAAAACCCGCACAGGGCGGGCTTGATGGGGTGTCTCGGCTTACTGCCGAATGATTGCGTGAAGATGGACGGGGACCAGTACGCTGGCGGTGCGCTCCCCGCTCCCGGGTGGGAACTGTTCGGCGGGGCCAACGGTGATGCCGGATATGCCGCGTGGCGTCCAGCCGAGTGGCAGGCCAAAGTTGGGCACCAGGCAGCGCAGCAGGTCCAGCTCCAGGTCGTCTATGGCGTCGTCGTAGCTGTCCAGCCCGGCACTGACCGCGCCTACAACGCTAAAGCCCGGGTAGACCTTGAGCGCGCCAGGCCCGGAAACCGGATCCAGCCCTTTGGCCTTTTGCAGGACGATCACGGGGAAGGCCAAGTCAGAGCTTTGCAGCACCTCGTTGAACCAGCCCTGGAGCACGTTGTTGCCTGCGTTGGTGCGGTAGCCGTTGGCGACCGTGATGGTCTGCAGCCGGGCGACCAGTGCAGCGCGGGCGTCTGTCAGGAGGTTCATGTGGTCACCATGCAGGCCGCAGTCATCATGTGGCCGTCGTCGATAATGATGTCTTCTACCGTGAAGCTCTCGGCGCCAACCGTGAACACGCCGCCACGGGCAACCGCAGCCAGTTCAGGCTTGCGCCAGGACAGGCCTACCGCGTCACTGCGGAACATGCCCTCGGCGCCGGACTGGATAAGGTCGCGGTCGATAATGACGCTGACGCCAGCGACAGGGGTGACGCCGCCCAGGCCAACATAGGTGGCGGTGCCATCCTTGAACGTCGCGACGGTATGGTTAAGCATGCGATCACGCATGCTTGCCCAGCCCATGACTTACGCCGTTACCGGGTGGCCGAGCGAGCCATTGAGGCGCACGCGACCGATTGCGGATGGGTTGGCGGCGATCTCGACGGCAACGCCGACCAGGAAGTTGCCGATGCCGGGCACGTTGGTCAGCACGTTGGTGGCAGCAATGGAGTAGATCGGATCGCCGACAGCCCAGGCCTGCGCGCTGGTTTTTGCCAGATCGAACACGCCGTCAGTGATCAGCACGACGGGGTCGCCGACAGCCTCGGTAGTCGCGGCAACGCCGAGCAGGCTGAGAATGCGGTACAGCGAGCCGGAAACGGTGCCGCCCGTAGGAGCGAGAACGGTCAGATTCTTGCCGGCCTGGATGTAGTTGTTCATGGTTCACCTCGAAATCAAATAGGGGAAAAGCAAAGGGCGCCCGCAGGCGCCCTTTTGGCTAGCTGGGATTAAGCCCCGGCGTTCTTGTATGCGCCGCGGTAGTCGATCCAGGCGGCACCGAACACCAGGCGGGCCTTGATCTCCAGGCCGTCCACCTCGAAGCCCTCGCGGGTTTCGGTGAACACGCCAGGCTCGCCTTCCAGGTAGGCGTACTCGAAGGTGTCGACAACACCAGGGGCGGCATACAGGTACCACTGGTTGCCGGTGATGCGAGCGTCGACGATCACAGTCAGCGCGGTGTTGCGCACGTCGTTGATGTCGGCGTTCTTGGCAGGAACGTACTGCGAGCTGGTGAACTGGAACGCTTCCAGCTCTTTGTCCGGGCCAACCACCAGGTACTCGGGGGCGAGGTTGAGGAAGTGGCCCGCCTTGGACTTCTGCTTGCGCATTGCGGCGCGAGCGGCACCCAGGGTGGTGGTGTTGATGGCGCCAGCAGCGCCGGCCAGGTTGCCGTGATCGGCATGGAACAGCGCGGTGCTGTCGGTGAAGTTCGGGTTGCCCAGGAGCAGAGCCCATACAACGTCGGACTCAGTCTGCGCAGCAGCAGCGCCGAGCGCCTGGGGTACGCGGGTGAAGGCACCGAGGTCGTCGTTGACGATCGCTTCCCAGGTGATGGCGATGATCTTGCCGAACTTGGCGACCTTGATCGGCGCGCCGTCTTCGGACAGAGTGCCGTACTTGTACTCGCCGGACTCCTGGATCTTCTCCAGGGCCGCCACGTCGCCCAGGGCGGCGCGGGTTACCGCGCGGAAGTCCGGCACGGTGGTGGCGCGACCCAGCGGCCGCCAGGTTTGCGGGGCCAGCTCATAGGCCGCGCGCAGGCTGCGGTTGACGGTGCCGCCCAGCAGGATCGGGAAGTCGCTGGAGGTGTGCATGCCGGCAGCGCGGACGGCCTGACGGTCGCAACCCAGCGCGGCCTTGGCCACTTCTGCCGGCATCATGCCGCGCGTTTGGCCGCCGGCCATCTCGACAAACTCGCGAGCCATGTCGACCAGGCGCATGCCACGGAATTCGCGGGAGCCATCTTCCAGCTTGATGGCCGGGTTGCAGCGATGCAGCAGGGCGTTTTCCATCGCACCGCGCTTGGCGAGCAGCACACCGGTATCGATGCTGCTTACAACAACAGGCTGAGCGCTGCGGGTTGCGGGCTGGTCTGCGCTTTGGCGGGCGGCCACTGCATCGATCAGGGCCGCACTGGCGTCCTGGATGGATACGTTGCGGGCGATCAGGTCGTCAGCCACTTCGTCGGCGATGCCGACTTTCTTTGCCATCGAGCGAATGGTCAGGCTGCGCTTGCGCTCGGCCTCGACGGCTTCGCGGCGGATTAGATCCTCGGCCGCGCGCTTTTCTTCTTCAGTCATTGCAGTTTCCTCGGGGGTAATGGCCACGGCGGCCGGTAGCTCGACAGGCGCATCGGCCTGACGGGTTTCGAAAAGGGTTTGGAAGCGCTGGCCTTTGTATTCATCGGCCGACGCGGCGGTGCGAACTTTGGCGCCATCGTCAAAGCCGATGGGCACAAGGGAGATTTCCATCGGCTCCCAGTCCACGGCGCGGTAGGTGGGCAGCTTGTCGTCTTCAGCCTCGGCAACGTCGTAGCGGTGCACGGCATAGCCAACGCTGATGTTGCACAGGATGCCGTCGGCGGCGTCCTTGAAATACTGATCGGCCTCTTCGCGGCGACTGAAGCGAACCAGCGCGCGGCCTTCGCCGGCCTCGATCCAGGCCCGCTCGACCACGCCAATCACGTCGTTGAGGTCGTATTGGCCGTGGGCGTTGAGCAGTGGTGCGCCGTTGTTCAGACGATCAAGCCGCACGGCCGCCTCGCTGACCTCGAGCTCTTCCATGTAGCTGCCAATGTCCCAGGAGTAACGGCGGCCCTTGGCGCCAGTGGTCCAGGTCAGTTCAATGGTTCGCTCTTCGAGGCTCACCGAACCCGGGCGCACGGCGGCGCGCAGGCTGAGCATCGGCGTCTCATGCGTCTTATTGGGCATCGTCTTGATTCTCTTTGGTGGGGGGCTGATCTGGATCTACATCCGTGGACGGGATGACTGTCCCGACCGGCCTGGCCTGGGTGAGGCCGGCGTTGGAGACCTTGCGGGCGTCGTAGTCGAACACCAGGCCAAGGTCGTCGACCTTCTTCAGGTGGGCGGCGTATCGCGTCATCACGTCGTCCGGGTCGGTGTACCCCATCTCGCGCAGGGCATCGTCGGGGGTAATGAGGCCGTTGCGCAGCTTGTCTTTGATGACGCTTATCTCTGAGCCCGGGTCGACCATTTCGCGCCGCGGCGGTACCCACTCGGCCCGCACATCTTCAAGAACGCCGCCAGGGAGCAGCACTTGAGCCTCCATAAACCAGCGCCATGTTTGATCGCACAGCTGCGGGATCAACATGCGCCACTGCCACACGTCTACCCGGCGGGCAAAGTGCAGCCAGCCCATGCGCCCGCTGGAGAAGTTCACGCCTTTCAGGTCGCCGGCCAGCAGCTCATACGGCACACCGATACCAACACCCACGGCGTGCAGGACTTGCCAGGCGTAGGTGGTGTAGCCGTTGAAGGTGGGCGGCGAGGCAAAGGTCACGCTTTCGCCCATCGCCAGTTCCTGGATCATCGCCGGCTCTACCCGGTCAATCAGGGGCGTGGTGCGCCCTGCGCCCATGGCCCCGCTATCCTGGTCTTTGGTGACGAAGGCGGCGAAGCATGCCGCGATCTTGGCCTGCTCCATGACGGCATCTTCCATGTCGTCGAAGTTGCGCAGGCGCTGCATGACCGGAGCCAACCAGGTGAAGCCGCGAGCCTGGCCAGGGCGCTTGGGCAGGAATACGTGGATCACGTCGTCAGCAGGCACGCGGCGTGACTGATTCGAGCGCCAGGAGTTGTTGGCGCCTGGGTGTTCATCAAACAGCCAGTAGGCCGCGCGCTTGCCCAGGGGGTCGAACTCAACGCCCTGGATGATTTGGTTGTTGCCGTTGGCGCCATCCTTGGTTTCGTCCAGGAAGTCTGGCTCGAGTACCTGAAGCTGGAGCGGCACCGGCAAGCCGTCAGAGGTAAACCGGCGGCGGCGGCGCACCAGGCACTCGCCGGACTCGGCCACCGCCTCCATGATCTTGTGCTGCAGGCCGTAGAAGTTCTCCAGGCCATCTGCATCGCAGGACGTTGTTTCGCCCCATGCGCGCCAAAGCTCGCCAAGGCGCTTGTTGGCGCGCTCGGTCTTTGCGGTGGGGCGAGGCACGATCCCGGCGCCGATTACGTTGTCGGCGATTCCGGTAATGGCTCGTTCGGCATAGGGGTTGTTGCGGCGCAGCTCGCGGGCGCGATTGCGCAGCTTGGCCAGCGCCGGCAGGATCTCGGCATTGGCGTCGTTGCCGGTGCTGCGCCACCCTTCGTTGCGACGGCCACCGGCGGCGCCATCGAAACGGCGCTTGAGTACGTCCATCGTCATGTCGGTGCGCAGTTTTTTCAGGCGCATTTCGGAGCGCTTGGCAGCGAACCCAGGGAACAGGCTATCGATCACGCTCATGTCAGTAGCCCTTGGAGAACGAAGCGAAGCGGCGGCCGCCGTTGGGGTCGGCATTCAGGCCGAGGTCGCTGGCCATCAGCTTGAGAATGCGCACCATCTCGTCAACGGACCGGTAGGTGACGCTGTGGTCCTTGTAGCGAACGGACAGCGCGCCTTCGGCAATCGCCGCCTGTAGGGCTTGGTATTGCTCAATGGTGTAGGCCATCAGTCTCGCTTCCAGAATGAGGACTTGGCCCGCGGGCGCTCCTCGGTTTTCATTTCGGGGCCGCCGCCAGCGGCTATCTGCAACAGGTCGAGATTCAGCCCGAAGCGCTGCTGGCAAATCCGCAGGGCCGCCAGGGCGTACACGAAGCAGTCGAGCGCTTCGTTGCGCCGGCCTTTTGCGTCCCAGCGGTACACCCGCTGACCGTTGACGATCTTCAGCGCCTTGCTTTCGGCGGTGAGCTGCTTGGTTTCCGACTCGTCGCAGAGGGCGTCACTGGCCGGCAGATGCACTACGCCGGGCTGCGGGTGGCCGCCTTGCGACAGCGCGGTGTCGAGCGACAGCTTCATCCGGCTGTAGAGCAGTTCCTTGGCGTTGTCGGTGCCGACCTCGGTCAGGTAGACCTTGCTGGTCTTGCTGCGCGTGCGCGGGAAGTTGGCGATCTGCTTGCCGTATACGTTGGCGCCCCTGATCGGGATCACCCACTGCACGCCATGCTTGCGGCTTTCGGCGTAGACCTCGTCGGTGTAGTGGCCGCCGGAGTCCCAGCACCACCGCTCGACCTTCATGGGTACGCCGTCGACTCTCTTGAACTGGCGATGCAGCTCAGTACCAACCTTGCGGCGCAGCTCGTCGCTGGCGGGGTCACCGTGCAAAATCCATCGGTGGACAAGCCAGCACTCTTCGCCGGCACCGAACGCCCAGATGCGCCCTTCGTAGCGGTCGTCCTGGGTATCGATGCCGCCGACCAGAACCACGCCGCGCTCGGGCACCTCTGGGTAAACCTCGCGGCGACCATAGAGGGTTTCCCACTCCAGCTTTTCGCCCTGGTCTTCTTCCCAGGTTTCGCCCAGCGTGGTGTTGGTGAAGCTCTTGAGCTTGCTGATGTCGCCCTTGGCCTTGTAGAAGTCGAGGACGATGCGGCCCCAGGTGGTAAACGGGCTGTAGGCCGTCCAGATATGGAAGGTCAGCGAGTCCGGTGTCGGGATTGCCTGGTCTTCGGTGTCGAAAAAGTCGAGGCCGTCTCTCGTCCAGATGCCGGTGCGCTCGCAAATCCAGCGGCCCTTGGCGTGCTGATCCTGCATTTCATGCTGCTGAACGACGCAGGCGGTGTGCTCGCACAAGTACCAGGCGGTGGCCGGGCTTTCCGGATCCCACTTGATGCCGAAGGCGCAGTCCTTGCCGCCCCACTTCAGGTACTGCTCGGCCTGGCAATGCGGGCATGGCACATGCAGCCGGAACAAGTGCGGCGACTCACTGGCGGCGGCCTCGATCTGGCAGGTGCCTTTGATCTTTGGCGTGCTGCCCCGGATCGACTTGGGGAAGGTCGACCCCTCAATGCGCTTGTCGCCGAGGAATGTTGGCGAGCCTTCTTTCTCTACGTCTGGCTCGAATGCGGACAGTTCGTCATAGATGATGGTGTCGACCGACTTCTCGCGGTAGTTCTTCGCAGCGGCGCCACCCAGGCACCAGAGCTGCTTGGAGTGGCTGAAGCGCTTGGTGTCGAGCGTGTTGTCGCGGTGCTTCTTGCCGTGCCATGGGGCCAGGGCATAAATGCTCGGCACGTCGCGGATCATGGTTTCGACATGAGCCTTCATGAAGCCGGCGGCGGCGCCATCAGTCGGCAGCAGCAGCAGGATGTTCCGCCGCTTGTGCTCGATCTGGTAGGCCGAGGCGGCCAGCAGCATCTTGGAGTAGCCGACACGGGCCGACTTGATCACGTTGACGGTGCGGATCTCGTCGTTGCCCATCGCGTTGAGGATGGCAACCTGGAAGCCGAGGGTTTCCCACTTCCCTTCCTGGTAGCTCGACTCGCTGGACAGATAGAAGCCTTCGTCGGCGTCGGCCCACTCAACCGGCGTCAGGGGCAAAGGACGCGAGAGCGGAACTAGACCGGCGCGGATTGCGCAGGCCAGCTCATCAATCTGTGGCGTCGAGATATTCATCCAGTAATCCGGGCAGGCGATCATCGAGGGTCGCCGCCCGGTTGCGGGCCTTCGCCAGCTCACGCTGGACCGATTCGATATGCCTGACCTCTAGGTCGGGGTGGCGGCGCTTGAGTGTCATGGGCAACGTGTCGAGGATTGAGCCGATTTCGGCCGCCAGCCGCGACAGTACGAAGGTGGCAAATGAGGCCGGCACGGACTTGCGCTTGGTGACCTCGTTCTTCAGCTCCTGGCCTTCGGCCTGGGCCGAGGTGAGTCGCAGGCGCTCTTGCGTGAGCTTGGCTTCAGCTAGCGGGTCAGGCCCCTCGATCGCGGCCGGCACTTCCGGGCGCACCTGGCCGCTGCTGATTCCGCGCAAATAACGGATATACGCCAACCGACAGGCGTCAAGATCAAGCCCGCCAGCACCCTTAGAGGCAGGCAGCACGCCGTCTGCAACCAAGCTGCGCACCTGGCGGTCGCTCAAATCGATGTGAGCGCCGACTTCAAGTTGCGTAGCCATTCGAGTACCTGGCGGAACCGGAAGCGGTTGCCCTGGGAAAAGTTCGTATGAAGTGAAATGTCGGGGCGCGAATTACCCGCAGGCCGCCCACCCCCTGGGAAGGACCCAAAGGGGGTGGGGGGTCGCCTCTCGCACCGTATTGGTGCATTTTCAGGGATTCGGCGGGGCGCGGCGGGCCGTGCGCTATCAGGGCACTGGCCTGTCAACGGGCCGTGCTCAGCGCCCTCTCGATCGCCTTAACGAACTCTCGCTCGTAGTTGGCCTTGATGATGTTGTCCGCGATCTTGAAGAAGGGCACACGGACCTTGTAGTAAGGCGTCGACGTGAAGATAAAGACCGGCCTGACACCAACCTCTCTACCTATCTTCTTGCGCTCCCATACACCGGCATCGCCATCTACATCGCCAGCGAAGAAGCGATCGGCGTTGCCTTTCTTTCGGCTGCGCTTGCTCTGGGTCGCGTTGGCCTGAACCCCGCTGAATGTCTCAGCAGCGCCCAAGCCCGACAGGATCTTCAAGGCCAGCTGGCCTTTGATGTTGCCGTACTGGTCCATGAAGGCTTTGTTTGGGATGGCGTACTGATTGGGGGCCATAAGCCCTCGAGCGATCAGCGCCTTCTCGAATCGCTTATGGCTTCGTTTGCCCCCATACACCGCCGGCTGCAGGTACTTATCAGCGGGAATGCCGGTGGAAAATGTATCCTTTAGCCAGACCTTCGACTCGAGCTTGGCCTTGGTGGCCGGCCTGATGAACACGCTGTTAAGCGTCGTCTTGGTCGGCCTATCGAATCGCTTCTGCATAACATCCAACTCGCCCTTCTTGACGAGCTGAGCCATGCGCGTGAGCGTGAGCGCCATAGCAAACGGGACCTGCTTGGCGTTCTTCTCCAGGAGAGCCTTGGCTTCCTTGATGTCCGGGGCCTTGATGGTGATCATCTGCGCTACCCCATTGGCCGGGTCACTTCCCGTCTGCCTTGCGCTGCGCCCACTTGCCCGCCAATGCGCGCACCTGGTCGATACCTAGCAGGCCTACCAGCCCGCCAGCGAACAACGTCCAGGCCAGATTGGCACCAAGGGCATTCACGGCCAGACCCACCAGCATGATCAGCAGCGCGCCGAACAGCGACTCGATCAGCTTTGCCATCGAGCTCTTCTGCTCGCCGTACAGGTGGATGCGGATGTAGGACAGGACGAAGGTCAGCATCATGGCGAGTCCGTGTTCGCGGAGAGCCAGGACGAGAGCCGCCCAGAACTCTGGAGATTTCTCAGGCATGTCAGGCATCTCGTCTGCCCTCTGAGGGCTGTCTATAGGTCCGGCACAGCACTGCGCAGCCATCCGCTCAGGGCAAGGAGGAAGCCAGTGGTGCCGGAGTTAGGGGAATAAAAAGGCCCGCAGGTGACGGGCAAAGCAGCGCTGACTGGGGAGAACAGCGCGGAGCAGAAACGAAAAAGCCCCAGCGGTTAGGCCAGGGCTTTTAATGGGATCTGATGATTACGCACCAGACCGCAGATTGGCTTTAATACTGCTCACTTGCTCAGCACACGTCAAGCGGCTTCGCTCTCGATCAACCCGCGCTCCACCAGGATCGGCTCGGCCAGGATGAACGCGTCGTTGACCCGCGCCTCCAGCCAGCGCTTCATCACCGACCGCCAGCGCCGCAGCGTCCCCTCCGGAGTACCGTCCACATCCCAGGTGTGCAACACATAGAACGCCTCAGGCAGCCGCCGAGGGATCGCCCAGGCCGTCGTGCACTTCATCTTGAACAGGTGATGCGCCGGGCACTCCACGCGCGGGATGATCCAGTGGATGGCCTTCGCCACCTCCACGTCGTTGATGCTGTACTTTGCCACCAGCACCTGCCACGCCAGCTGCGGCAGCTCACGATGCAGGGCCGCGCGAGTCATGCTGTCCTGTGTCAGCCGCTCCTGCTCAGACAACCCCGCCCCACCGCCGCCGCGGGCCTCAGGGAATCCCGCCTGATACCGCTGCTGCCAGCCTGCCTTCTTGGTCCCATCGATTGTTTCGATGCTCATCACCCTAGCGATTACGTGCCCAACGTCTCTGTATATGGTCATGAATCCCCCTCAATCCCCAGTCCAGTTGCCACCGCCCCGATGGCGCTTATTGTTCTGCCCTGCATAATCCTTCGCCGCGCCTGCCAGGCCTTTCCGCTCGAGCTGCTGGCGCTGCTGCTCAATAACCCCCTCTACCCCGCCCAACCGCTGACGCAGTTGGCCAACCATCACCGCAGGCTCCAAGGCCTCACCGGTCGACTCGTGAACCAAGCCAGCGCCATGGCAGCCGGCACACTCCATACGGTGGAAGATGCCCTGAATGACGCCCTTGCCCTTGCAGATCTCGCAGCGCCCGAGCGGGATGGTGGTGTTCAAAATTCCTCGACCTCCCAGCCAGCGTTGCGCTTGCCTCGGCGGATCCCCAGGAAGCGGAACGGATACATGGACGCGGCCACCTTCGTCTTCACCCGGGCGTCATCAGTCCACACGCCCTTGACTTCATGCACCTCGAGCTGGCCATCGGCGGCCATCACGAAGAAGTCGGCGGTATAGAACGTCTTATCCGCCAGCCGCAGCTTCACGCCCTCGAACCTGTACCACTGGATTTCCCCGGCCATCAGGCGCTGCTTCAACACCAGGTCATAGGCCGCTTCGGTCCTGTTCATCGTCCCGGCCGGCAACCTGCCGAGGGCCTGCAATCGTGCTAAATGCGCCATCTTCATCCTCTCCCGGTGAAAACACAGGATTCAGCTACAGGCTCCGCTGCTCCTGACTCTGCGTCATCTTGTGAAAATGCAGGAACAGCCGTATTTAGGCCGGTAGCGATGGAAAACCCGCACTCATCAAGCCGGGCATGCCAGAGCGCCAACGCCTCACGGCACCGGTCCATCACATCGCGGGTCAGGTAGGTTTCGGCGGTCTTGCCCAGGCTGTGATTGATCAGCCGCTCACCGATGAAGTAATCCACGCCCAGGTCAGCCAGGCAGTCACGCATCAGCTTGCGCAGGTCATGGCTCGACCACTTGCGACCTGATACCGCGCGGAACATCTCGCTGGCTGAGGTTGCCGAAAGCCGCGAGCCGCCGCGCACAGGGAATACCCAATCAGACTGTGCTCGAGCATCCGGCAACGCTGAGCGATACCGGGCCAGCAACGCGAGCACCTGAGGGGTTAGCGGCAGCGCATGCTGACGGTGTGACTTGTTCTCAGGCAGCACCCATAGGCGCTCGCTACGCGACACGTGCGCCCACTTGGCATGCAAGGTCTCAGTGAGGCGCGTGCCATGAGCCAGCATCATCAACGGAAGCAGCCCCTTCACTGGGTCGCGGTCGAAGGCCTCGGCCAACTGCATGACCAGGTCAGGCAGATCGATTCGCGCCAACTGGGCGGGCTTGCTCAGGATCGGGCTACGGTCGAAGCTCTTGAAGCTCACCGCCGCCATCGGATTGGTCTTGATGCGCTCGGTCTGCTCGGCCAGCAAAAAGGCCTGGCGCAACGCCTGCAACGCCTTCTGCTGTGTGCCAGCCTTCTTGCCGTCCTGCATCATCGGCCACATCAGCTTGTCATCCAGCACACGGCGATCAAGCCGAGAGACCAGCACCTTGCCCAGCGCCGGCACGATGTTCTTACGCACCATCGACCGCGTGCTGCGCTTGTAACTGTCCGAGGTCGCGCGGTTCTGCTCAACCCGCCCCAACCACCACAGCACCACGTCGCCCGTCGTGCGCAACTCGCCAGCCTTCACCGTCCTGGCCCGGGTCATGCCGCCACATACCGATGCGCGCCGCAGCGCATGCACAGCTGCCAGCGGATCCGCTCACCGCCGAGCATGCACAACACGCCACTCTCCCAGCGGCAGCCCGCCAGTAAACACTTCAGGTGCATGGCGAAACCTCCTGCTTGACCGGAGCGAGCACGGCCGATGCCTCGATATCCGCCGCAATCAGCTTCGGCACGTCATCCCGCAAATCGGTGTAAGCGAACGCCGCAGCGCCGCCTGGCCGGGTGATCGTGTAGCGGCGCTCCGGCATCCGGAACTCAGCCACCGTGTACCCGCTGTCGGTCACCCAGCACCGCGGCGTCACCTTGCCGTCACGATCGCGCTTCTCCCGCCACTTCGGCTGCTGCGCCCGGTTCCAGTCCAGGCGCTTGGCCTCCAGTGCCCGCTCCTGCTCGCCGTTCAGCACGTTTCGTTTCGATTGATCAGCCATTCACCACCCCCAGCTCTGCCAAAATCTCCTCGTCTACGGCCGCATCCAGCTCAGCGCCATAAACCCCAAGGCCGTTCGGCATGTAAGCCTCACGGAACCAGCGCCACCGCGCAGCGTCCTCGCGCAGGTCTACTTCTGCCTGCAGCTTGGCCAACTGACGCTTCGCGGAGCGCAGTGCGCCAGGGCACGGCTCAACCTGGTACAGGCCAACGCGGAGGTCATCGCCGCAATCGTTCAGGCAATCGCATTGATCAGCCATTCACCACCTCCCGCTTGATCCGCATCTTCGCCAGCAGCATGTCGCGCGCTTGTGCGCCAGTAGCCACCAGCCCTTGGGCCTCCCGAATACGCAGCGCTTGCTGCAAGCTGTGCTCCTCTGCCAGATCCGCCGCTGACTTCTGGCTGTCGTGCCCGAGACCCAGCGGCACGGGTTCGCCCAGCGCCTGGCCGTCCATCGCTCGCTTCACCATCACCGCATAGCTGCGCACAAACAGCTTCCAGGTCTCGGCGCCGCTCACTTGCATCAGCACGTCCAGGCCAACATCGATGGCGGCGTGATAGGTCACCGAGTGGGACCAGGTGGCGGCGCCGCGGTAGGATGGATGCGCGTTGCGGCATGCCTCGTCGTAGGCACGATCGACAGGCTGCAGCCCGAGCGATTCGGCGGTGGGACTGCACCACTCCACGAACTTGCCTGGGGCAGGCACGAAATCATTCGGCTCGGCGCGCAACCGGCGCAGGCCGACCTCAACTTGGCGATCCCAGTCACGGACGCCGCCCTCGACCAGCGCCAGCACCCACGTCACCTTCGCCGAGGCCAGCGCTTCCTTGGTCGGCCAGGCCTGCCGCCAGGCTGGCCTGGCATTGCGGATCTCGCGGAACAGCCGGTTGATCAGATCCTCGACAGCCGCCCTCTCCTGCTGGTTGAGCGATGCCACGATGTCAGCGGCGGCTGGCGCGGGCAGAGCCGGCAAGTTCGCTGGCCCGGCTTTGACGAGGTTGAGCGCCACGCGCTGCGCAGCGATCACTGAGCACCTCCAAGCCAGCCGGTGTCATCGAAGTCGACATCGCCACCAGCGCCGCGGCGCGGGGGGAACGCCTTCACATTGCTGGCGGCATGCACCTGGTCGCGCTTCACCCACTTGACCAGCAGGCTCACCCAGGAGGCTTGCGTCTCGAAGCGCCCGGAGGGCGTGTAGTGGCAGGTGAATATCCCGATCGCGTCATCGGTGAACGCATCCAGCCTGATGCCGGCGGCGAAGGCGTACGCCTTGAGGTGAGCACGGTCCGGCTTCCACGTGAGCGACATGGCACACGCGGCATCAGGATCGGGCTCAGGCTCGGGTGCGTCTGGAGGGTTGTGTTGATCTTTCTCTACATCTACATCTACATCTACATCTTCTTTAGGTAACGCTCCGCTAACGATTGCAGCGTTACCTTTTGCGTTAGCGGTCTTGTGATTCGCGACCCGTTTAGCCGTGAGAAGCCTGTTTTTAGCGGTCTTGCCGTTATGCCGGGCGAAGTGCGGCAGGCTGATCACATTGTCAGCCTCAACCATCCACGCCACCGCCTTCATGTGTTCGCAGAAACCGCTAACGCCAACCAGTCGATCCAGTAACTTTTTACTAACGCTCGGAGCGTTACCATTCTCGGTCTGCTGGTCGAACCAACCCCATACCCGCATCAGCTTGCCAACCACCGCATCCGGATCGATATCGGCGAGGTCGGCGATTTGGCAGACCTCCGGCTTGTCCAGGGTGGTGAGCTCGAACTTGATCCAATCGCCAGCCATCACTCAGCACCCCGCATGCTGTACGCCGCCCACTTACCCGCAACCCACTCCACACCCTTGGCGGTAAACCGCGCCTGGCTGAATGCGTGGCCGTTGTGGTCGCTGGTCCCGGTCTTCACCTCGAAGCGCCCGGCGTGCTGATGCTCGGCCCTGGGGGTAAGGACGCCGCCCAGGTAGTACAGGGTGTTGGTGTCCAGCAGCATCTGCCTGAACTGCCGCTCATTGGCATTGAGCAGCTTGGCCACCTGGCGGAACGACAAGGAGCCGGCCGCCTCGACGTAGCTATCGACGAAAGCCGCCTTGGGCGCCGCGATGGCCAGTTGGGCGGCCTGCTCGGCCTGAGCCTCAAGCGAGGCCACCAACATGCGCGCCGTGTCGAGGTGAGAGAGTGGCGCCGACTTGGCCTTCCACTGCTGGATGATCGCCATCCGTTGGTTCACGTCATAACCAGACGTGAGGCAAAGGGTGTGCTCCTCATCCAGCAGATACTCGGTCTGCTGGCGATTCATCGTGTCCAGATAGATGCCCCCAAAACTGGGGATATCTTTCCCCAGCGCCGACAGCATGATTTCGATGTCGCGCTTGACGTGGTCGTGACGCTTACCGGTCAGCTCGGCAATCTCCCGGCTCGACATCGTCATCTGTTGCGACACCATCACGCCAACAGCGAAACCTGTCGCGACACCACTGCTATTGCTTGAGGTTGAAATGTTGTCCATACTTGCCCCCGCTTGTTGCTGTAGAAGAAGCCCGGTTGCCCCCGGGCTTTTTTGTGCCCGCGATTCAGGCGACCTTCACCGACTCTTCCAGCACGTCCAGCGAATGGCGTACCTCGCTGATCTCGCGGCGGATGGCGAAGCGCTCTTGGCTGTTGATCCGCCCGTCCGCGATGGCGTCATGCACCGCGCGGGTCACATCAGCCGATTCAGTGACCAGCTCCAGCAGCGCCTGCATGGGGCTGTCGGCCGGCTGCACCGCCTTGGCGACCAAGCCATAGCCAAACTCCTCCAGCAACGCCTGCAGCACGCGACGGCGGTCCTGCTCGGGCAGGTGATCCGCAATGCGCAGGAACTGCGGCAGGCTCAGCTGGTGATCGTCGTTGTTGGGGTTGGCGCGCTGCAGCAGGGTCATGTGGCTGTTGAAGCCAGCACTGCGGGCCATGTTCTTGGCCCCCGCGTCGAGTACTGCGTCGTGGAGCGTTTCGAGAAACTTATTCATCCGTAAAACCCCCTGCCTGTTTCCGTGGAGCCAGCGCATCGACGCTGGCAATCTGCAATCACTGGATCAGCCAACAGGGAAGAACCCATGCCAACCGACCTATCCGAACTCCAGGGCGAAGTGCTCGCCCTTCGTTGTCTGCTGGCTGCGCTACTTACGGCGCTGCCTATGGGTATTCAGTTGCGGTCCTGGCCCGCCTTCGATCATCACGCCGCGCTGCTCAGAGACCAGCTCGGCGACCCTGCCCTGGCCGGCTTCGACCGCGCCACCACATCGCTCAAGGCACGCCAGCCGGTCAGTCGTCTCGCTTCAGGTCTTCCCGAAGCCGCATCAAGTCATCGATCAGCAGCTCAAGGTGTCGCTCCATGACGTCCAGTCGCTCTGAAGGTGTTTCGCCTCCGTGCGCATCTGGTGTCATAGGCCTGTCTCCTATGCGGCGGTCTTTGGGTGGTGTTTTGGGGTTGGCTGGGCAGGTGGGAAAATGTCGGGCCGCAATTGCTCGGCAGTTACAACAGATCCACACGCCTCGACTACCGCCCGAACCCGATGCGGTGGAACGCCGCGAACCTTCCACTGCGTGATGGCCATCGGCGTGACCCCAACCTTTTCAGCCAGGGCTTTGGCTGAACCGAGCGCCTCAATAGCTGTTTCAAGTGGTGTCTTGGTCATAAACATTCTGCCATGCGGTGATAAACATGCATCAACAATACGTTTATTTAAACAGCACCGCAAGCCGCCTAAACTCCTTGTTTATGAATAGTCAGCATTCAGGCCAGCGCCTGCGAAACCTCCTTGAAGAAAGGGGCGTTAAATTCAACGAATTCGCCGAGTCACTTGGCCTCCCACCGCAAAACCTAAACAATTGGTTTCAGCGTGGAGTACCCAAGTCGCAAGCTCGGCAGGTAGCTGCACGCCTGGCGATAAGCAGGGACTGGCTCGAGGACGGGATTGGGGATAAAGAGGGCGGGCCGGAGTCGCGTGAGACAAACGGCGCCTACCACCCAGGCATCACCCCGGTCACCACCTGGGATGACGACACACCACTCGATGATGACGAGGTAGAAGTGCCGTTCCTCAAGGAAGTAGAGCTATCCGCAGGCGGCGGGCGCACGGTCATCCAGGAGAGCAGCAGCTTCAAGCTGCGCTTCGGCAAGTACACCCTGCGCCGCCACAACGTCCAGGTAGATCACGCCGTGTGTGTGCCCATCTACGGCAACAGCATGGAACCCGTCCTGCGCAGCGGCGCCACCGTAGGCGTAGACCGCAGCAAAACCAGCGTCATCGACGGCGACCTCTACGCCATCAACCACGCCGGCCAGCTCCGCGTGAAGCAGCTCTACCGCCTACCAGGTGGCGGCATCCGCATGCGCAGCTTCAACCGCGACGAACACCCCGACGAGGAATACACCCCAGAGCAGATGGAGGCCCGCGAAATCAGCCTCATCGGCCGCGTGTTCTGGGGCGCCATGTTCTTCTGACCCATCACCCACGCAAGGATGCGCACCATGCTCAAGCTGACCCGCCGCATAAACGAATCGATCCTGCTGACCATCGACGACGACGTAGACCCCGTGCAACTGGCCGAGGCCCTGCGCGAGGGCATCACCATCACCTTGTTCGGCATCGGCGAGCGCCAATCATGGGCAAGCATCGGCGTGCACGCCCCGGACCAGGTGCGGATCTTGAGGGCTGAGCTCCTGCAGCGCTGAACCAGGCGGGCCAATCGCCCGGCGCCGAACTACTCTGGTAGGGTGTCGCGACACTTTTCGCAGTTACAAAAATTATGTCGCGAAAGATTGACTATGCGTTTGACGCACGCATAATCGCCGTCCACTGTTGTATTACTTATGCACAGGTTTCCAACAGGCATAACCACAGGAAGGAAAAGCGATGAAACCCTTTGAAATCTTGCTTCGCTGCTATATAGAGCGCAAGGAAGGTTACTGGCAGGCTTTCTGCATTGACCTCTGCCTTGCGGTACAAGGTGATTCCCAGGCCGAAGTGCGCCGCAAGCTGCATGAACAAATCCACGACTACCTCAGCGACATCATCGAAGGCGAAGACCAGCCCTACGCCGCTCAACTATTGAAGCGCAAGGCCCCGCTTTCGCAGATCGCGAGATACCACTACATAAGCTTTATGTGCCAGGTCAAACGCTTCAAGGATAGCTGCACCTTCAAGGACACCATGCCACTTAAGCTAGCGTGAATGTCGAAGCTGCCCCCTCTAACCTGCAAGCAAGTCAAGTCAGCCCTGGTGGCGATGGGGTTTGAGCTTCGTAAAGGTAACGGCTCATCCCACGAGAAGTGGGTAAAAACCGGTGACGGCACCCGGTGGATAGTCACCGTCGATTGCCCCAAGGCACCTTTCAGCAACGACCTCATCAAGTCAATGGCCAAGCAGGCAGGTCGGTCGACCAAAGACTTCCACCGCTACTGCGCAACATTCTAAGCCCCGCCACCCGCGGGGCTTTTTGTTTCCGTTGCAATCAACTGCAACGAACCGCAGAACCCTGACACATCCCTCTCGCCCTTCCCCAGCCACTCTGGCAAACTGCTGTATACCCATACAGTAAAGGTCCACCCCATGGCCAAGCCAAAGCCCGCCGCCCCAAAGCAGCCCAGCTCCTATGAGCTGATGGCAACCCGCATCCAGAAGATCATCAACTCCCAGACCGCACAAAAGGCCAAGGCCGCCCTGCTCGAGCGCCTGCCTGATGAATCGCCAGACGACTGGGCGCAGATCCTCGGCGAGATAGCCGAGACCGACAACGTCACCCTCGCCCACCGCGACGACGGCGCCGTGCAGGTCTTCTGGGTCGTCCCGCAAGACGACTGAGCCACCCCGCTAAACCAAGCCCGCCATCGAGCGGGCTTTTTTGTGCACGCAAATAAACAAACTAAACATTTCGTGTTGACTCATAAATAAACATAGCGTTTAATTCAATCAACGCCGCAGCAACACCGCAGCGCCAGCCCAGACCACCGGGCACCACTCTTTAAAAACCTGCGCCATGAACAGCTAGCCGCTAACCCGGCGAGGCAGCCCGAGCGATCTCTTGGCGGGCGAAAGGAATCCAGGGGAGTAACAGAACGCAGTGCCAGCCGGCGACCGGCGTACCGCTTCACCAGCCAACAGAGGGGCTGACGGCGGACGAGGTGATGACCAAACCGAGCGAACGACCCGGCAAGCACTGCGCGCAACACCGAACCAAATTACCGCGCCGGCTTCGGCATACGGCGCGGCGGACTTCATGTGGTGTGCCTACACAACCAGGCGCCAGGGGCTGTACGCCGCATGTCGTAAGACCTATGACCACATGGCAACGCTGATCGAGCTACGTGACCAGGAAGCCCCGCAGCCAACCAACCAGCAGCCCATGCCCTGCAATCAGCAGCGGGCAACGTGGCGCGCGCACCGCGACACAGTGCAGAGCACCAGGGCAAACCATTGCCCTGGTTGCTCACCGGATCGCCTTCACCCAGGGCGATGCGCTGAGCAACCCAACCCCGAGGAATCCCCATGAAACACACAGCAATCCTGCTGGCCCTGCTGCTCACCGTCAGCGGCATGGCCAGCGCAACGCCCAGCACCCTCAACTTCTGCACCGGCGGCGAAGGTGGCTTCTACCAAGACCTTGGCACGGCGATCGGCAACAGCATCGTCAAGGGCACCAGCATCCAGCTGGAAGTGCTCACCACTGGTGGCAGCGTTGAAAATGCCGAGCTGCTCAAGGATGGCGACTGCGACATCGCCATCATGCAAGCCGACGCCGCGGTCACAAAGCCGCTGCCCACCGACGTGAAGATCGTCGACGGCCACACCGAGGTGGTCTACTGGCTCCACGGCAAAACCGGGGTCGACGACTTCGGCAAGATGGAAGAAGACAGCATCGCCAAGAAGTATGCCTTCGCCGCCGTGGCAGGCTCTGGCGCCCTGGTCACCGTGCGCAACTGGATCGAAACCGACAGCGACTACAAGGGCGCCGTCGTGGTCGAGTTTGACGACTGGTACGCCGCAGCCGAGGCCGTGGCCCAGGGCTACGTAAAGAAGGCCGGCGTCACGGTCGAGATCGCCGGCATGCTCTACATCGGCCGACCTGGAAAGATCACGAGCGACATTACCGAAGACTTTGGGGCACAGATTCTGATTGGCGAGGTGAACGACAGCTCATTTGCCAACGCCAAGGACGCCAACGGCAACCCGCTCTACACCGAATGCTCGGTTGACTCCAAGCAAACCAACGGCCTCAAGACCTCCACCTTCACCAGCCCGGACACCTACTGCCTGCGCGCCCAGATCGTCTACAACAACGCATGGCACCAGGGCGACAAGAAGCTCCGGCGCAGCGTGGACAAAGGCATCAACAGCATCGTCAAAGCGGTGCGCTGACCGTGCCCCGCCTGGCCATGGCCGTGATGCTGGTCGGCCTGCTGTTCACCGCCTCCACCCTCCTGCACATCCTCACCACCACCTACCTACTCGGCCTGGCCTCGGGCCTGCTGCTCGGCATGGTGCTGTGGCTGAAGGTGCGCAGGCGTAAGCCAACAACCTGACCCGGAGCGAACGATGGACGACATTCGAATCGAGTGCTGTCGACGCAAGTGTAAGTACGTCCACATGCACAGCGAGCGCGTCAGTGTGCCGGACACAAGCAAGAAGTTCGCCGGTCTTGGCGTGTCCAATCTGGTCTGCCCGAAGTGCGGCAGCAAAGAGTATTACCGCCTCGACAAGCAGGCCTAACAGCAGGATCAGCCGATGGACAACACCGAGCCCCTGCGGATCAAGCTCACCGGCACGGTGACCATCACCAAGCACGGCATCCAGGTGGCAGGCTTCGAGCTGCACAACGCCAACGTCACCACCCGCGAGCAAGCCATCCTCGTCGCCTCCTGGGCCATCGGCCAACTCCAGCGCGAGCTGAGCAAACTGGTTCGCGGGGTGGATGGCGGCAACATCAGCGTCGACTAGCGCGGCCAACACATACAGCCATGAGGATTAGCAGATGAGCGACGACCCGACCTACGCCTATTCGACCTGTGGCGAGCGCTACGTCGAAGGGTGGTGCGAGTTTCTTGACGAGAACCCCGATCTTGAGCCCGGTCAGAGCTACTTCAGAGGGGTGTCCGCGCATCCAGACCCTTCGTCCTGGACACCGGATGCCGATTGGGTCTTGGAGCACATCGGCGAGCAGGCGTACGAAAACGCTGGCGAGTTCGCTGAGGACTACCCCCAGGTAGACCAGCAAGCGAAGGACGAACTTGAGGCGCTGCTGAAAGCCTGGGCGATCAAGCATTGCCAGCCTCACTTCTTTCTGGTCGATAAGGCCGAAGTCTTCACCCTTTGTGCGGAAGACCTTGAGTCTGCCGCCTAACCGAACCCCGCTTCCACGACCGGGGCGCCACTCAGCAACGCAGGATGCGGCGCTGGGTTTTGAGCAGGTTTGCCGCCTGGGCGATAAGGCACCGATCACCCTGGCAACAGGGCGCATCGGACATAGATCGGCGACCTGTCGTTATAGCAGGGTGGCCACCTTGCCCCGAGCCCTCGCGAGTGACACGCGGCAAAGACGGGCAAAACTCAGAGCGATTCGATCTATGTCCGATGCAGACAACCCGCATCACCTGCCCCGGCGAGCGCCCGCCAACCTGCCAACGGCGCACACCACCGGAGGGTCCCGCCATGTAAACCCCTGCCCAGGCCGGCACGACTAAGGCCGCAACCCGCTCGACATAAGGCGGCTTATTCGAGCAACACCTAAAGCCCGGTTCGCCGGGCTTTTCATTGCGCCTTCATACGCCGCGGCCTTGGCCGGCTGACCTTGCGGAAGTGTCTGCTTCCGGCCAGGGCTGCGACCTATGCACGCCACCCAGCAACACAGGAGCAGCGCCCGTGATCATCATCGCCGGAAGCCTCAAAGGAATTGCCGAAGCCCTGTTCATGCAGGGCTTCTTGTTGGTCAGCGAAGTGCCCTTCACCCGCGCCCCGTACCGCACGGGCGGGCGCTGGGTGTGCGAGGTGGCAGCGTGACCCGCTACCAGCGCGCCAAGCGCTGCGCCACCTGGGCCTCCGTCGCCACCGCCATCCTGTTCTACAGCCTGCTGCTGATCCTGCCCGCCATCGGCGGCCACATCACCGCAGAGCAACCAGCGGGCCAGCAATAGCCCCCATCAAAGACCAAGCCACGCCCTGAGCGCCCATGCCCTTCATGACCACCCAAGAGCTGCTCAGCCAGCGCCGCTTCACCCAAGACGACATCCACCGCCTGCAACAACTCATGCCCGAGCTGCAGGGCGACAACCGCACTCGCGCGGTCAGCACCATCGCCAACCTGCGCGGCCAGCTCGACACCATCGCCGCCGAACTGGCCATGGCCACCGCCGGCTAACCAAGCAAGGAAACGCTGATGGCCAAGACCAACGCCCAGGCCTGCAAAGACGCCCGCGACAAAGCTGCAGCCGAGCACGAACGCCTCGGCATCGTCGTCCGCAAGTGGCCGATATCCAAAGGCGTAGACACCAAGATCAAGGACCTGTGCGCCGCGCACGGCTTCAAGGACTGGCGCGAACTGATGGACACCGTCATCCAGCGCCTGCACGAAGGCCCGCCGGTAGATGTCGCCCACTGGCTAGCAGTGTCGCAACACCAATTCACGCCAACCGAAAAGATGTTGCGACAGATAGCCGACTACAACCCGCCGCCCGAACCCGAATAACCCAACCGCCCACCCGCCGCAGCACCAGCACGCGGCCCGGCGGCGCTCAGCCTGGAGAAAGCCATGAACAAGCCGAAAGCCAAGCTGCTCTGGCAGTGCAGTTCGTGCAACGAGATGCACAACGACGAAGATGATGCCCGCGAATGCTGCATGCCTGAAATCTACGAGCACTACGGGTGTCCAGGCTGCGGAAAGGTGCATGAGGAAGAGCATGAGGCGGTCAGCTGCTGTGAAGAGCTGAAGCGATGCCCCTGCTGCGCGCGCGACTACGGCTCAGGCCACATCCAGGCATTTGCTGTCCGGGTTGCCGGTCACTGCAACTCGTGCAACCCGTTCTACAGCCTCGACCACACGCTGCTCATCGAGGATCAGTACGCGGCATCTGGAGCAGAGCCGAGGAGGCTGAACGCGTGATCCACTACCACGGCACCCCGATCGGAGGTGCGCGCCAAGACGCGGCACGCTTCCTCGCCGGCAGACATGCCCTGGTGCCGTTCCCACGCCAGGACGACATGGGCATCGTGGCAGATGCCTGCCAGTCCTTCGTGTTCGACAACGGCGCTTTTACCGTGTGGAAGAAAGGCGGTTCGCTTGACGTCGCAGGCTACACCCGCTGGGTGGATGACTGGCACCGCCATCCCGGCTTCGACTGGGGCCTTATACCGGACGTGATCGACGGCGATGAAGATGCCAACGACCGCTTGCTCGAGCAGTGGCCAGGCCACCTGCCTGGCGTTCCAGTCTGGCATCTTCACGAATCACTGGAACGCCTGCAACGACTGGCCAACACCTGGCGCACCGTTGCCCTGGGTAGCTCCGGCCAGTGGGCCTCACCTGGCACGGCGCCCTGGTGGAAACGCATCAACGCCGCCATGGATGCGATCTGTGACGACCAGGGCAGACCGGTCTGCCGGCTGCATGGCCTGCGCATGCTCGACCCGGCCATCTTCTCCCGCCTGCCGTTCGCCAGCGCTGATAGCACCAACGCAGCGGTGAACGGCGGCAGCATCAGCCGCTTCGGCATGTACACACCACCGACTGCTGGACAACGCGCCAGCGTGATCGCTGACCGTATCGAAACCCACAACTCAGCGCCGACCTGGCAACCAGAAGACCAGGTTGAAATGGCGCTTTGAGAGGTCAACGCCGCATGATCCACCACCCCAAAGGCGGCCGCTGCGCCGCCTGCGCCAAGCGCCTCGACGACTGCAGCCACCTGCCCTTCCACACCATGCCCGTGCACTGCCAAGACGGCGCCGACGTGGTGGTCATCTGCACCCAGTTCGTACTGGCCGCCTCCACCGCAGAGCGCAGCAAGCCCTTCCTCAACCCCCGGCGCGGCAGGAGGGTCTAGGCCATGACACCCCTAAATACGCACAGTTCGGGGTGCTGGTTGAACCCCTGCTTCCACCTGTACATGACCATGTGCGGCCTTGATCTCCCGCCACCCGGCAAACGGCGCGAGAAAATCGCCGACCACCCTGCCATCAAGGGCTACAGCGTAGTTGTCGAGACCCACGACACATACGCGCTGTGCTACGGCTCAGCGCCATCCGGCAGCAGGGGTGGATTCTGCTGGCGGCAAGCCCTTGAAGGCAGCATCGAGCGCCACCCCACCCCACCGCTACCCGTTGGCCGCGCCGCGGTACTGGGGGCGCAGATCAGTTTGTTCTGAGGTGACCATGCCCACCCTATCCGCCATCGCCCAGGCTGTACTCAACCGCGCCCGGGCAACGCCGGCACAGGCACCAGCAGCGCCGCGCAAGCGCTTCTGGACACCGGCAGAAGAGCAGCAACTGACCAAGCTCTACCCGGCCACGCCGATGCCGGAGCTGATCACCCGCTTCCAGCGCGACGACCGCGCCATCTACAGCAAGGCCCGCAGCATGGGCCTGGCCCGCTCGGCTGAATACCTCGCCAGCGAGCATGCCTGCCGACTGCGCCGTGGCGACAACATCGGCGCGGCCTACCGCTTCCAGAAAGGCCACACCACCTGGAACGCCGGCATGAAGGGCTGGCAGGCAGAAGGCTGCCAGGCCACCCAGTTCAAAGCAGGACAGGTCAACGGCATGGCCGCCCAGCTGCTGCAGCCGGTTGGCGCAGAGCGCATCACCAAGGACGGCATCCGCCAGCGCAAGATCCGCGAGGACGGGCCTCCGCAGAAACGCTGGCGGGCCTGCCACGCAATCCTCTGGGAAGAGCATCACGGCCCGATCCCGGCTGGCCACATCGTGGTGTTCCGCGACCGAGACATGACCCGCATCGAGATCGACAACCTCGAACTGATCACCCGCGCCGAGAACATGCGACGCAACACCATCCACCGCTACCCGCCCGAGCTGAAGAGCGCCATCCGCACCCTGAAAAAGCTCAAGCGCACCATCGAGGAGCAACCATGAAAGACATCACCGCCCTGCGCGCCGTACTCGGCCGCACCATCGAAGGCGTGCTGGATGGCACGGTCAGCATCGAGCAGGCACGCGCCGTTGCCCTCGTCGCCGGCGAGGTCAACGCCACCGCCAAGCTGGAGGTAGACATGGCCCGCGCCACCGATGGTGCCTTCGGCGGCAGCGGCTTTATCGTGCTCGGCTCGCCGATGACGGAACGCCAGAAAATGCTGAGCGAGCGCAAATGAGCGCGCCAGCCTTCCGCACCCAATACGGCCTGGCCTTTGACGAGATCGACGAAGAGATCAACGTCGACCTCTTCGCCGGCGGCGGTGGCGCCAGCACCGGCATCGAGATGGGCCTGGGTCGCCCGGTGCACATCGCCATCAACCACAACCCGGCGGCGATCAGCATGCACCAGGCCAACCACCCGGGCGCGCTGCACCTGCAGACCGATGTCTGGGCGGTTGATCCGGTAGCAGTGCTCGCCGGCCGGCACATCGGCTGGTTCCATGCCTCGCCGGACTGCACCCACCACAGCCAGGCCGCCGGCGGCCAGCCACGCAAGAAGGAGATTCGCGACCTCAGCTGGGTGGTGGTCAAGTGGGCCGGCATCGCCCAGCCCCGCATCATCAGCCTGGAGAACGTCAAACAGATCCGCCAGTGGGGCCCGCTGATCGCCAAGCGCTGCAAGCAAACCGGCCGCGTCATGCGCCTGGACGGCAGCGTGGCCATGCCCGGCGAGCGGGTGCCGCGCGGCGAGCAGTTCCTGGTGCCCGACCCGAAACGCAAGGGCACCACCTGGGCGAAGTTTCAGGCCTGCCTCAAGGCGCTCGGCTACGTGGTCGAGCACCGCATCATCAAGGCCTGCGACTACGGCGCACCCACCAGCCGCGAACGGCTGTTCATGGTCGCACGCCGAGATGGCCACCCCATCGCCTGGCCGGAACCGACCCATGCGGCCAAGCCAGCCAAGGGGCAACTGCCCTACCGCACCGCCGCCGAGTGCATCGACTTCAGCCTGCCAAGCCAGAGCATCTTCGAACGCAAGAAGCCACTGGCCGCCGCGACCATGCGCCGCATCGCCAAGGGCATCCAGCGCGAGGTGCTGCAGAAAGCCAAACCCTTCATCGTGCCGATCGCCAACTGGTCGCGGGATGCGCTGCATTCGGTTGACCAGCCACTGAACACCGTCACGGCCTGGCCACGCGGCGGGTCGTTTGCCCTGGCCACCGCCTTCCTGGCCCAGGCCAACGGCGGCTTCAACGTAACCCACTCCAAGGCCCTGCCGGAGCCGATGACCACCGTCACCAACACCGGCAGCCAACAGCAGCTGGTCACGGCCAACCTGGTGCACATGCGCGGCAACTGCGATTCGCGGGATATCGAAGATCCACTGAAGGTCATCAGTGCCGGTGGCCAGCACCACGCCCTGGCCACGGCCTTCCTGTCCCGGCAGTTCGGCGCCAGCATAGGCCAAGGCCTCGACACCCGGGCGCCGGTGATCACCGCTGGCGGAGGTGGCAAGTCAGCATTGGTTGAGTTGCAGCTTTCGCCTGACGTGGAGGAAGGCGCACTGCGCTGCGCGGCCTTCCTGATGCGCTACTACGGCGAGGGTGGCCAGTGGGGTGATATCCGCGACCCAATGCACACGCTGACTACCAAGGACCGCCTGGCCCTGGTCACCGTATGGATCAGCGGCGACCCGTACGTGATCGTCGACATCTGCCTGCGCATGCTGCAGCCCCATGAGCTGTATGCCGCCCAAGGCTTCCCGCCGAACTACATCATCACCCACGGCCACGATGGCCGGAAGTTCACCAAGAGCGAGCAGGTCCACATGTGCGGCAACAGCGTCAGCCCGCCGCCGCTGGCTGCAATCGCCCAGGCCAACGACTTCTGGCGCCACCACGAGCGCACCGCGCTGGCGGCGTGAGCCAGAACCACCCTACCCGTCCACTCCCTGCCTGATGCTCGGGCGGGAGGGTGGTGGCGGGATTATAGGTCACAACATGTCGAGCAAGCCCGAGGCCTGTTCTTTCGCGTATTCCAGCGCGCCTACTGCACTTTCCCAATGCTTCTGGTGATCGGGCTGCCACAAGTACCTTGTCGGTAGTGGGTACTGCCCAGGGTGGCGCTGAATGGCAACGACCACCGGCACATCCGAATTTGCCGTTGCGTAAATGAGGGTAATCAGCAGCTTTACGCCATTCACCTCATGCGTAATTGGTGCGTACTTTTGGACTGTGGACTCTATCCCAGGCCCCATAACTGCCTCCTTGTACCGGCCCCATGCCGGGCCTGAACAAATACCCCACTTCAACGAATCACGCCACCCCGGCGAGGAACCCCCCATGCCCGAAGAAAACCCGACCCTAGCCCGGGGCAGCGCCTTGGACCAGGCAACCTTCGACGACTTCGTTACCAGGCTGCGCCATCACTGCCGTGGCCGGGGCGTATCGGATCACTGCACCGCAGACGCCATCTTTCTGGTGGAGCGCCGCGAGCTGATCTATGGCCTGGACACTGATTTTACGGACAAGAAGGTGGCTGTCTGTGATGAAACGGAATGGTTCAGCCCCAAGGAATACTGGGAAGACTGCGACAAAGAACAGCGCGCGACCCTGAACAGGAAAAGCCAGGAGCATTGCTCAGACCAATTTATGAAGGCCCACGAAGATGGCCAGTGGGAAATCCTGGGCGAGCTGGAAGACCACCACGTCTACGGCTGGGACGAGCGCTGGACGTTCGTCAACATGCACTTCACCCAAGAGGCTGCCGAGGCGTTCATCAAGCGCAAGAAACACGACTACCCGAAAGGGCTGCGCGTGTACGTCGATGCCCAGTCCTACTGCTGGGAGTTCAACGCCATCAAGGAAGCGCTGATGGGCGGGCGCTTGGTCCTGAGTGAGCCTGCGCCATGACCCCGAAGCCAACTGTCACCCAGGCCATGACCTGCCGCCGGCCGGCAGTTATCTGGCAGCCCTACACAGACGGCAGCGGCCCAGGTGAGCCAGCCCTGCTTATCCATGCAGACGCCAACGGCTTGCTGGTGATCAACCAGGAAGGCCGCGAGGTACTGATCCAGCGCGAAACCCTGCCGGAGCTGATCAAGCAGCTCAAGCGCATTGCCAGTGAGACACCCCAATGAAAGAGCGTCCGATCCTTTTCAACGGCGCCATGGTGCGCGCCATCCTCGACGGCCGGAAGACGGTCACGCGGCGCGTTATGAAGTCGCAGCCGGACGATGACGCGACTATCACGGTCGAGAACTACCATCCGGCAGTAACAAATCGGCGCGGTGAGCAAGAGCCAGGGCCTGAGATATTCGGCGGCCACTGGCGGGACGGAGAATGCGGGTGCAAGTGCCCATATGGCCAGCCTGGCGACCGGCTGTGGGTGCGGGAGGCTTTCGCTTACGGGTTATGCACACCGTCAACGATGGCTTATCGGGCGACCAACAATCCTAGCGATTTAGATGAGGGCTGGGATGATCCGATCAAGTGGACGCCCAGCATCCACATGCCGCGCGCCGCCTGCCGCATCCTGCTGGAGGTTACCGCCGTGCGCGTCGAGCGACTGCAGGATATCAGCGAAGAGCAGGCCCAGGCCGAGGGTTGTTTCTTCACCGACTACGGCCGCAAGTGCGGGCATACCAGCAACGGCTGGACCGAGACCGGTGACTGCTCGGCGCCCGAAGCGCATCACCCACAGCGCAATGGATGGATGTGGGACAAGACCGCCGGACCTGATCAGTGCTTGGGCACCGCCACATGGGCATTTGCGCACTTGTGGCAGCACACAGGCGGCGCCTGGGACGCCAACCCCTGGGTCTGGGTCGTCGAGTTCAAGCGGGTCACGCCATGAAAGTCCGAATCTACTGCCGCACCTGGCGCAAGCCGGCCGATGAATGCGGCGGCATGCGCTGCAACCCACCCAAGGAGCCGCAGCCATGCGCCGCACCCTGAGCATCTGCCACACCGTAGACCGGCACGGCAAGCCGCTGGCCGTGATCGACGACCTGCCCGGCCAGTTCGCCGAGCTCCGCCCCGCAGACCTGCGCCAATTCGCCCGCGCCCTCAACACCGCCGCCAACGACCTCGAGCAGGGCGAGCGCGGCATGGTCGTCTACTGCATCCAGGAGTAACCCATGCAGCCACTCATCTACGTTGCGGGCCGCTATCGCGCCGCGACACGGGCAGCCGTTGCCCAAAACATCGAACAGGCCCGCCTTCTCGGCATCGAAGCCGCCCGCCTCGGCTGGTACCCGGTCATCCCCCACTGCAACACCGCGCACATGGAAGACGACCTGCCGCACGACGACGCCTTCTGGCTGGCCGGCACCCTCGAACTGATGACCCGCTGCGATGCCGTGGTGCTGGTCGACGGCTGGCAAACCAGCGAAGGCACCGCCGGCGAGATCGCCCGCGCCGACCAAATGCGCCTCCCCGTTTACCGCGGCCGGCACCTACTACCCAGCGCCAGCGAGTTCGTCGCCTGGCTGCACGCCATGGAGGCTCGACACGCATGTCCAGCATGACCGAAAGCCCAGCAGTCCAACGCATCAACGCCCTCTGCGCCCGCTACCTGCACAAGCCCAGCGGCGTGCGCTATTTCATCGCACTCAACATCGGTGGACAGAACGAACTGCACCCCATCAGCGGCCCCTGCAAATACGCCAGCGACGACCACCTGGCCAACACCGAGATCTGGAGCAAGTTGCCATGAAGCATGTCGTGAAGAGTTTGTATGTCGAGATCAAGCGCGAGGAGTACGAAGGGCTGCGGGCGCGGGTGGCTGAGCTGGAGGCGCTGCAGCAGAGCGCAGGCGGGGTGGGTGAGCGTGCGACGTTTGAGTCCTGGGTCGTGACCCAATGGCACGGCGCTGTATTTCATCGTCGCGACGCCCTGAGCAAGCACGATCCTCGCTACGGCCAGTACGTCCACGACGTAATTCAGAACGCCTGGGTAGGCTGGCAGGCCCGCGCTTCCATTAACGCCGCCCGATCCGAAGCCGCCACCGCACACCGCCGCCCAAACCCTGCCCATGGCGCACCGAAGCCGAAAGGCCATAACCCGGTAGCCTGAAATCAGCCAACACACTCCCCCGGCAACAGCCGGGCCGCGAGGTACCGCCTATGCAAACCCAGAAAAAGCCGGCAGCCGAGCAGGGCGAGACGCACGACAAGGTGCTTGAGTCCCGCCTGGCCGAACTGATCGGCACCACCACCAAAGCCCTGCAGCGCAAGCGCGAACGCGGGGTAATCCCGCCAGGTGTTTGGCAGAAAATCGATGGCCGCGTGATGTACAGCAGAAGGAGATACGACGAATGGCTCGAAAGTCTGTGGAGCTCCCCGAGGGCGTCGAAGTCGTCGGCAAGTCCGTCCGCATCCGCTTCACTTGGAAGCATCGCCGCTGCGAAACCCTTGCCGTTACGGCAACCGCGGCGGGGATCGCCCAGGCCGCAAGTGTTCGAACTCAGGTAAAGCAGCTGATCAAACTCGGCGTCATGACCGACGACAAGTACGCCGAGCTGTTCCCCAGCTCCAGCTATGCCCTGGCGCGGCGCACCCCCAGCTTCGGCGAATTCGCACAGATCTGGCTGGACAGTCGGGAGATCGTCGAATCGACCCGGCTCAACTACAAGAGCACGCTCAACCTCTACTGGATGCGCCACTTTGCCACCCGCCGTATCGACGAGATCACCTCGGCGGAGGTGCGCAAGGTGGTGGCGGAAACCCCGTGGCCATCAGCCGGCGTGCGGCGCAATGCCTGCGACAAGCTGTCGAGCGTGTTCAAGGCGGCGGTGCAGGATGCCGTCATTACGCGCAACCCGGTGTCATCCATAGCCCGGCCGAAGCTGGCGAAGAAGGTGGTCGACCCGTTCACCCGGCCCGAGGCCGAGCAGATCATCGACTACCTCTACCAGAAGCTCACCGGCATGACGCGGATCTATGCCTGCTACTTCGAGTTCGCGTTTTTTACCGGCATGCGCCCGGGCGAACTGATGGGAATGCGCTGGGAGGAAGTGGATTTTAAAGCCAGGACAGCGCACGTGTGCCGGGTCGTGGTAGACGGCGCGATCCACGAACGCGTGAAGACCAAGAAGGCTCGGCATGTGCTGCTGAATGACAGGGCGATGCACGCCCTGAATGAGGCGAAGCCGTTGACCATGGCCCGAAGCGGCTTCGTTTTTGCGCCCACGGTGAAGGACGAGCACAGCGACTGGATCCACACGGACACCACCCCGCGCAAGTATTTCAACCTGGCTCTGCGGGGCTTGGGCATCCGCGTCCGCCGCCAATACGACACCCGCCATACCTACGCCACGATGTGCCTGATGGCCGGCATGAACCCCGCTTTCATTGCCAACCAGCTAGGCCACAGTGTACAAATGCTGCTCTCCACTTATGCCCGCTGGCTCAACTCGACATCCGATTGGGCCGAGCTGGAAAAGCTGGAAAACCGGCAAGATGGTACGGAATTGGTACAGGCTAAATAGCCATATCCCTGCAAGCCGCGCAGCTTCAACCTCTGGTTGGCATGATGCGGCATTTCCTTATAAGATCGCGCCTTCCCCGTTTCGTCGCACTGTGCGGCTCCCAGCCGTAGGTTCTGCCGTTTTCCCTGTTAAATCCGGCCCTTGAACCTGCGCCCTGTTGTCAAAAGGTAGTTAACGATGAGCGCAAGACACTTTCTCTCGCTGAAGGACTGCACACCACAAGAACTGGTGAGCCTGATCCGCCGCGGCATGGAGCTGAAGGACTTGCGCAACCGAGGCGTGCTGTTCGAGCCGCTGAAGAACCGCGTGCTGGGGATGATTTTCGAGAAAGCCTCGACCCGTACTCGCCTGTCGTTCGAGGCGGGCATGATCCAACTGGGTGGCCAGGCGATCTTCCTGTCGCCACGCGACACCCAACTCGGCCGCGGCGAACCGATCGGCGATGCCGCCATCGTCATGTCGCGCATGCTCGATGCGGTGATGATCCGCACCTTTGCCCACAGCACCCTGACCGAGTTCGCGGCGAATTCGCGGGTGCCGGTGATCAACGGCCTGTCCGACGACCTGCACCCCTGCCAGCTGTTGGCCGACATGCAGACCTTCCACGAGCAGCGCGGCAGCATCAAAGGCAAGACCGTGACCTGGATCGGCGATGGCAACAACATGTGCAACTCCTATATAGAAGCCGCCGAGCAATTCGACTTCCAACTGCGCATCGCCTGCCCCGAGGGCTACGAGCCGAACGCCGCATTCCTGGCCAATGCCGGTGATCGGGTGCAGATCCTGCGCGACCCGCGCGAAGCGGTGGCGGGTGCACACCTGGTGAGCACCGATGTCTGGGCCTCGATGGGCCAGGAGGAAGAGATCGCCGAACGCATCAAGCTGTTCACGCCCTATCAGGTCAACCGTGCCCTGCTCGATACCGCCGCCGTAGACGTGCTGTTCCTGCACTGCCTGCCGGCCCACCGCGGCGAGGAAATCAGCGAGGATCTACTCGACGATCCGCGCTCGGCGGCCTGGGACCAAGCGGAAAACCGCCTGCATGTGCAAAAGGCCCTGCTCGAGTTTCTGGTCGAGCCGGCGTACCACCACGCATGAGCCAACCCCTGCTGCTGAACCTGCGCGACCTGAGCTGTGGTTACAACGAACACAAGGTGGTGCAGAACCTCAACTTGCACTTGAATGCCGGCGACATCGGCTGCTTGCTCGGGCCGTCCGGCTGTGGCAAGACCACTACCCTGCGCGCCATCGCCGGTTTCGAACCGGTGGTGGAAGGCGAGATCCAGCTGGCCAACGAGGTGATCTCCCGCGCCGGCTTTACCCTGGCGCCGGAGAAGCGCCGGATCGGCATGGTGTTCCAGGACTACGCGCTGTTTCCGCACCTGAGCGTGGCGGAAAACGTTGCCTTCGGCATTCGCCAGCAGGCCAACTGCGAACGCATCACCGGCGAGTTGCTGGAGTTGGTCAAACTCGGCCACCTGAGCAAGCGCTATCCCCATGAGCTGTCCGGCGGCCAGCAACAACGTGTGGCCCTGGCCCGCGCATTGGCCCCGGAACCACGCCTGCTGCTGCTTGACGAACCCTTTTCCAACCTCGATGGCGAGTTGCGGCGGCGCTTGAGTCATGAGGTTCGCGAGATCCTCAAGGCCCGCGGCACCAGTGCGATTCTGGTAACCCATGACCAGGAAGAAGCCTTCGCCGTCAGTGATCATGTCGGCGTCTTTCATGAGGGTCGGCTGCAGCAATGGGACACCCCGTACAACCTCTACCACGAACCACTGACCCCCTTCGTCGCCAGCTTCATCGGTCAAGGCTACTTCATTCGCGGCCAGTTGCTCAGCCCGGACACGGTGCAGACCGAACTGGGCCTGATTCGCGGCAATCGCGCCTATACCTGGGCGAGCGGCAGCGCAGTGGATGTGCTGCTGCGCCCGGACGACATCGTCTACGACCCGGACAGCGAGCTGAAAGCGCTGATTGTCGGCAAGACCTTCCTCGGTGCCGCCACCCTGTATCGCCTGCAACTGGCCACCGGCAGCCTGCTGGAATCGCTGTTCCCCAGCCATGTCGACCTCCAGCCCGGAACGAACGTCGGCATCCGCGTGGCAGCCGATCACCTGGTGGTGTTCCCCGCCCCCGGCAGCATCGCCGCCCAGATCAACCTCGGTGATTCCGGCGTGCGCCGCTACAGTAGCGCCAGCTAGCTAGCGCACCGCTCGTAGGGTGCGCGGGGCCGCCTAGTTCAACCTCACACATTGTGTGCAACACGGAGGGTGCGCTGTGCGCACCAATGCCGCTGGCTCCGGCGTTTAGCCCTGCCCAACATCCTCGTTCAAGTACAGCCTGCCGCTAGCCACCAATACCGCCTGACCGGCGATCTTGACTCGCTCGCCTT
>Ga0209343_10000600_pt1 | contig 50156 bp, 59 predicted proteins | sample RifCSPlowO2_02_FD_184026 | JGI IMG/M metagenome (GOLD analysis project Ga0209343, IMG submission 184026) | Groundwater microbial communities from Rifle, Colorado - Rifle CSP2_plank lowO2_0.2 (SPAdes) (version 2) | ecosystem: Environmental > Aquatic > Deep subsurface > Groundwater | place...
TAACATCTCTGTCCGTTTCATGGTCTCCTCCTTGAAATTTAGGAAACCATACAATAGGACAATTCATGTGCTATAAAAAGGACAGTTTATGTGTTGCTGACAGGGTTGATAATATATATTGCAACAGCCTGTAAAATGGTGATAGTATTACACATTGTGCGTTTTGGTTTTCTAATGAGTTGGGAGGAGTGTATGTTGAAAATAGAAACCAGGAGTCAGAAGTCAAAATTTAGAACGGTTTTCTTCTGTATTCTTTATTCCACATTCTGCATTTTATCGATTGCGGCCTGCAAGAGGCATGAAGAGGAAAAGGCAGTCATTGCTCCCTCCGAAGTGGTAATCAGGATAAATGATAGAGAGATTACTCATGAAGAGTTTCAGGATATATTCAAAAGATTATATTTAGAAGGAGAGTCAGCTACTGAGGCAAAGGAAGAAGATATTAGAGAGCTTAAAAAGGCGCTGGTAAATCAGCTTATTGAAGAAGAGTTGATTCAGGAAGAGGCGAACAAATTAGTATTGAAGGTTGATGAGAAAGAGCTTTCAAAAGAACTGGAAAACATAAAGAAAGAGTATAGCGGAGAGGTGTTTGAATCCACCATTGTTAATAGATATGGAAGCATGGATAAGTGGAGGGAAGAGATTAGAAAGAAGCTCTTGATAAAGAAGGTTGTGGACGAGGTTATTAGCGCAAAGATTTCAGTTAAGGAAGATGAGGCCAGGAAATACTATAAGGAGCACTCAGCAGATTATAATGTGAAAGAACAGATAAGGGCAAGGATGATTGTCGTGAAGACAGAAGAGGATGCGAATCAGGCAAGGGAAAGGCTGAAAAAGGGAGAGGATTTTGCAAAAGTGGCTCAAGAAGTTTCTTTAAGCCCTGAAGGGAGAAAGGGTGGAGACCTCGGCTTCTTCGGCAGAGGAGATATGCCAAAGGAATTTGAGGATGTAGTATTCTCTTTGCCTGTCGGCCAGATAAGCGATGTGGTGAAGACAGTATACGGATACCATATCTTCAGGGTTGAGGAAAAGCGAGCGGCAAAGTCACAGACTTTTCATGAGGTAAAGAAAGGGATAATGGATAAGTTGAAAAGGGAAAAGAGCGATGTGGAATTCCAGGAGTGGATGAATAAATTAAAGCAAAAGGCACAGGTAGAGGTGAAGGGGGAGCTGTTGTGATTGACTTACGATTTACGATTTACGATTTACGATTTAGATTGCTGCTGCTCACTGCTTACTGCTTACTATTTACCGCAGCTCATGCTGAGATTGTGGACAGAATCGTGGCTGTTGTAAATGACGGCGTAATTACGTTATCTGAATTAAATGATGCAACCGCCGGTATAGAGGTCATGAAAGGCGATGATAAGGAAAAGCGGAAAAAAATTATAGAGACAAAGAGCAAGGTCTTAGACCAACTCATTGAAAAAAAGCTGGTTGAACAGGCGGCAAACAAAACTGGAATCAGCGTAAGCGAGAAAGAAATAGATAATGCAATTGAAGATGTCAAGAGGCAGAATAATATCAGCCATGAAGAGCTTTTAAGGGCGCTGGCAAAAAATGGCCTTACTGTTAAGGGCTATCGTGAGCAACTTAAGGAGCAAATAAGGCAGGTGAAGTTTGTAAACAAGCAATTCCGCTCAAACATAAAAGTAGCCGATGAGGATGTGTATCTATATTACAAACAAAATCAGGATAAATTTACCGGTCCTGTGATGCATAGACTCAGGATTATATCATTTCCTATATCCGAGTCGGGCAAGACAAAAGAGACGGAAAAAAAGGCAAAGGATATCCTTGCAATGGCAAGAAAAGGTGAAGATTTTGCAAAGCTTGCAATAGAATACTCTCAAGGGCCGAATGCGCAAGACGGCGGCGATCTCGGTTATCTTAAGGCAGGCGAGATGGATGCAACGATAGAAAAGGCTGCGATTGGATTAAAAACCGGGGAGGTAAGCGATATCATAAAGACCTCTACAGGGCTTCACATAATACAAGTAGTATACAGGCGAAAGGGAGAGCCAAGGCCGATTGCAGAGGTTGATGATGAGATTAGGAGTGTCATCTTCCAGAGGATTATAGATGAACGATACAAACTCTGGTTAGAAGAGATGATGAAGAAGGCGTATATAGAGGTGAGGCTGTAAAAAACAGGCAATAGGCAATAGGCAATAGGTGATAGGAAAGACATCGGAAGGCCTATAGCCAATAGCCTATCGCCCATAGCCTGTAATTTATGAAACCTACCATCGCAATCACCATGGGAGACCCGACAGGGGTCGGGCCTGAAGTCATTTTAAAAGCCTTAACTGACAGAAATATCAGACAACTTTGCACACCAGTGGTTCTTGGGGATGAGGCAGTCCTTGAATTTGTAAGTGCAAAGTGCAAATTGCAAAGTGCAAATTGCAAAGTTATAAACCTTTCCAATCTCAATCCCCCAAAACTAAAACCTGGCAGACCTGATAAAATCTGCGCAAAGGCCATGATGACCTATATAGAAGAGGCTGTGTGCATGGCTATGGCTGGCGATGTTGATGCCATTGTTACAGCTCCCATAAGCAAAGAGGCCATTAATAGGGCTGGATATAAATTCCATGGCCATACAGAATTTCTTGCCCACCTTACAAAAACAAAGGATTATGCCATGATGCTGGCCGGCAGCAGCCTCAAGGTTATCCTCCTAACCATCCACGAATCTATAAAAAATGTGCCAGGGCTTTTAACAACAGAAAAGGTCTTCAAGACTATCAAGATAACAGACAATACATTCAAAAGATATTTTGGCCTTAAAAAACCGCGGATTGCAGTTGCAGCGCTGAATCCCCATGCAGGCGAAGGCGGGCTTTTTGGAGGTGAGGAAAAACGGATTATCCTGCCTGCGATAAAAAAGGCAAGGCAAATGGGTATAAATGCCTCAGACCCTCTGCCGCCGGATACGCTTTTTTATCGGGCTGTAAAAAACAAGGAATTTGATTGTGTTATTTGCATGTATCACGACCAGGGGCTTATCCCTTTAAAACTCCTGCACTTTGAAAACGGCGTGAATGTAACACTCGGTCTGCCGATTATCCGAACATCAGTTGATCACGGAACTGCCTATGATATTGCATGGAAGGGAATAGCAAATCCCGCAAGTATGAAGGCTGCGATAAAGATGGCTGTGGAGATGGTGGGGAAGAAAAGAAGACGTAATTTTTAATACAGTGTATTGAGTTGACCACAAAATAATGGAAACTATCTACTTAACAAATATTACCCTATCAAGATATTTGAAATGCGAATCGCCTGTTACTATAGTGCAATTATTTTCTAAAGCAGTAGCATAGACAATTGGTGATTGTAAATTTGGCAATTACTGCTTTATTAGAACCATCCCATTGGTTTTTCCATTGACATCCCTTATCAATTAGACTATGTTAGTCACATCCATATAGACACGGAGGACAGATTTATGAAGACCGCAAAGGTTTCAGAATTGAAGGCATCCATTAGCAAATATCTGTCAAAGGTAAAGGCAGGAGAAGAGGTTATTGTCACTGACAGGGGCAAACCTATTGCCAAGATTGTCCCTTTGAAGAGAGGCGAAATTGAGATACCTGCGCATCTTTTGGCATTGGAGAAGGCAGGACTGGCCCGTATCGGCGCCGGCAAACTGCCGGCAGGCTTTTGGGATATGCCCCGGCCAAAGGACAAAAAGGGTCTGGCGCTGAATGCCCTGTTAAGGGAGAGGGAGGAAGCAAGATGATGTTCTGGGATTCTTCCGCTATTATTCCATTATGCATTGAGGAACCTCAAACAAAACTTGTTCAACAGCTTATCAGGAAAGATGGCTCAATAGCAGCATGGTGGGGAAGCCTCATAGAATGCTATTCAGCCTTTGCGCGTTTGCGGCGCGAGGGGTTCTTAAAGGCTGAGGAGGAAGACCATGTGCGAGATATTCTTACCATTCTATCGGATGCATGGACGGAGATTGAGCCGGGTGCGGATATAAGAGATATCGCAGGCCGGCTTCTTATGATACACTCTCTCCATGCTGCCGACGCTTTGCAGTTGGCCTCCGCGCTCATCTGGGCAGGGAAGCGGCCAAAGGGTCATCACTTTGTATGCCTTGACGTAAAGCTGAGAGAGGCGGCAAGAAAGGAAGGGTTCGCACTGTTTCCCATTGATATGCCTTAAGGATAAACTGCACCTGCCTCTCCCATTATTTTAAACGGTGCGATATGATAACTGCGAATTTGGCAATTTCTAATTTTACAAAAAAGAGGACCGGAAATAGCATATGGGCAGGTCTTTACTTTTAGCATTTTAGTTTAATGTCAAGATTCAAGACCTGACCCCATTGTACATTGTACAGAAAGGATGTTTTACTGTTCATGGTACAGACGACAGAGGTTTTGAGGAAATATTTAATGAAAATAGCAAACTGGTTACAGAAAATTATTTTAAGAAGTATGTAATTGACAGAAAAGATAATGCCCCTCAGATTTATAAAGAACTCAAAGCTTTAGGGATTACGCCTTCAAGCATTTTCCCTGATTTAGATGGCTTGGCTAAAGAGTTAGAAGAGCGTTTCTGGTACGAAGAATAAAGTTTTAACTTTTCCTTTTTCTCCAGCCAGTTAGGCCAGCTAATACATTCTTTAGGAATATTATTTCTGCGCATTTCCATTCTGATTAGAATTGCATGTGCACAACCTTCTTGAGCATATGGGAGAATATTTCTAAGAAAATCATCATCGATGGTGATAGGCCCTTCTTTATGTAGAAAGCCAGCATTTGTAGAGCTTGTAGAAATACTAATTTCTTTTGAACCCTGGCAGTTTGTCTCATTCTCCGAAGAAACTCTCCAGAAGAACTTTTCTATCAATCCACTATGACGGACTTTGTGTGTAATATCAACAATTTGGGGTACTACTTTAGCAATTTGCTCATTAGTGTATTTTTTGGTTTTCTTTAGCCCATTTAAAAATTCCTGTTTTAGCATTTCACTGACTTTGTCGAACTTGGCACATTGTTTTGCAGCATCTAACACAATTTTTATATTCCGATCATCATAAAGATTGTTCTCCTTAAGCTTTTCCTCTGCAGAGTCAATGCTCTTACTAAGCTCTATCTGAGGCGCACTTCCGATTGCATTCAATGCAGCACCGAAAAGAAGGATGGCTGGGCCGGGAAAATCATTCTTGATAACTTTTGCAGCACCATATGCTGAACCTGCCAAAACCAGTCCATTTGATTCTTCAGATAATGCCACAAGTTCAGAAAGTTTTGGACGCCACGAAGGGTGACTATCTTGAATGGCAGCAGCAAGACCTTTCAGAAGCATTGGGATTGGCGCTTGGTAATTCTTGTCATAGAACTCGCGGTCATAATCCGGATTAAGAATATCCATATTCATCATCGATTCTCATTTTTTGACAACTTTTTTCTTTATGAGGGTCCCCAACCAGTCCGGCCAGCTAACCCAGCCTTTATTTTTGTAACCTTGATTAGGAACATCTGGGATATCGTCAGGCTTTTTGCCTTTATCTTTCAATTCACCTTTCAGTATTTACGCTATTCTGAGTAGTTTTGTAAATTTAATGCCCTATCAGGTAATGTAAGGGGCAATAACCCTTGTCATACATCTTCTTTTATTGAGTCTGCAAGGAATTGAAATTTCCTTTAAATCGCTATCGGCAACGGTATAAATGTAAGCACAAATACTGCAAGACTTAGCCAGCCAATGATTTTCCTCTTCCTGTCCAATGCAATCTGTCCCTCCATCAAAGGTGGATGTTTTATGCCGAGAAGTGTTACCAGAATTGCCCAGAAGAGCCAACCCTGCCATGTAAATATTCCAAAAACAGTAAGGGTTACTATCATAGTTATTGATATTAACCTGTGCCATTTCCCGAACACGGCATAGATAATATGCCCTCCATCAAGCTGGCCTATGGGCAGGAGATTGAGGGATGTTATGAAAAACCCTATCCAGCCTGCAAATGCTATAGGATTCAGGAGTATATCCTGACCCTCTGGCACAGGGCCGATTACAAGATAAGACAGGATAGAAAATATGAGGGATGAGCCAAGCCCCAACACCTCTTTTTCTTCGGGAATGGTGATTATTGTTGAGAAGTTCAATCCGATGACAGTTACTACAATAGAAGTAAGAAAGCCTGCAAGCGGGCCGATAGCGCCTATGTCCAGAAGCGCCCTTTTATCCATAATAGGCGACCGTGTCTTTATTACTGCGCCGAATGTGCCTGCAAGAAATGGCGGCGGCGCAGGTATGAAATAGGGGAGGCTTGCTTGCACACCATGTGTCCTTGATGCAAAGAAGTGGCCGAGTTCATGGGTAAGGAGAATGGTTAAAAGGGTCAGTGAAAATGGTATGCCTTCTATTAATCGTAAAGGCTCTTGAAATGGATTGACCCCTTTCTGCAAAGCCCCTGCTATAATTGTGGTGGCTATGGTGAGAATAAAGAGTAAGGCCGGCAATAGAAGTCTTGGTCTTTGGCTGGATTCACGCTGTGCTGCCTCTTCCATGTTGGGATAAAATTGTTCTTGCTCGGACATACTGAATAATTATAATAACTGATATTTCCAGAGATTGCTACTTATTGCTTCATTTAATTTATTATGGTATGAGAGGAGATAATATGAAAGATTACGCCGATTATAAAGGCGGATTACACATATTAAGGCAAAATAGTAGTTTTTACTCTGTGTAATCAGTATTTATAGAGGATAATATGCAAATAACCATTAGCAACACAACACTATCCCTTACCAAGGGCGATATTACGCATGAAGAAACTGATGCCATTGTGAATGCCGCCAATTCAAGGCTTGCAGGTGGAGGCGGTGTTGACGGCGCCATCCATAGGGCAGGCGGGCCAAAGATAATGGAGGAGTGCAGAAAGATAGGCGGATGTCCTACTGGTAGTGCAGTGATTACCTCAGGCGGCAATCTCAAGGCAAAATATGTCATCCACACAGTAGGCCCAATATATCATGATGGAAAACACGATGAAGCGAAGTTATTGGCAAACGCATATAAGAACAGCCTTGAACTGGCAATAAAAAACAATGGTAAGAGCATTTCTTTTCCGTCCATAAGCACCGGCGCATATGGCTATCCAATAAACGAGGCAGCAGAGATTGCACTCAAGACTGTTATAGATTTTGTCAAGGCGAATAAAGAACTCTCCCTTGTGAGGTTTGTGCTCTTTTCAGACAGAGATTTTGAGGCGTATAAAAAGGCGCTGGAGAAATTAACAAAATGACGAAAACCGTTTCACAACCCGCTCTACTCAGAAAACTCCTTAAAAAAGACACACTGGTCATACCAGGCGCATTTAACGCAGTCTCTGCTCTGCTTATAGAAAAATGTGGATTTAAGGCAGTGTATATGTCCGGTGCCGGTATATCAAATAGCGTTGGTCTTCCTGATATAGGAATTTTAACAAGAGATGAATTTGTTCAGCAAGCAGAATATATTGCTAATGCTGTGAATATACCTGTGATTGCTGACGCTGATACTGGTTTTGGCGGGCCATTGGAAGTAAAGAAAACCGTACAGGCATTTGAAAAGGCAGGTGTTGCCGGTATTCAGATAGAGGACCAAAAACCTGAGGCGAAAAGATGCGGCCATGTTTCAGGCAAGGAAGTCATATCTGCAAAGGCAATGGCAGAAAAGATTAAGGTTGCATGCGGCGCAAGAAAGAATAAGGATTTTCTTATCATAGCAAGGACTGATGCAAGAAGTGTAAAAGGATTGGATGATGCAATAGAAAGGGCAAAGATATATCTGGATGCTGGGGCTGATATGATTTTTCCAGAGGCGCTTGAATCAAAGAATGAGTTTAAGGAATTTGCAAAAAGGGTAAATGCGCCACTTATGGCAAATATGACAGAGTTTGGAAAGACGCCGTATATTACAGTGAAAGAATTTGGGGCAATGGGTTATGCAATAGTAATCTTTCCCATGACAGCTTTTAGGATTGGTATGAAGGCAATGGAAAATGCACTTTTTGAATTAAAGAACAAGGGGACGCAAAAGGATTTGCTGAAAAAGATGCAGACAAGGCAGGAGTTGTATAAGCTCATCAAGTATGAAGGGAGGTAACACATGAACTTTGACCTCACAGAAGAACAAAAGATGGTAAAGGATACGGCAAGAAAATTTGCTGATGCAGAGATAATGCCGTATGCCAGAGAAAATGATGTAAAGGAGCATTTTCCCATAGAGATATTTAAAAAGATGGCGGAGCTGGGTTTTTTAGGCGGTCCGATTCCTGAAAAATACGGCGGCGCAGGTCTTGACTTTATAAGCGATGCGATAATCTTTGAAGAGATTGGCAGGGCGGATTCTTCTCTCAGAACAGCATTATCTGTGCAGGTATCCATTGTAGGGCTTACTATTTTAAACTGGGGGAGCGAGGAGCAAAAGCAGAGATATCTTCCAAGACTTTGCAAAGGCGAATTCATAGGATGCTTTGCCCTTACTGAGCCGGGCGCAGGGAGCGACGCCGCAAGCATTATGGCCAGCGCAGTTTTGAAAGGCAACGAATGGGTATTGAACGGCACAAAGACATGGATAAGCAGCGGCAGTATTGCAGACATCGCCATTGTCTTTGCAGTGACGGATAAAACCAAAGGCCATCACGGCATAACAGCGTTTATTGTGGAAAAGGAAAGCCCGGGTTTTTCTACAAAAGACATAAAGGGAAAGCTGGGCTTAAAGGCATCCAATACTGCGGAGCTTATCTTTGAGGATTGCAGGATTCCAAAGGATGCTGTTTTAGGCGGTATGGGCAATGGTTTTGCTGTTGCCATGAGCGCCCTTGATAACGGGAGATACGGTGTTGCATCAGGATGCGTTGGTATTATACAGGGATGCATAGATGCTTGCACAAAATATGCAAAGGAGAGGCATCAGTTTGGCAAACCCATTGCCGGGTTTCAATTGATTCAGGATAAGATTGCAAGGATGGTGGTTGACTGCGATGCGGCGAGGTTTCTTGTATACCGGGCAGGGCATCTTAAAAATAAAGGTGCAAAAAATACTGTAGAGACCTCCATTGCAAAATACTTTGCCAGCGAGGCGGCAAACAGGGCTGCATCAGACGCTGTTCAGATATTCGGCGCATACGGATATTCAAATGAATATCCTGTTGAGAGATATTTCAGAGATGCAAAGGTGGCAACCATCTATGAGGGGACATCAGAGATACAGAAGTTAATCATAGCCGGTCATGTGCTGGGGGTAAAGGCATTCTCTTAATTAGACGTTGAAAAACCATTGACAAAAAAGCATTTAATGGATAATAATAAATCCTTACTAAGTATTGGAGTATTGGAGTTTTTAACTATTCACTGATCACTGTTCACTGTTTTTCTGCCCCCGTAGCTCAGATGGATAGAGCAGCAGATTCCTAATCTGTTGGCCGGACGTTCGAATCGTCTCGGGGGCGCCAAATAAGAAGTAAAAACAGGTTGAGGTTAAGGTTAAGGAAAGACAAATAATAGTTTTTTCAGCCTCAGCCTCAGCCTTAACCTAAACCTGTCTTTTCATGGGAGGCAATATGTCAGTTTCAGCGTATGTGTTTATAGAATGTGAGCATGGCAAGTCAATGGCAGTGGCAGATAAGGTAAGCAGTATCGCAGGTGTAAGAGAGGCGCATGCTGTAACAGGCCCGTATGATGTGATTGCCAATGTTACAGCCTCTAATTTTAAGGTATTGGGTGATGTGGTGATTAAAAAGATACAAGGTGTTGCAGGGGTGAGGAAGACACTGACTAATGTAGTAGTGGAATAGCATTGATGTCAGGCTGGAAGCCCGACCTATTTACCCATAACCTTTACAACAATCCTCTTTCTCCTCCGCCCATCAAACTCTGCATAATATACTTGCTGCCAGGGGCCTAAATCAAGCCGCCCTTTTGTGATTGGTAGAATCACTTGATGGCCGATAAGAAGATTTTTCAAATGCGCATCGCCGTTTGTTTCGCCTGTCCTGTGATGTCTATAATCCGGCCCCTCCGGGGCAAGCCTTTGAAGCCATTCGTCTATATCCTGTATAAGCCCTGATTCCGCATCATTCACATAAATCCCAGCTGTTATGTGCATAGCAGATACAAGCGCCATCCCGTCTTCAATCTCGCTCTTTTTTACTATTTCCTCCACTTCATTTGTGATATTGACATACTCCCGTTTTTTCTTTGTTTCAAAAAATAGATATTCTGTAAATACTTTCATATAATTGTGTCCCTTTTCCAGTTTTTGTCATCTGTTTTCGGGTAGTCTATATTGCAATGAAGCCCTCTACTCTCTTTTCTCATCATAGCACATTTTATAATAAGCTCTGCCACTGTGGCAATATTCCTGAGTTCCAGAAGGTCGCTTGTTACAGTAAAATTCCAGTAGTATTCGTTTATTTCGGCCTTGAGGTTTTCTATCCTTCTGTGCGCCCTCTCTAATCTTTTATTTGAACGGACAATGCCGACATAATTCCACATAAACCGCCTTACCTCATCCCAGTTTTGCGAGATGATAACCGCCTCGTCGCTGTTGACCGCTCCGCCGGTTTCCCATGCAGGTATTTGCGGAATTGTAAAATCCGATTTGTTTATAAATTCTTTTGCCCTCATGTATGCCCTGTTTGCAAATACAAGGGCTTCCAGCAAAGAGTTGGATGCCAGACGATTAGCCCCGTGAAGACCTGTGCAGGCTGCCTCACCGATAGTGAAAAGTCTTTTAATAGAGCTTTCGCCATAATCGTTTGTCATGGCCCCGCCGCATGTGTAATGAGCAGCAGGAACTACAGGGATAGGTTCTTTGGTCATGTCAAAGCCAAAGGAAAGACACTTTTCATATATGTTGGGGAATCGTGTTTTTATAAATGCAGGATCTTTGTGCGTAATGTCAAGATATACGCAATCAGCGCCGCTTTTTTTAAGCTCAAAGTCTATAGCCCTTGCAACAATATCCCGCGGGGCCAGGTCTTTCATGGGGTGATAATTTGCCATAAATGGTGTTCCGTTTTTTAGCCTTAAAATGCCGCCTTCTCCCCTGACTGCCTCAGAGATGAGAAAGCTTTTTGCCTTTGAATGATACAAACAGGTTGGATGGAATTGGATGAATTCCATATTTGCTATAGTTGCGCCTGCCCTGTATGCCAGGGCAATGCCGTCCCCTGTGGCAACGTCCGGGTTGCTGGTAAACAGATAAACCTTGCCTGCGCCGCCAGTGGCGAGGATTGTAGCCTTGGCTAAAAATGTGCGAACCTCGCCTGTCTTCTTGTTCAGGATGTAAGCGCCCCAGCAGGTATCGCCATTCTGTTCCCTGCTTAAAGCCTGCAAGGACATGTTTTTTACGAACTTGGAATGGGTTATCAGATCTACTGCAATATGATTTTCATAAATAGTAATATTCTTCTCAGCTTCAACAGCTTTTAACAGAGCCTCCTCTATCTCTTGACCTGTCATATCCTGCGCATGAACTATCCGTCGTTTTGAATGGCCGCCCTCTTTTCCGAGGTCTAATTCTTCTATGTTGTTCACCATCCTTTTGGTAAACCGTGCGCCAAGCTCCATGAGCTCTTGTATCCTGTTGGGCCCGTCTTTTACCACCATCTCAACTATATTTTGATGGCACAGGCCCGCGCCTGCCTCAATGGTGTCCTTTACATGGGCATCAAAGCTGTCATCTACGCTCAGCACAGAGGCTATACCACCCTGGGCATAGAAGGTGGCAGATTCTCTTTTTTCTCGTTTTGTAACTATGGATACAGTCCCGAATTTTGCCGCTTTGAGCGCAAAACTTATGCCGGCAACTCCACTTCCTATGACAAGAAAGTCTGACTTGATTTCCATGCTCAAAAGCGTAAGACATTCTTGGAAAAATGTCAATGGCGCAATTGTCAACTTCTATCAACATATGTGGTTGACAATGCAGGCGCATATATGTTAATAAAACTCGCCATGATTAAAACAATGCTGCTGGAATTTGAAGGAAAGGCCTTGAAAGGGGCGGGCCTTTCTTATGAAGAAGGATGTGAGCTTATAAATCTGCCGGACACTCATCTCTTTGACATCCTTGCCTCAAGTGAAAAGGTTCGCCGGTTTTTTAAAGGCTATGAGGTAAATCTATGCTCCATCATAAATGCCAAATCAGGGCTTTGTCATGAGGATTGCGCCTTCTGCAGCCAGTCTGCGCATTATGATACGGATGTTAAGACATATCCAATGGTTGAGCCTCAAAAAATTGTTGAGACTGCAAAGGCTGCTTCCCTGAATGGCGCAAGGGAGTTTTCTATTGTTACGAGCGGCACGTCTGTGAACAAAGATAGTGATGTTTCTGTGCTTGTGGAAGCGCTTCAAAATATGAAAATTGAAACACCTATGGAAAGGTGCGCCTCGCTGGGCATTATGAATGTTGAAACCCTGCAGAAACTCAAAGACGCAGGTCTTCAGAGTTATCACCACAATCTTGAAACAGCCGGAAGTTTTTTCCCCAATATTTGCACAAGCCATGCTTATGAAGAAGATGTAAAAACCGTAAGAATAGCCAAAAGGCTTGGGTTTTATACTTGCTGCGGCGGGGTGTTTGGCCTTGGTGAATCAAGGGAGCAGAGGGTAGAGCTGGCACAAACCCTTAGAGAGTTGGATGTAGATTCCATACCTATAAACTTTTTAAATCCAAGGCCGGGAACACCCTTAGAAAAAGCAAACAATCTAACCCCAATAGAATGTCTTAAGATAATTGCGCTCTACCGTTTTATGCTTCCGGCAAAGGATATCGTCATCTGCGGCGGAAGACAGGTTAATCTCAGAGACATGCAGTGTCTGATATTTGCAGCAGGCGCAAACGGCATGTTGATAGGAAATTATCTTACAACCTTGGGAAGGCCGCCGGAAGAGGATTTAAAGATGATAGAAGATTTGGGGTTAAGGCCGAGGAAATGACGGCTTCGTAAAAAGCCCATCTGCCACGTTGTCGCTGCGGCTTCTTTGCTCAATATACTTGTAGTTTGCCCATTCATGGGCGTTTTTTAAAAGCGCCTATAAATCGGCAGACTACAATGCCTTGCATCTGGAGCTTTTTCTGTGCCGTTTATAAAAAGGCTGTAGGGTGGGCTGCGCCCACCGAAAAGTATCGGCAATTTGTGAGATGGTGGGCATAGCCTACCCTACTGATAAGATGATGGATTTCATAGAACAAGAACTATCTCGGCTTCAAGATACAGGCCTATACCGCCAACTATCTTTTATTGACAGCCCTCAAGAGCCGAGAGTCAAAATAAACGGCAAAGAAACCATTCTCCTCTGCTCAAACAATTACCTCGGGCTTGCCAATCATCCAAAAGTCAAAGAGGCCGCAATTTCGGCCATTGAAAAATATGGCTTTGGTTCCGGCGCGTCAAGGCTTGTGTCAGGAAATATGGAGCCGCACAGGGGATTGGAGGAGCGGCTTGCAAAATTCAAAGGCTCAGAGGCTGCGCTTGTATTCAACTCAGGCTATCATGCAAATATTGGAATCATTTCAGCCCTTATTGGAAGAGGAGATGTGGTTTTTTCCGACAAACTCAATCACGCCTCCATTGTAGACGCCTGCATCTTGAGCAGGGCAGAGATTAAGCGATACCCCCATAAAGACATGAATGTGCTTGAAGGCCTTTTGAAAAAACACATCTCACACCTCACACCTCACACCTCGCTGATTATTACCGACGGCATTTTCAGCATGGACGGCGATATTGCCCCGTTGAAGGAACTGTCAGAACTCTCAGAAAGATACGGCTGTATGCTTATGATAGACGACGCTCATGCAACCGGGGTTTTGGGCGCAAATGGCAAAGGGACACCGGAGCATTTTGGCATAGATAATCCGAACATAATCCAGATGGGAACCCTAGGTAAAGGTCTGGGGTGTTTTGGAGCTTATGCAGCAGGCAGTAAAAAACTTATAGACTATCTTATAAATAAAGCCCGCTCTTTTATCTACACAACGAGCCTTCCCCCATCTGTGTGCGCGGCGAGCATCGTCGCAATTGACATTGTGGAAAATGAACCGCAAATAAGACAGGATTTATGGAATAGGGTTAAGTTTTTCAGAGAGGGCATTAAAAAGGCAGGCATTGATATTATGAATTCAGAAACACAGATTATTCCCATATTCATTGGCAAGGCTGATAAGGCAGTCCGGATAAGCAAGGATCTTCTGGACAAAGGCATATTTGTCCAGGCCATAAGGCCTCCGACAGTCCCTGAAGGCACAAGCAGACTAAGGATTACCCTGATGGCGAACCACTCTTTGGATGATTTAAAGTATGCCATTGACACTATACGGCAGGCGGTAACAACATGCCGGTAGATAAAAACTGTTCGCAGTCCACAGTTCGCAGTTCGCTGCTTTTTGTTCACGGCTGGGCAACTGATTCAAGCGTATGGAAATATCAAGTTGAAGAATTTTCCAAGGATTATGAGGTTGTTGCCCTTGACCTACCCGGGCATAGTAAAAAAGATACATGGGATGTCCCCACATTGCAACCTGCGATAGAAAAAGTTTTACGCATCGCGCATCACGCACCACGACCCCCCCCTCTCTCCCCCCCTTTGTTAAAGGGGGGGCTGGGGGGAGTTGCCATCGGCTGGTCTCTTGGAGGTCAGGCGCTTTTAGATGCAGCAGCAAAATTGCCCGGCTATTTTAAAGCACTCGTGCTCATCGGAGTATCGCCATGCTTTGTTGCAAAAAGAGATTTCCCTTGGGGGCAATCTGCAGGCGTTGCAAAACGGATGCTCAAAGATATGAAGAAGGACTTTACAGGAACAATGGAGAGGTTTTATCCGCTGAATTTTACAGAGGATGAAATTTCAAACCATAAGGTAAGATGTTTTATAGAGCTTTATAAAAAACCTCGCGCAAAACCCTTTCGTGACAGCGCTGTTACATCCCTTGAGGCGCTTTTGGCAATTGATTTAAGGGATATTATTCCTGATATAAAGATTCCTGTGCTTATCATACACGGCGAAAAAGACAATGTTTGTCCTGTTGAGACAGGAAAATATCTTGCAGAGAATTTGCCTGATGCAAGACTTGAGATATTCAAAGACTCAGGACATGCCCCGTTCCTGACAAAACATAAGAAATTCAATTCTCTGGTTAAAGGATTTCTAAAAGGTGTGATTCATGAAGCCAATCAGTGAAGTATTGAATAATAAAGACGGGATTAAATTCGCCTTTTCAAGAGCAGCAAACAATTACGACGCCCTTGCTCTTTTCCAGAAAGAAATGGCTGAAGAACTATTGAATAGTTTTGTCTTACCACTTACCACTCACCACTCACCTCTCACCACTATTCTTGACATTGGCTGCGGAACCGGCTTTCTGACACACGGTCTGGCGAGACTGCTTCCCCAAGCGAATATTTTTGGCTGTGATATTGCCCATGAAATGATAGATGTTACAAGAAGCAAGGGGCAGGCAAGTGGCAATAAAATATACCTTCTTACTGCCGATGGCGGAGTATTGCCTTACAAGGATAAAGCCTTTGACATGGCTGCGTCAAATCTTGTTTACCAATGGATTCGTGATATAAAAACTGCATTTTCAGAGGCACGTAGGGTTTTAAAACCTGGCGGTATATTCGTCTTCTCTACGCTTGGCTTGGAGACATTGAAGGAGTTAAGGCATTGTTATGCTGAGGCATCAGCAAAATTTAATAAAGACGGCCTGCCGCCATTTATGGTATTTTCTGAAAAGCAGATTATCCAATCCGTTCTTGAAAGAGTGGGTTTTAAAAACATATCCATTGAAACAACGAGGATGATAAAGACCTATCCTGATATGTGGACGCTATTAAAGACCATGAAATCCATCGGCGCGGGGAATCCATTAAAAGAGGGCGATAAAAGCCTTACCAGAGGCTCTTTGTTAAAGAAGATGGCAGAAACGTATGAACAAAAGTTTGGAGTTAAAACCCCGCATCGCAATTGTATTTATGCCACTTATGAGGTAATGTTTGTGAGGGCTTTAAAATTATAGCGCCAAAACTAAGCTACCCTCTTAATTTCTATGCCCTCGTACTCAGGAAACATTATAATAGCTGGATGAACATCAAAGGCTTTAGCCAACTGTTCAACACGTTTTTTCCCAATTTCAACTTTGCCATTTTCCAATAGACTAATATTGGTAGCGCTTATTCCTGAACGTCTGGCCAACTCATTTTGAGTCCGGCCCTTTAGTTCACGAAGCATTTGGATTACCTCGCCCGTGGTAAGGGAAGCATGAGGCTTTGCTGGAGCAAAATCACTGTATCTATGTTGTCTCACTTTTCCTCCTAATAATTGGACAACTAAAAACAACTAAAAAGCAACTAAAGGGGACGGTTCTCTTTATTCTTCCTCCAACCCTTTTGTCTCCCCATTTGTCTTATCTTTTCAGAAATCTTATATACTGCTGACATCTCCTGCACAAAACTCTCACTGCCATACACTATCCGCCTGTCCATCTCACCTTTCATTGCCTCTTTTTCTTTGTTCATACCTCTTACAAATTCTCTATATTTCCTCTTTCGCTTCACTTCATCTTCCGATAACTGAAGGTAGACCGGATGCTCATCAACAAGCATATCCCTTTTTCCGTAGGCATAGACCCTGTAACTGCTCCATGTATAGTCCTTCGGGTCTGCCGCTATCTTTGCCCGTACCGGATTCAGTTCAACATAGCTGCCGCAGGCAAGCAGATATTCGTCTTTTGAAATGATGATGCTCTTGTATCTGTCCTGCCAGAAGTGTCCGGTATGGTTATACCTGCGTTTAAAATGCTGGGCATAGGCAAGGTTGATTCCCTTCATTATCTCGGATAAACTCCCTCCGCTTTCTGACGGCTCAATTACTAAATGGACATGGTTTGTCATCAGAACATAGTGATATATCTTGAACTGGTATTTCTCTTTGTAGCGAAGAAGCAGATACAGATATTTCCTGAAATCTTCTTCGTCTTCAAATACACCCTGACGGTTATTGCCTCTTGTCAGAACATGATATACATGCTCGCTTGGAGCTACTCTTGCTGTCCTTGGCATGTTTTAAATCTATCACCTTCTGCTGCCTTTGTCAATTAAAGAGAACCGTCCCCTTTATTGTCCTTTGTCAATTAAAGAGAACCGTCCCCTTTATTGTCCACAATAGGTCATCCTTTATTGGGTCGCTGGTTAGGAAAAGGCGGAGGGAACTTAAGATATCGCAGGAAAAACTCGGTGAGATGATAAATGTTTCGTATCAGCAGATACAGAAATATGAAAGCGGGGTAAACAGGGTAAGCGCTGACAAGCTTCGTGATATCGCTTCTGCCCTGAATATTAATGTAAGCTATTTTTATAAAAAACCTGTATCTGAGGAAACACAGGAAGAAGCAGAAGCGTACGATAAAATAAATGGGCTTTCGCCTGATGAAAAGGAGCTTATAACTTGTTTCAGGATTATTGATGATAGGGAATTTAGAAAAAGGTTCTTGTATTTGTTAATGCGCGCTGCAAAGAGGGGATAGACATCCCCTTCAAAACTTCCCAGACCTCAGCATCAAAAACGCCAGCCATAATTTTTCTTTATCTCTTTCTTTAAAAAGTTTGTTCATAACCTTCCCTTTGACAGGGCACTTCTAAATAAAAACACGCACCACAGCGCTTACCCCCTTTATGTTGTCAAGCCATTTCAAAAGTGCTAAAATCAGGCCGCTATGAAAACAAAAAGAAATAAAAGGCTTGAAAAAATTGACAAAAAACATCTCTGGCATCCATTTACGCAGATGAGGGAGTGGGAGAAAGAAACACTTCTTATTATTGAAAGGGGTGAAGGGAATTACCTGATTGATACCAATGGTAAAAAATATCTGGATGGTGTTTCATCTCTCTGGGTCAATGTGCATGGCCACAGGAAAAAAGAAATAAATGATGCGATAAAAAAACAGATTGATAAAATAAGCCACTCAACACTTTTGGGGCTTGGCAATGTGCCTTCAATTGAATTAGCCGAAAAACTTGTCCAGATTGCGCCAAAGGGTTTGACAAAGGTCTTTTATTCGGATAACGGCTCTACTGCTGTGGAGATAGCTTTGAAAATGGCATACCAATACTGGGAGCAGCAGTCAGGAGTCAGAAGTCAGAAGTCAGAAGTAAAAAAGACAAAATTTATATCTTTCACCGGCGCTTATCACGGAGATACATTAGGCTCCATGAGCGTTGGGGAGATTGATGTATTTGTAGAAAAACACAAACCTCTGTTATTCGCAACATACAAGGCAGATTATCCATACTGCTACAGATGTCCAACAGACAAGAAATATCCGTCATGCAAGATTGCCTGCATAAAAAGCTTTGAAGATATTTTAAAAAAACACCACAGGGAGATTGCTGCGTGCATCATTGAGCCAATTGTTCAGGGAGCAGCCGGCATGATTGTCGCGCCGCATGGGTTTTTGAAAAAGGTAAAAGGGCTTTGCACAAGATATAATATCTTACTCATTGCAGATGAGGTGGCAACAGGTTTTGGCAGGACAGGGAAACTCTTTGCATGCGAGCATGAGAATGTAATGCCTGATTTTCTCTGTCTTGCAAAGGGTATAACCGGAGGTTATCTGCCGCTTGCCGCCACGCTTACGACAAACAAGATTTACAGGGCATTCTTAGGTGAATATACGGAGATGAAACAATTTTTTCACGGCCACACATATACAGGGAATCCTCTCGGCTGCGCCGCAGCCATAGGGAATTTGCAGATATTCAAAAATGAAAAGACCGTTCAAATGCTTCGGCCTAAGATTAAACTGCTGGCGGAGTTGCTTGAAGGTTTTAAAAACCTGCCTCACGTAGGCGATGTGCGGCAGAAGGGGCTTATTGCAGGCATAGAGCTGGTTAAAGATAAAAAAACAAAAGAGCCGTATTTCACGGAACAAAGGATTGGTCATAAAATTTGCATTGAGGCGAGAAAATACGGGCTTATCATAAGACCGCTCGGCGACACTATTGTCATAATGCCGCCGTTAAGCATTACAATGGCGGAAATAAAAAAAATGATTGATGTTATTTATCGCTGCATACGGCAGACTACTTAAATCCTCGCCAGCACACCTTTATTTACTTCCGCAACTTTTTCTTTTCCGAGTAAAACCTCTACCAGTTTAAATGCAAATTCTACGGCTGTGCCGGGCCCCTGGCTGGTGATTATATTACCGTCGACCACAATCCTTTCATCTGAGATTTTTTCTTTTTCCAATTTTGTTCTTACCGTAGGATGGCTTGTAACGGTTCTGCCTGCTGTAACACCAATGGCAGAAAGCACTGTGGGCGCAGCACAGATGGCTGTGATGAACCTGCCTTTTTTGTAAAGCCTTTCTACTATTTCTTTTACCCGCATATCCTTTTTTAGATTTTCTGTTCCAACCGCGCCGCCCGGCAGGACAATCATGTCAAAGTCCTGTTCTTTGACAGATTCCAGAGGCGCATCGGCCAAAACTTTTATCCTGTTCCTCCCTTCTATGGGATTATCCACTGTCCCTGCCATGACTACTTCCACCCCTGCCCTTCTTAATATATCCACAACTGCAAGGGCCTCTATCTCTTCAAAGCCCTGCGCCAAAGGTATTAAAACCTTTTTCATAATTTGCCTCCTCTTATGTAGTTGCCCATTTATGGGCGTATTAAAAACGCCGATAAATCGGCAAGCTACCTGAACTGCTACTTCATTTTATATAGATTTTAACTCTAAAATGGTATTTCGTCAATTGACTGTAGTCTTTTGTTCTGTTACATTTGGGTCATGGAATCAAAAGGTTTTTTTATAACAGGCACTGATACAGGCGTCGGCAAGACCTTTGTGACAGCCGGGATTGCTGCGGTTCTAAGAGAAAAGGGCATTAATGTCGGCGTAATGAAGCCTGTTGAAACAGGATGCATTGAAAAAGACGGCAAACTTTTGCCGCAGGATGCGGTTTTCCTCAGAAAATCAGCAGGGGTCAGCGATGAACTTGATTTGATAAATCCATATCGCTTTAAAGCGCCTCTTGCCCCAAGCATTGCATCAAGACTTGAAAACAAAACTATAAAATTAAATAATATAAAGGAATGCCATGATAAGCTTGCATCACAGCACAAAGTAATGCTTGTGGAAGGAGTTGGCGGGCTGCTCGTACCATTAAATGAGACCGAAACGGTTGCAGACCTTATAAAACTCTTCCAGCTTCCGCTTATAGTTATTGCCGGATCAAGGCTTGGCGCAATAAATCATACATTGTTGACGGTTAAGCATGCCCAATCAATTGGCATAGAGGTTAAGGGAATTATCCTCAATTATCCCGCGTTTTCCATGGATGAATCCCTTTCCGCAAATCAGATAGAGATAAAGCGGCTGACAGGTCTTCCTATATTTGGCGAGTTGCCATTCTGCGATGCAGACAGGGGGCCAAAGATGGTAAGAAGGTATTTAAATTTATCTGTTTTTGAAATGTAGATATTATCTCCCCGCACCTTACTTCTCTCCACTGTGGGGAGAGGGAAGGGTGAGGGGGATTGCTTACGGGTATAATGGAAATATTAAACTTCAAGTATCACATGACACTTAGAAGCTGGTTTTTATCTTTATTAATTGCAATCAGCTTTAGTCATCTGGCGTTCGCCAGTGATAATTATATTGCTATCAAACTTGACAGCGCTGAGCCGATTAAAAGGCTCGGACAGGATATCTATCTTACCTCAGAAAACAGGGCAAGGGTTTTTACGCCGAATAAAAAGCACATTGAGATAGACAAATCCACCCAGACCTTAAAGGCATACGATGAAAAAGCCCAGCTTTTTTTGGAAACGCTTGTGTCTACCGGTGAACCTGGGATAGATGAGGAAGGATGGGAAAAGACAGAGACCCTTCCGGGATTTCATAAGATTGTGGAGCTAAAACCTTTCAGGAGCTGGTCAAAGGATGAGGATGTAAAGATGTTGAACTGGGTCGGAATTGAACCAGGCGTGGAAAAGGGAATACATAGCCTTGAGTCTGTAGGAAAATTTGCCGGTTATGAAAAATTTCTTGGAAAGAAAAAATCCCACGGCTGTATAAGGGTGAGCAGAGAGGCAAGCAAGACCTTATATGAATGGATAGGCAGCGATTGGAAGGCTTATACCTTTATTGTTTATATATATGAAAAGCCGATATTAAGAAAAAATGAGGGCGAGGGCCTAATGCTCTTTGTCCAGGAGGCCGGACATTATTCATATCCTTTAGAGTCTCAGGACGAGCCTAAGTTAGTTAAAGATGAAGGGGGCGCCAGCAATCAGCTTAACCACGGCGACATTCTGATATATAAAAACGTTAACGGTGTATGGGGGTTTATAGAAAAGCGATAAATAGCAAGGTTTTTAATCGCTATTTTACCGTGATGAGCATTCCGTTGCTTTTTAGGTATTTAATGTGATAAAAATTTAAAGTAATTTTATACTCTATGAGAATATGGGAGGCAAGCATGAAAAAAGTTGTTTTATCTTTTGTCTTTTTTATATTTCTTTTCATCGGGCAGACGTTTGCCTTAGAGGTTGGGAAGGGGTATTTTCTCAGGACAGCATTACATGCAGTCAGAGGCAACGAGATATACTGGGTGAATTATAGCGATACCGCAAAAGCAACCCTGATTAAGGCAGGGGAAAAGGTTAAAATTACGAAGATAGACGGGCATATTATAAAATTTGACTTCAACGGCAAGGCTTATAGTTTTGCATTCACGGAAAAAGGCAATACCGGTTCGGATGAAATATACAGCAAGTTTTTTACTAAAGAAAATATCAATGCAAAGATAGGCGCATATCCTGATGATATTAAAAGTAAGATAAGAAGAGGAATTGCCGAGAAGGGTATGACAAAAGAGCAGATGCTTTTGGCAGTGGGTTGTCCTGCTGTGATTAATGGAGGGCAAAAGACCTTTAACCTTACGCTTAAAGAGATTTTGGCAAGCGACAATTGGATATACTACTATAACAGATTTAACAGGTGGCAGGCTGAGTTTAATAACGACAAACTTACTGCTATTAAGAATTGATGGATAAACGTGTTGTTTTGATAACAGGCGGAAGCCGCGGTATTGGCGAGGCAATATCCTGTGCGTTTGCTAAAAACGGAGATATTGTTGTTATTAATTATCTTTCCAATAAAGAGAGGGCTGATGCGGTTGTAGCAAAGATTAAAAACTCCGGCAGCGAGGCTATCGCTATAAAGGCTGATGTTGCAAGGCAGGATGAAGTCAACAAGATGGTAGATGATGTGGCGGAGAGATACGGCAGGCTTGATATTTTGGTTAATAATGCAGGCATGGCAAAAGGCGGTATGTTAATGCTTTTAGATGAGAAGGATTGGGACAACGTTATTGATGCAAACCTCAAAGGAGTTTTTAACTGCTGCAAGGCTGTCAGCAGGCATATGATTAGCCAGAAGAAGGGTATTATAATCAATGTGTCTTCCCTTGCTGGGATTACCGGCCTTGCAAGCCAAAGCGATTATTCTGCGGCAAAGGGCGGGGTGATTGCATTCACAAAGGCCATTGCAAAGGAGCTGGCGCAATTCGGGATACTGGTTAATGCAGTTGCGCCAGGCGCTATAGATACCGAAATGATTGCTGATATTCCGGAGGCTGTAAAGAAAAAATATCTGGACGTCATACCGTTAAAGAGATTCGGCAGGCCGGAAGAGGTGGCAGGGATTGTAAAATTTCTTGCCTCGCCAGAGGCGAGTTATATAACAGGAGAGGTGATTGTGGTGAGCGGGGGCTTGCCGTAAAAGCGCCCCTTGCCCCATCTCCTGTAAGGGGAGAGGGAAAAAGAGGTGATATCTCACAGGAGGAGAGAGATAACCGTGTCAGACATTAACGAAAAACTTAAAGCGATGCTTGTCAGAAGACTAAAGCTCAAGATGACAACTCAGGACATTAAAGACAATGCACAGCTTTTTGGAGAAGGCGGGCTTGGCCTTGATTCCATAGATGCGTTAGAGCTTGTGGTCGGGCTGCAGAAGGAATTCGGTGTTTCTATAACCGACAAGGCTGTGGCAGAAAAGGTTTTAGTTTCTGTGAATACCATTGCAGATTTTATTGAAGGCAGAAAATAGGCTAAAGGCTGGAGGGTAAGGCAAATTCTAAATTCAAAATCCTAAGCAATATCAAAATTCTATAATTTCTTTGTATTTCAGCCTTAAGCCTTCTATCTATTATGAAAGACAATCCTTTGAGCAGACTGCCGCACAGCTATCCATTTCGGTTTTTAGACAAAGTCCTTGAATTGAGCGCTGAAAGAGGGATTGCTATTAAGAATGTAACAATGAATGAGGCATTTTTGCAGGGGCATTTTAAAGGAAATCCAATAATGCCAGGTGTTTTAATAATAGAAGCTATGGCGCAGTTGGCCGGGCTTGTGATGAATTTTGGCAAGACAGAAGCAGCGATAGCCTATCTTGCCCAAGTGAAAGATATTAAATTTAAAAGGCCTGTTACAGCAGGAGATCAGCTGAAAGTTATAGCAGAGGTGAACCAGAATTTTATGTCTCTTGCAAATTTTTCTGTAAAGGCATTGATAGGTGATAATATTGCGGCAGAAGGCGAGCTGGTGATAGCAACACAAGGAAGTAGTTATTAAGGAGAGCATAAAACGGTTTACATCTAACCAATTGCAATTTTCGCAAGTCAAACAAAGGAGGTTTATCATGAGAAAGACGCTCTACATAACGGTATTATTGGCAACGGTGTTTCTCTTTTCTATCGATGTGCGCTCTCAGGATGTCTCATTTGAGGTTAAGGCTACAAAAGATGGCTTTACTCCGTCGTCAATCACCGTGCAGAAAGGGCAAAAGGTCAGTATAAAATTTGTATCCGTTGATGTGGCGCATGGCATTCATATAGATGAATTTGGACTGAAGGATACGATTATCCCTGAAAAGGAATCAATTACATTGGAATTTACAACAGATAAGGCAGGCACATTCTCTTTCCCGTGCACAAAATTTTGCAGTTGGAGGCATCTCTTAGGCATGAGGCCGCGTTTGGAGGTTAAGGTTACAGAGTGATTTGCCTCGTTAGAATTCTCTTAATAACCAGAAAATGCAATAGCATTGTTAGGCAGGCGCCGTTTATATGAAAACTTCTAACGGGGTTTGTTCTACAGGGATAGATATTGTATATATCCCGAGGTTGGTGAAATATATAAATGATGAGGCATTTCTTGACAGGCTGTTGACTGACGTGGAAAGGGAGTATATCTTTACAAAAAAAATTCCGTATAAACACCTTGCAGGCAGGTTTGCTGCAAAAGAGGCTGTTATGAAGGCATTGGGCACAGGCTGGGATAAAGGGATTGGGTGGAGGGATATTGAAGTTATAAATACACCTGACGGCAGACCAGCGGTGCGATTGCATTCAAAGGCAAAAGACATTGTGCAGAGTAAAAATATTTTTTTAAGCATCTCATATGCAAAGGATATTGCTGTGGCATGTGCAGTTTTAGAAGGAGCAAATGAATTATCTCATAGTAATCCCTGCCTATAACGAAGAAAGATATATCCCAGTCCTTTTAGCTAACCTGTCAACTATCACAAAAAATATCCTTGTTGTTGATGACGGTTCAATAGATGCCACTTATCAGGTTGTGAAGGGTATCGGCATTCCTATAATCAGCCAGAATCATCAAGGCAAAGGCGCTGCTCTCAAGGCAGGCTTTCACTATGCTGTTGAGAAGGGATATGAGTGGGTAATCACCATGGATGGCGATGGCCAGCATGATTGGCAGGATGTCCGTAAATTTATTGAGGCGATGTCAAAGGGTAGCGAAGATATCATCATTGGCTCAAGGATGGCGGATATTGCCGCAATGCCTTTCGTAAGAAAAATTACCAATAAATTTATGTCCCGGCTTCTGTCAGGATTTATAGGCCATCCGATAGCAGATACGCAATGCGGTTTCAGGGCGCTAAGCGCTGAGGTGTTGAAAGGCATCTCTCTTGAAACTTCGCATTATGATACAGAGTCAGAACTGCTCATGAAGGCAGGCAGAGGAAGATATAGTATAGCATCAATTCCCATAAAGACCATTTATAACGGCGCCCCAAGCCATATAAATAAATTTATAGACACCGTGCGTTTTATAAAACTTATATGGAAGATGTTGTAATGGCTGATAATTACAAACAAAATGCCTCTTCCGCAATGGATATGCAATATGTATACTGCAATATCTGCTGCTCTTCTGAGGAAAGATTAATCGTCATACAGAATGGATATCGTATTGTCCGATGCAAGGGGTGCGGTTTTGTATATGTCAACCCAAGACCCACTGTAGAAATTCTCAAGCAGCTGTACCTTTCTTATCTTCCGGAAAAGATAGAAGACCCATTGCTATGGGATGCATACATGAAAGAGGTCTTTGCAAAGGCTGCGAATATGTTGGCAAGACGATTCCCAAAGGCCGGGAGCGTATTGGACATTGGCTGTGGTTATGGTTTTTTTCTTTTGCAGATGAAGAAGAGGGGATGGCAGACACATGGCATGGATGTGTCAGAGACAGCTGTATCTTATGCGTCAGGCCAGGGGCTGGATGTAACGTTAGGGACACTGGAAGATGTCAAACATAAGGATAATTCTTTTGATGTTGTTACACTGTTTTATGTGCTTGAACACTTGCCTGACCCATTGAAAGCCCTTAAAGAGATAAGGAGAATATTGAAACCAAATGGTTTATTGTTGTTGCGGCTGCCTCATACAACACCGATTGTCAGGGTATTATCGCTCTTAGGCATAAAGAATAATCTCTATGACCCGCCATTTCATTTAAACGACTTTTCTCCAGAAACAATCAGGGCTCTTTTGCGGAAGGCCGGCTTTGATAATATTTGTATATCTATCGGCGGCGTTACCAGACCGCCTGGAGTTGTTACAAGATTTACAACATTGTTTTTCGGATTTTTGGCAGAGGCATCCTATCGTATAAGCTTTGGAAGATTCCTTCTGCCAGGTGTTGCAAAGACGATTATTGCAGAAAAGAGATAAGCCTTTTATCCCCAAAATCCAAAGTCTATTTTTGGGTTTTATTTTATTTTTTGACAATACAGGAATGATTTGATTATAATAAACAGCTAAACTTTATTCTCAAAGCAAAGAGTCTTTAGCAAAGAGTCTTTAGACTTATAACCGTTATATTATGAAAATAGAAAACATTAGAAATTTTTCCATCATAGCCCACATAGACCACGGGAAATCTACGCTTTCCGACAGGCTTCTGGAGCTTACCGGCACCATAACTTCCCGTGAAAAGAAGGATCAGTTTCTTGACAAGATGGAACTGGAAAGGGAGCGCGGCATCACCATCAAGGCTCAGACTGCGCGGCTTCTTTACAAGGCGCTGGACGGCAAGGAATATGTCCTGAATCTCATAGACACCCCCGGCCATGTGGATTTCAGCTATGAGGTTTCACGGAGCCTTGCGGCATGTGAAGGTGCGGTGCTGGTGGTGGATGCGTCACAGGGCGTTGAGGCCCAGACCCTTGCCCATCTCTATACTGCGGTGGATGTGGGGCTGGAGGTTTTTCCGGTATTGAATAAGATTGATCTGCCTGCTGCGGAGCCTGAAAGGATTAAGCAGGAGATTGAGGATGTGGCGGGCATTGACGCGTCGGATGCCGTGCTTGCCAGCGCCAAAGAGGGGATTGGCATAAAAGAGATTCTTGAGGCAATCGTTAAAAAAATCCCTCCGCCGGAGGGGGACAGCAACAAGCCTTTAAAGGCGCTCCTTTTTGACAGTTGGTATGACACCTATCTGGGGGTTGTGGTTTTGGTGCGGGTTTTTGACGGTGTAATCAAAAGAGGCGTAAAGGTGAAATTTGTTTCCACCGGCAAGGTTTTTGATGTGGATAAGGTCGGGGTATTTGCCCCGCATCCGGTGGAGAAAAGGGAACTCTCAGCGGGCGAGGTCGGCTTTGTCATAGCAGGCATAAAAGAAGTCGGCGAGACAAAGATTGGCGATACAATTACCGATGCCGTCCATCCTACGGATAGTCCGCTGCCCGGGTTTAAGGCTGTTAAGCCTATGGTCTTTTCCGGCCTCTATCCAATTGATTCAGCAGAATACGAAAATCTCAAGGAGGCTATGGAGAAATTAAAATTAAACGACGCCTCTTTTACCTATGAGCCTGAAACATCCCTTGCCCTCGGCTTTGGCTTCAGGTGCGGCTTTTTAGGCTTACTTCACATGGAGATAATCCAGGAGAGGCTTGAGAGAGAATATAAACTGAACCTGATAACAACAGCGCCGACGGTTATTTACCGGGTTACCAAGACCGATGGAGAGATTATTTCAATTGATACCCCTACCAAGCTTCCGTCAGTTCAATACATAGAGAGGATTGAGGAGCCGTATATTCTGGCAACATTACACTTGCCCAATGAATATCTTGGGGCCATCCTCGGCCTGTGTGAATCAAGACGCGGCATCCAGAAAGAGATAAAATATATCACTCCCACCAGGGTTATGGTGGAATATGAAATTCCCTTAAATGAGGTGGTGCTGGACTTTTATGACCGACTGAAAACTGCGAGCAAGGGGTATGCCTCAATGGATTATGAATATCTTGATTACCGGGAGGCAGATTTGGTGAAGATGGACATCCTGCTGAACGGCGAGCCGGTGGATGCGCTGTCCATCATAGTCCCGCGGGAGAGGGCATATTACCGCGGCAAGGAATTGGCGGAGAAGATGAAGGATATTATTCACAGACAGATGTTTGAAATTGTGATTCAGGCATCCATCGGGAGTAAAATTATTGCCAGAGAAACCGTGAAGGCGCTCAGGAAAAATGTTACTGCCAAGTGCTACGGCGGCGATATTACCAGAAAGAGAAAACTTCTGGAAAAACAGAAAGAAGGCAAAAAGCGGATGAAGCAGGTTGGAAGCGTGGAGATACCGCAGGAGGCATTTTTGGCGGTGCTGAAGATAAAGGATTAAGGGTCAAAGGGTCAGAGGGTCAGAGAAAAAAAGTTCTTACTTTAACTCTTTGACTCTCTGACTCTCTGACTCTATAAAGAAGGAGACCATACATGCAAAAAAAGAAAGTTATCAGGGAAACCATTGAGGCTATAGTCATTGCGCTGATTTTAGCCCTCATCATAAGGTCGTTTGTTATCCAGGCCTTTAAGATTCCTTCAAGCTCTATGGAGCCTACGCTTTTGATAGGAGACCATCTGCTCGTCAATAAGTTTATCTACGGCGTGTCGCTGCCATTTACTGAACATAAGGTTTTTCCGCTCAAAAAGCCGAAATCAGGAGATGTATTTGTATTTGAATTTCCGGGTAATCCTGAATATTGTAAAAGTTTTTCAAGTACGATCAGGAAAAGATTTCAGAATACTGTGGAAAAAGGGAGCGCATGGCAGTTAATTACGGATGACTGCAAGGATTTTATAAAGAGGGTTGTTGCTGTGGAAGGTGATACGGTTGAGGTAGTAGATAAGAATGTATATGTAAACGGCAAGCCGCTTGAAAATAACCGCGGGGTTAATGTTGACCCTTATGTATATCCGCGCGGACCTGAGCCAAGGGATAATTTCGGCCCCTATACAGTTCCAAAGGATTCGGTGTTTGCAATGGGAGACAACCGCGACAGGAGCTTTGACAGCCGCTACTGGGGCAGCGTTAATCTTAATGAGATAAAGGGCAAGGCGTTTATTATCTACTGGTCATGGGATTCGGATGAGCATTGGGTTAGGTGGAGGAGATTTGCTAATATAATAAGATAGGCAAGAGAGAAGAGGCTAAAAAATGCCTGAACAAAAAGAGTTATTTTTCCTGAACAACCAAAATCTTTTCTCAAACAATTATCTTGAGCATCGCCTGCCGGCAGCCTCTTTGTGGAAAGAGCAGGGAGAAAAGGCCGGCGAGGTTTTTGATAGGATAAAAAAGTTGTATGTGGCGGTTAAACCGTTAAAACTCGGTTCCGGTGAAGAGGCCGGCATTGAAGAAAAATTCATACGGCCTGTTCTCAAAACGCTTGGCTATGAATTTGATGTTCAGCCGAGAACCCAAAGGGGCTATAAAAAAAAGCGGCCTGATTACGCCCTGTTCAGAGACAGCGCATCTCTTGAGGAAGTCCGCAGCGGCAAGGCAGGGGCGTATGGCCATACGCCCCTACAGCATTTCTATTCCCATCCATTAACAATACTCGAGGCCAAATCATGGGGAAGGCGGCTGAACGACACAGACCCCAAAGACACCCTTGATACCCGCGACCCTACAGCCCAAACCGTAAAATATCTTGACGACGTCTATCATGCCTCGCAAAGCCGCATACAATGGGCTATTCTCACCAACGGCAAAGAGTGGAGGCTCTTTTATTACAGGGCAGAATCCCGATCAGGAAATTTCTTTGAAATAAATCTTGAAAATATCATCGCGGAAAACGACAGGGAAAAATTTCTCTACTTTTATCTCTTTTTCTCAAAGGATGCCTTTATCCCTGATTTGGCAACCGGCAAGACCTGGCTTGACCTGCATCTTGACGGCAGCGAAGCTTATGCAAAGGCTGTCAGCGACAGACTCAAGGAACTCATCTTTGACGAGGTGTTTGAAGGGCTTGCAGAGGGATTTATCCATTACCGGAGGACTGAACTTTCCATCCCGGCAGAAACCGATGAAAGCAAAAAAGAAATCTTCAAAGGCTGCCTGACGCTCCTTTACCGCCTGCTTTTTCTGCTGTATGCCGAAAGCAGAAATCTCCTCCCTGTTGAAGAAGAGAGTTACCGCAGGGTAAGCCTTAAAAAACTCAAACAGGATATTTACAGCGACCTGCAAACCACAGAGCCGGATAGAATGAGCAAAAGGTCGTATGCCTTGTGGGCAAGGCTTGAAGGGCTTTTTGAGATTATTGCCAAAGGCGACCCTGCGCTCAATGTCCCTATCTATAACGGAGGATTATTTGAAAATAATTCCTCCATCCCCCCGTTAAATCCCCCTGTATCCCCCTTTGACAAAGGGGGAATAAAAGGGGGATTTGAAAGTTTTCTTGCAGCCCATAAAATACCCGACCCGTATCTTGCAAAAGTTGTTAATCTGCTGACCGTTGACCATGAAGATACATACATGCCCGGCGCAATTCCGTTTATAGATTATTCCTCTCTTAATGTCCGGCATCTGGGCGATATTTATGAAGGTCTGCTGGAGTTTCATATTCAGATTGCAGATGAGGATATGGTTGAAGTCAGAGAAGGCGGCAGGGCAATATGGAAAAAACTATCGGAGGTAAAAACAGGCGCAAAAACCGGCAGGAGAAAAACAAAAGGCGGGGTCTATATAGAGAACTCAAAACATGAGCGCAAGGCGACAGGCTCATATTACACGCCTCATTATGTTGTGGAATATATCGTCCGAAACACCGTGAATCCCGCGCTGGAGAAAGGGTTTGAAACAGCCGTCGGACTTCTGGCGCAGCTTGAGCAGGCCGTAAAGGCGTCAGGCAAACAGAAATCAACGGATAGCATAAGAAGCTATCGGTCAAAAATATTAGAGATTGAGGAAGCCCTGTTTGACACTATCTTTGACATAAAAGTCCTTGACCCTGCTATGGGAAGCGGACACTTCCTTGTGCATACGGTGGATTTCATATCAGACAAAATTATCTCCTTTCTTGCCGCCTATCCCGAAAATCCCGTTATAAAAAAGATAGCAGGTTTAAAACAAGAAATTATCGGCGAAGTCAAACGACAGGGAGTCAGGATTGATGAGGGCAAACTCACGGAAGTAAATCTCATAAAGCGCATGGTGATGAAGCGGTGCATCTACGGCGTTGACTTAAACGAGATGGCGGTCGAGCTTGCAAAGCTATCTTTGTGGCTTGATTCATTCACGCTCGGCGCGCCCTTGAGTTTTCTTGATCATCACTTGAAGTGCGGGAATTCTCTTATAGGCGCAAATCTTGAGATGCTTGAAAAGGTTACGGAAGACCAGCTCTTTAAAATAAATATCGAACCGCTGAAAAGGGGTATACGGGATATGCTTTTTATATCCAGCCTGTCCGATGCCACCTATCAGCAGGTAAAGGACTCGGCAAGCAAATACAGAGAAGCGGATACAAGTGTTGAAGGATACAGGATGCTCCTTGATATGCTTGTATCAGAACACTTTGGAATCAAAGAGGCAAAGAGTTTCCTTCTGGACAAGGGGGCAAAGATAGACCTGAATAGTCTCAAAAAATCTATGGATTCAATGCCTGCTAAAGATAAAAAAGTTATAGCGGATATTGAAAAGACTGCCGAAAGAAAACAGTTCTTCCACTGGGAGATAGAGTTTCCGGAAGTCTTCTACGAGCGTGTGGGCGAGCATGAGCAAAAGGTGGAGAAAAAAGAAAATCCCGGCTTTGACTGCGTGATAGGAAATCCGCCGTATGATGTTTTGTCCGAACTTGAACAAGGAAGAGAGGTAGAATCGGAAAAAGAGTTTTTCTCACAAAGTGAAACATATAAACATGCTGTCGGAAACAAACTGAATTTTTACCGTCTCTTTAGCGGGTTATCTTTAAATTTACTCCAAAACAAAGGTGTGCATGGATTTATTGTTCCGATGGCGCTCCTGGCCGATAAACAGGCTAAACCCCTCCGCGAAAATATGCTGAAAAAATATTCTTTTCAGAAAATAGAAGCCTTTCCGCAAAAAGACGATTCAACAAACAGGATATTTTTTGAGGCCAAGCTTTCCACATGTATTTACATCCTTAAAAAAGACAAGCCTTCATTATTTTCAGTGAGAATACATCCGGGCAAAAACATACTTGAGACTTCAACTTCTTTGCTGATTACACCGCGCCAGATTGAAGAATTTGACAAAGAAAACCTGAGTATTCCAAGTTATCCCGATATGGCAGGAGAGGATTTTAAACTTGCATTGAAGTTAAACAAGGTTTCTAACGAAATTACTCTCGGGCATTTTGCAGCATCGCAGCAGGGCGAGGTTAATCTTACAGCCCACTCTGATTTTTTGACGGACGAAAAAAGAGGGCAAGTTGTTTTAAGAGGCGGCCACATAAACCGTTATGAATTTCAAGAAGAGCCAAAGCAGGGCGAGCCCATGTATCTTGATGTTAAAAGATTTCTTGATGCGCATGGCAAAAATACAAAGGCGTATGATTATAGGAACACCCGCATTGGTTACCAGAGAGGAGCGGCAATAGACAACTGGCGTAGAATAATAGCGACCATAGTTGAAAAAGATAATTTTTGCTCCGACACAATAAACTACATAATTACGCCTAAAGAATATAATCTCTTTGCCATTCTTGCCCTGCTGAATTCATCGCTGTGGGAATGGCGGTTTAGGCTTACCAGCACAAACAACCATGTAAATTCTTATGAGATTGACTCTATGCCCATGCCTCCGGTCTCCTTCACAACCCCTGAAAAAGTGCGGAAGGAGCGGTTAGAAGAGTTTAAGGGAATGTATTACAAGCAGCTTGAATCCCTTGCATCAAAGAGCGATTTATGCCAGAATAATAAACATGAAAAGACAGACGAACATAAAAAACCTTCAACAGAGTCTGGCAAAATGGCAGGAAAGCCACAGGGATATAAACTCTCTGAGGAAGGCATATCAGGAGAAGGTTCTGGACTGGGTGGTAAAGTCTATGGAGTTCGAGAGGGAACCGGTGGATATAAACCGCCTGAAGGAGCTCCTGAAGAAAGAAAAGACAGCGCCAAGCCGTTAGATTCAACCCGCCACTTTGAGACATATCAGGGGATAAAACCTTATTCTGAAGTAGCAGAAACCATCGCTGTTTCTGCTGCAAAGACAATTCAAGAAATTATTGCCGGCCTGCCGGAAAAAATCAAAATCACGCCAGAATGGATTTGCAGCCTCCACAAAAATATTGCGGGCTTGCTCTTTGATTGGGCAGGCAGATTCAGGGATGTGAATGTTCAGGCAGGGCAGCATTTCCCTTCGCCATTCTATGAAGTTCCGATCCAGATGCGTCAATATTGCGATGACCTTGCAGCAAGGCTTTCCCATGCGGAAAAGACTAACGCTGTAAAAGAAACAGCAGAGCTTCTTGCATGGGCAGACTGGCGTTTCCAGTGGATACATCCATTTAGAGATTTCAACGGCCGCGCAGGCAGAGTCTTATTGACGGCAATCCTTTTTAAATTGAGACTTCCGCCTGTTGAGACCGCGTCAACCGAACCGAAAGAAAAGGAAGCGTATCTCAAAGCCCTGCATTTGGCGGATAAAGGGGATTTGTCGGAACTTATTCGGATTTGGGTCGAGCGTCTGTTAAACTCTACACGGAAAAAAGAGGAATGATAAAGATGCAAGAACTGCTTTCATTTGTTGATTTGCAATTAAAACAAAATCAGTCAGATGTCGTCCACGACATCCTCGCTTTTCTCGCCGGACAGATGATTGAATTCAATAAAACGAAGAACGAAGAAATCAAAGGCTTCCTCAAATGGTTTGAGCGGGAAATCGGCGCCGAGATTGACGCCTTAACAAATAAAACCGCAATCAAGGAATACCACGAACACAGTTTTGAGCATCTCCTTGATATCCTCAAAAAGAACAAAAACAAAATCTCAATTGCCCCATCAGACCGCAAAAAACAAGAACTTCTTGAAAAACATTTTGCAAAAAGCATGGTACTTCTTGAGCCATTGAAAGGAAAAATTAAAGCTACTGATGAGTTGATAGATGAGATTGTTTACAAGCTCTATGGATTGACAGATGAGGAGATTGGGGTGGTGGAGGGGAAAAATGAGGGAACAATATGAGTATAAGAAACTGTCAAAAGCAAAATTGTAAAAATGAAAATGGCAACTGCCTATTGCATGGTGCAGATGACTTGCCTGTGCAATGCGTAGGCCAATGGGTTGAAGACAATTATTTTTTCTTGGAAAAATATCTCAATGCTTCCTGTGAAGCAAGAAGAAGGTTTGCCGATAAAAACAATGCTGTCTTCATAGATTTATTTGCAGGTCCGGGTAAATGTATTATCAAAAATGAAAAAAGAGAAATTGATAGTGGTGGAATTCTGGCATTTAAAAGAGACGAGGCGCCCTTTAACGAGTATTTTTATTTTGACATTAACAGTGACAATACGAAGGCATTAGAAAAAAGAATAAACTCAAAATCAAATTGTAATCTCAGATGTGGCGACTCAAATAGTTTAATTGATGATCTGGTTAAGACATTACTCCAAAAACCATATAGATACCATTTTGCCTTTATAGACCCATTTGGTACTGAGGGCTTAAAATTTGAAACCCTCAGAAACTTGGCAAAATTGCAACGAATGGATATCTTGCTTCATTTCCCCATTGGGGCTATAAAAAGAAATTTAGAGACATGGCGAAAAAGCAAAAATACTATACTTGATGATTTCTTAGGGACAGACGAATGGCGGAAAAGAATTAACGGCTTAACAAGCGATAAAATCTTTAAGGTTTTAATTGATGTCTTTGCAGAACAGCTAAAATCTATTGGTTATCCTGATGATGGATTGAGGATGGTTTCTTCGGACAGAGATATTTATGCCGGATTACCAACCGTGCCTGTAAAAAATACTAAAGAAGTTGAATTGTATGTTCTGATACTTGCGTCAAAACATTCTCTCGCACAAAAAATATGGAATAGTGTCATCAAAATAGACCCTCAAGGGCAGAAGGAATTATTTTAAGATGCAAACCATTCAGAGAAAATCCTTACTTTATAAAAGCGAAGTCGAATATGCAGATTTTTGTTTGAATCATGTGGAGGGTTGTTCTCATGGGTGCAAATACCCATGTTATGCCTATATGATGAAAAGAAGGTGCGGCATTGTTAAAACCTATGAAGAATGGTGCAAGCCCAAAATAGTTTCCAATGCTTTAGAACTTCTGGACAAAGAAATACCGAAATACAAGAACAAAATAAAGCATGTTCACCTGTGTTTTTCCACAGACCCATTTATGTATGAGCAGGAACAGGTGTGTGATTTGAGTTTGAAAATTATAGATACGCTCAATGCAAATAATATCCATTGCACTGTATTAACAAAAGGAGTTTTCCCAAAAGAACTCGGCAGTAGAAATGGCTATAGCAATAAAAACGAATATGGCATTACATTGGTTTCTTTAAGTGAAAAATTCAGGAAAGAATTCGAGCCGGATTCGGCTAAATTTAAAGACAGGGTAAACTCTCTAAAATATTTACACAAAAAAGGATTTAAAACATGGGTGAGTATGGAGCCGTATCCCACGCCAAATCTGATTAAGCAGGATTTGATGGAAATTTTAGAAGCAGTCTCTTTTGTGGATAAAATTATCTTCGGCAGGTTGAATTATAACGTTAAATCATCTGAATTCAAATATTCCAAGGGATTCTATAATGAGCTTGCCTTATCTGTTATTGATTTTTGCAAGAGAAATAAAATTAGCTATCATATCAAGCAAGGAACGCAAATATAAAAAACCTTCAGCCTTTTTATTGTATTGTCCATTTACCTATGCTATAAAACTTTTCTATGGAAGAATATAAAAGGGCGTTTGACACCTATCTGTCCGTAGAAAAAAATGCCTCAAAATATACGAGGGAGAATTATCTAAGAGATGTAACGCAACTGGAGTTTTTTTTAAAAGATAGAGGATTTTGCCTTAATAATAATGGCGATGTAGATGCAGACAAGATAGGTGAAAATGAGATAAAGCTGTTTTTAGGCCACCTGTATAAAAGCCATAAGAAGGCATCTATTGCAAGAAAGCTTGCATCCATAAAGGCATTTTTCAGGTTTTTGATGAAAAAGGGATTTTTGGCAAAAAATCCTGCTGAGCTTCTCTCCAGTCCCAAGATAGAAAAATATCTGCCCACGGTTTTGACCGTGGATGAGGCTGCGGCACTGGTGGAAACAAACAAGGGTCAAGGGTCAGGGGTCAAGGGTCAAAAGTTACAAAAAAGAGATAAGGCTATCCTTGAAGTTCTTTATTCAGCAGGTATACGAGTGAGCGAACTGGCTGGGCTTAACATGAAGGATGTTGATATTGTTTCGGGAATAATCAAGGTCATTGGAAAAGGTAATAAAGAAAGAGTTGCGATACTCGGCGAAAAGGCCAGAGAGGCATTGAAGGCGTATTTGGAAGAAGGGTCAAGGGTCAAGGGTCAAGAAGGCGAGCCTGTTTTTTTAGGAACACGGGGAGAGAGGATTACGCCGCGGGCTGTGCAGAGGCTTGTAAGGGATAGCGCAGATATAAGCGGTATTTCAAAACATCCCACGCCTCATTCATTGCGGCATACCTTTGCAACCCATCTTTTGGACGCAGGGGTGGATTTGAGGGCAATACAGGAGATGCTCGGCCATGCCAGCCTCTCTACAACGCAAAAATATACAAAGGTGAGTGTGCAGAGGCTTTTAGAAGTTTATGATAAGGCGCATCCGAGGGCGAAGAAAAGGGGTTAATAGCGTTGTAGGGTTCATAGGGTTTGTAGCGAAAAACCCAATAACGCTATAACGCAATAAACGCTATGAACCAACTACACGGAACAACAATAATAGCAGTGCGCAGGGACGGCAAGGTTGCCATTGCCGGCGACGGTCAGGTTACGCTCGGCAGCACGGTGATGAAAAAGGGTGCGGTCAAGGTCAGACGCATGGGCGATGGCAAGGTGCTTGCCGGTTTTGCCGGTTCTACTGCGGATGCGTTCACGCTTTTTGAAAAGTTTGAATCAAAACTTGAGAAGTATCACGGCAACATTGCCAGGGCTGCTGTTGAGCTTGCAAAGGATTGGCGCACAGATAAGATACTGAGAAGACTTGAGGCGCTCCTGCTGGTTGTTGATAAAGAGCATTCATTCGTATTGTCAGGCAGCGGCGATGTGATAGAGCCAGAGGGCGGTGCAGCAGCCATAGGCTCTGGCGGTTCGTTTGCCCTCTCTGCTGCGAGGGCGCTCCTGCAGTATTCAAATCTTGACGCAAAGACAATTGCTCAAGAGGCAATGAAGATTGCAGCAGAGATTTGCATTTATACGAATGAAAATATAACGGTGGAGGAGCTGTAAAGACCGTGAACCGTGACCGTTTTCCGTGTCCGTAGTTTTTTTACGGTCACGGTCACGGATAACGGACACGATAATTATTATGAAAACATTTACCCCAAAAGAAATCGTATCCGAGCTTGATAAATATATCATCGGCCAGAAAGAGGCAAAGAGGGCGGTTGCCATTGCATTGAGAAACCGATGGCGGCGGCAGCAGGTGCCGCCTGATTTGCGGGATGAGATTGCGCCTAAGAATATTATTATGATTGGTCCAACCGGCGTGGGCAAGACAGAAATATCCCGAAGGCTTGCAAAGCTTGCGCAGGCGCCGTTTATAAAAGTGGAGGCATCAAAATTTACCGAGGTTGGCTATGTGGGACGGGATGTGGAAAGCATCATCCGTGATTTAACAGACCTTGCAGTTAAGATGGCCAAAGATGAGGAGCGCATCAAGGTTCAGGAAAAGGCCCAAGAGATGGCAGAGGAAAGGCTTCTGGATTTGCTTCTGCCGCCGGTAACTTCTATAGCAACTTCTGTAGGGCCGCAGCAAGACCCGACAAGGATTATGCAGGAAAGGGAGTTGCAGAAAGGCACGCGGGAAAAGCTCCGCACCCTTTTTAAAGGAGGCAAACTGGATGACAGGGTTGTAGAAATAGAGATAACAGAACAGAAACTGCCGATGGTAGAGATATTTTCAACCAGTGGTGTGGAAGAGATGGATATGAATATAAAGGATATGTTTTCCAATATCTTCCCCAAAAAGACCAAGAGGCGGAATGTAAAAGTGCCTGAGGCTATAAAGATTTTGAATCAGGAAGAGGCTCAAAGGCTTATTGATATGGATAAGGTTGTTAAGCAGGCTGTGGAAAGGGTTGAGCAATCAGGCATTGTGTTCATAGATGAGATAGACAAGATTGCAGGCAGGGAATCCGGTCACGGGCCTGATGTATCAAGGGAAGGTGTGCAAAGGGACTTGCTTCCTATTGTTGAAGGGTCAACGATTAACACCAAATATGGCATGGTAAAGACAGACCACATCTTATTTATTGCATCCGGCGCATTTCATGTTTCAAAGCCATCTGACCTGATTCCAGAATTTCAGGGAAGATTCCCTATCCGTGTGGAACTCAGATCCCTCGGCAAAGAGGATTTTATAAGGATTTTAAAAGAACCTGAGAATGCACTTACAAAGCAATATGCAGCGCTTATGGAAACAGAGGGCATAAAATTAAAATTTACTGAGGATGCCATAGCAGAGATTTCAGAGATGGCAACTATCGTAAATGACAGGATGGAGAATATCGGCGCAAGGCGTTTGCATACCATCATGGAGCGGATATTGGATATCATATCCTTTGATGCGCCTGACATGGTCGCCACAGGCGAGATAAAAAAAATTGCCATAGATGCAAAATATGTGAGGGAAAGGCTCTCTGATATTATAAAAGATGAAGACCTCAGTAAATATATCTTATAAGACCTCAATAAGAAGGGAGTATCCAAATTGAGAAAACTAATCGTTTCTATACTCTTCTTTTTTGCCCCTGTCTTTGTTTTTGCAGATGATGTAATCAATGTCGGCCAAGATGTTTATCTCAAATACTGCGTAGGCTGCCACGGAGAAAAAGGTGACGGCAAGGGTAAGGCAGCATCTCTTCTTGTTACCAAGCCAAGAGATTTCACAAAAGGCATATTTGAATTTAAATCAACGTCGCAAGGTTCACTTCCTTTAGATGAAGACCTTATGCGCACTATTACAAAAGGGCTGCCTGGAAACTCTATGCCTGCATTTGTGCTTGTGCCTGAAAAAGAAAGATTGGCAGTCATAGAGTATATTAAGACATTCTCTGAAAAATGGAAAAAGGAAAAACCAGGCCAGCCAATCGTTATTCCCCCTGTGCCTGAATATGTAGGCTCGCCTGAATCTGTAACTAAAGGAAGGGGTACATATGAAGTAAATGGGTGCTCCGGCTGTCACGGCGATAAAGGAGACGGCAAAGGACCTGCTGCTGCGATATTGAAAGATATGTGGGGCAATCCAGACAAGCCGAGAAATTTTAGGAGGGGCATATATGAAGGCGGCTCTGCGCCGGGCGACCTTTTTAGAACCATTACAACAGGCATAGAAGGTACACCCATGCCTGCATTTGCGCAGATACCTGAAAATGACAGGTGGCATTTAATATCGTATGTGTTAAGTTTCAAGGGAGGCAAGAAATGAACAACAGACAGAGTCTTGTTGATTATAATCTTGTTACCGCCCATTTCATAGCAGCTCTCACTTTTCTTGTTGTGGCGCTTACAGCAGGGTTTTTATATTCTCTGCAGTTTCTTGGTCATTATCCACTTTCTGGAATTGAGTTTTTCTCGCCTGGCCGTGTAAGGATGGTGCACACAAATGCCATTGCCTACGGTTGGCTTTTAAACGGCCTTATTGCCGGTATGTATTGGGTTATCCCCAGGATGTCAGGCTATACTGTTTTAAGCAAAACCTTAAGCTGGCTCATCTTCTGGGTGCTTCAGATACTTGTGTTGGCAACAGCGGTGGGAATCCTTGGTGGATACGCTCAGGGCATTGAATGGGGGGAGACTCCAATATTTGTTGACCCATTTATTGTGTTAGGGCTGGCGCTTTTAGCCATTAATCTCATACCGCCGATTTTGAAGGCGAGCAAGGATGCGCCGCTTTATGTGTCTTTGTGGTATTTTACCGGCGCATCCATATGGGTTATTCTGGTTTATATTATGGGAAACTATCTGCCGCAGTTTTTTGTCCCAGGCGCAGCAGGCGCTGCAATTGCAGGGAATTTTATCCATGATTTGGTGGCGCTTCTTGTCACTCCTGTCGGCTGGGGGCTTATGTATTTCTTTGTCCCGACAATAATCAAAAAGCCGATATGGAGTCATTCGTTGAGCCTTATTGGTTTTTGGGGGTTGGCGTTTTTCTATCCTATGCAGGGTATGCATCACTTTATGTGGTCGCCGGTTCCCATGCATGTTCAATACAGCGCTGTGGTGGCAACCGTTGCCATAGAGGTAGTGGTAACCAGTGTGCTTGCGAACTTTATTATGACACTCCGGGGCAGTGGTAATTATCTGATAAATAATTATCCCATTCGATGGATGTATACCGGCATGATATTCTACTGGGTTACCTGTTTTCAATGCGCTATTCAAGTAACACTTACTGTGCAAAAGCTTATTCACTTTACTGACTGGGTTGTTGGTCATGCGCACCTTGTGATGTTTGGCGTCTTTAGTTTCTGGCTCATTGGCATTATTACTGAGCTGTGGCCGAGGCTTACAGGAAAGGAATGGTATTCCCAGAGCCTGCACGGCTGGGCATATTGGCTGGTTACGCTTGGTCTTACTATTATGTTTATTGATTTGGCCATTGCAGGCGTTATGCAGGGGTTTACCTGGTGGGGGTTGAATCCATTTATAGATTCTATACGGTTTTCAGTTCCATTCTGGTTTGTAAGAACCTTGTCTGGCCTGATGATAATTGCAGGCATATTGTGTCTTGTCTATAACCTCTATATGACAGTTAGGGCTGAAAATGCCTATGAGGCCAGGCCAGTCATAGCCTGAAAGGCCTGAAAGCAGGGGGTGAAATGAAAAGCGCTATGAAGGAAAGATTTATTTTTGTATTCTTGGTAGCTGGGATAGGATTCTTTATAACCGGTTTTATCTTTCAGATGCTGGGTCCTCTATTTTTTTTGAGAAATATACCAATGAAAAGCGTAGAAGAGCTTGTTCAGGAAGATGTGGATGCTGAATTTTATCAATTGGCTGAGGATTATCCTGATGAGTTTCAAAAGGCCTTTGGAGAGCCAACGGCTGCTGCTTATGCTGCTGCCCTTCGGCTTGGAAGAGACATATATATAAAAGAGGCATGCTGGCACTGTCATTCACAATATGTACGGCCTATTGCCAATGAACCTGTAAGATACGGCGCTGTTTCGGTTGCATCAGAGTATCAGAATGAACTTGAGATGCCAGTGCTGTTCGGCACCAGAAGGGTTGGCCCTGATCTTATAAGAGAGTCAATGGTGCATAGCAATGACTGGCATGTTGCCCATTTCTATGACCCGCCGTCAGTCCAGCCCGGCTCTGTTATGCCTTCTTACAAGTGGTTCTATGATGAGAATGGAAGGCCGAATAAAAAAGGCCTTGCCATAACTGCCTATGTGCAGTGGCTGGGAAGTTGGCACAGGAGGTAAGCTATGAGTATAGGTAAAAAGGAATGGGCTACGTTTATAGTCGGGGCATGGGTTATCTTTGGCGTTACCTTTGCTGGTGTAACTTTTGTATACAAACTGTTGGAGATAATGCGAACAATTCCTATGGGTGAGGTAGCAGGCTTTGCCGTTATTCAGGTTATTACCTATCTCTTGGTTGCTGTTGGTTTCTTTTTACTCTTTATCTGGAGTTTTCTGAAAGGAGATTTTAAGGATATAGAAAAGGTGAAATACAGGGTTTTAGAAATGGAAGAAAAGGCTCAGGAGATGGAAAGGGGAGCGTAACATGGAAGAAAAGATTAAATTAGAACCGCAAGAAAATCCAGTCCCTCTCTGGATAAAGGTTATGTGGGGTCTATTTATCATCTGGGGCATTATCTATCTTGCCAGCTACTGGCTGCCTGACCTGGCCCATTGGATGCACACTACTAATCCTGATGCTTCGCAGTGGCATGAGTATATAAAGAAGTAGAAGCCGTGTCCGTGCCGGTTATCCGTGTAATGCTCATGGACACAGACACGGAATATGGTCACGAGTTTTTATGCAAAAATACATACAAAAAGTTGAAACGCTTTTAGAGGCATTACCGTATATACGGCAGTTTTATGGCAAGACCATTGTCATAAAATACGGCGGCCATGCAATGGTAGAGGAGAGGCTTAAGCAGAGCTTTGCCAAAGATATAATCCTTATGAAGTATGTGGGCCTGAATCCTGTGATTGTCCACGGCGGCGGCCCGCAGATTGGAGAGCTTTTAAAAAAGCTCGGCAAAGAATCCCGTTTTGTAAAAGGCATCCGTGTTACCGATGAGGAGACTATGGATGTGGTGGAAATGGTTCTGGTCGGCAAGGTGAATAAGGAGATAGTTGCGCTCATCAATCATTACGGCGGAAAGGCCGTGGGTTTAAGCGGCAAGGACGGCGGTTTGATAAAGGCCAAGAAGATGAAGACCAAGGGCGAAGATATGGGCATGGTGGGAGAGGTTAAGTCTGTTAATCCCAAAGTCATAGAAACCCTTGACCGCGATAAGTTTATACCTGTTATAGCCCCTGTTGGCGTTGGCGATGACGGCAAAACATATAATATAAATGCCGATACCGTAGCAGGAAAGATTGCAGCAGCTTTAAAGGCTGAAAAATTGATACTTCTCACCGATGTGCAGGGCGTTTTGGATAAGAATAAAAAACTTATATCTGCGCTCAGTGTTGCAGAAGCAAAAAGGCTCATTAAGAACGAAACCGCAACAGGCGGCATGATTCCAAAACTGGAATGCTGCCTTGACGCCTTAAAAGGCGGCGTGTCTAAGGCACATATCATAGACGGCAGGGTGGAACATGCGGTTCTTTTGGAAGTTTTCACAGACGCGGGGGTGGGGACGGAGATATATAAGAGTTCACGCTGAACTCAAACAAGCAATATACTGCATTAAAAGAGCTATGACCCTGTCAGCAAAGAAAATAAAGAAGAAAACCAGGCCAAAATCTGCTGTCAAGCACAAAAATGCGATTGGCTATAACCTCGCAATGAACCCTCTTGAATTTTATATTTCCGAGGGAGCGGCCAACTACGGAAACAAGCCGCCTTTTACTATTTATTACGACAATCCTGAAGATTCCATCAGACTTCTTAAGGGCGATTGCATCGAGATATTGGATCGGGCAAGGGAAAACAGCGTTGACATGATCTTTGCAGATCCACCCTACTTTCTTTCTAACGGAGGAATTACCTGTCATGCCGGAAAGATGGTTTCCGTCAACAAGGGCAAATGGGATAAGTCTAAGGGTGTTATAGAAAATCACAAGTTTATCCTTGAATGGCTCAAGGCTTGCCAGAGGGTTTTAAAGCCGAACGGGACGATTTGGGTCTCAGGCACTACCCATATTATTTATTCGATCGGTTTTGCCATGCAGGAGCTTGGCTACAAGATTCTAAATGACATCATTTGGTATAAACGCAATGCTCCGCCTAACCTTTCTTGCAGATATTTTACTCATTCAACAGAGATAGTTTTATGGGCAGCAAAAAATCAAAAAAGTAAACATTATTTTAATTATCCATTGATGAGAGAAATGAATCAGGGCAAGCAAATGAGAAATGTTTGGGAAATTTCCGCGCCACAATCAGAAGAAAAAAAGTTCGGCAAACACCCTACTCAAAAACCTGTTGACCTTTTAACCAGACTGATACTTGCTTCTACAAAAGAGGGAGACGTGGTTTTAGACCCTTTTTGTGGAAGTTCAACAACTGGGGTTGCGGCGATTTTACTGAATAGGAAATATGTGGGGATTGATTTGGAAGACGAATATCTACAACTTTCCGTGAAAAGATTAAAAGAGGCTTTGACTAAAAGAGAGCTAAAATTGTCTGTAACGAAAGGGGCTCTGCCTTGTGAAAAACAAGCAATGTAACGGTTTGATACGATTTACAATCAAATAAACTAAGGGAACGACATGTCCTTGACCAAAAAGAAGAAACGAAACGAATACAAACATTCGATGGACTTGAAAAGTCTCAAGATACTAAATGCTTCGCGTGATGATTTCCGCAAAAAATTAGAAGAAATACCTTACCGTGGCTATGAAGTCGAACAGCTAAGCGATGGACGAAAAATAGTTATTGCAAAACCAGGCGGCAAGTCAGTTTATGGACAGCCCAAGAAAGAGGATTTCTTTGTGTGGGTATATAATCCCATAGAGGGAACTTTATGGCAGATTACTCATAGGCAAATATACGAAGACCTGAAATTAAAGGAAGATAAAGATGCATCAATCGCATTGAAAGCAATTGACTATCTCAAACGAGTTCATCGGGGGGAAGAACCAGAAGAAATATTGAGGAATGCGAATATAGGCGATGTGCCAGGAGAACCAATAGAGATACTTCTGAAATCATACAAATGGATTTGGGGTCAAGAGGATGTGAACTATCCTAACGGAGAAGGCCGTGATATGTCAATGAAGTCCATTTTAGAGCTTGAAAACGAGCTTCAGAATGAAAAATAAAGAAAATGAGCCTTTATGCGCAATTATATCCCTGTAAAAAAATATTGGTTTGAGATGTATACAAAATATGACAGGCCGTATTGGATACCCGCATTAAAATTCCCTATCGAAAAAATCAAGATAGATAAGTCATTATTTGGCTATCATAATGAAGTTTCACATTCTAATGTTTTGTATATGCTAATGAACTTTGATCGTGATGCGTGGATGCCTATCACAATAAATAAGAATTACTATCTGTTAGATGGACAGCACAGATTGGAATTAGCCAGACAGATGGGGCTGTCATTTATTGATGTAGTCATAGAGGATTCGGAGTTATTAAAAGGTAATAATAAAAATGATAAAAAGGAAAGTGAAGGAAAGAAGAAGGGATCTAAAAAGGTACGAAGACTCGAATCGAAATTAAAAACACTTAAAGCAGAAATAATGAAACTTGAAGCAAAAATGTCTGGGGAAGTAGGTTTTTATGATTAAAGGCGGAACTGGTGGCGGAAATACTAAAACAGGGCTATTTTTTGAGGGTAAGACTGATCTTGCGACTTTTCTTAATTTACAAAAAGGCTATGAGGTTAGAGAAGATAATGTTTATTTCAAAGGCAAACCGGTCGGCAGAATATTTAAAAAATATAGCCTGTATAAATTCCTTGAAGAATTAAACATTGACTGGAAAACAATAATATCAAAAAGACTGTTACCTGACGATTCTATCTATGTAATCATAAAAAATACTTTATACATCATTGAGTGCAAAATTCAGAATGTTGCCGGTTCTGTGGATGAAAAGCTCCAAACCTGTGATTTTAAGAAGAAGCAATATCAGAAACTATTTTCGCGCGCCAATATAGAAGTTGAATACATTTACCTTTTAAGTGATTGGTTTAAGAAACCTGAATACAGGGATGTGCTGGATTATATAATAAGCGTAAGGTGTTCATACTATTTCAATTATATCCCTTTGGAAAAAATAGGGCTAACCATGCCTCTTAAATAAACCAAAACAAAACTATGAAAAGGGAGTTCTTTTAAATTTCTGAAACAAGGGATGGATATTCAGTAAATTTATGTTTGCCGTAGCCGAACAAAACTTGACCATTCGGGCAACCCTTTTATGGGCAGAGGAGTATCTTCTGCGATATGGTGTTCCTGATGCGAATATAGAGGCTGAGTATCTTCTGTCCCATGCGCTTGATTGCAAAAGGGCGGAGCTTCATTTAAAACACGCCAGCCATATTTCTTATAATGCACTGCAAAAATTTATAGATTTTGTTGAGCGGAGGATAAAAAGAGAACCGTCCCAATATATTCTTGGCGAACAGGAATTCTGGGGGCTTCCCTTTAAAGTTACCAAAGATGTCCTGATACCGAGGCCTGAAACAGAGGTATTGGTGGAAGAAGTGATAAAGACAGTGAACTGTGAACGGTTAAATGTTAACGGTAGAAAAAAACAAACAAGCAGTATTTCACAGTTCACTGTTCACAGTTCACAGCTCACGATTCTTGATTTATGCACCGGCAGCGGCTGTATAGCCATTTCTCTTGCAAAGGAAATTCCTAATAGCAGGGTATTTGCTGTTGATATATCAGAAAAGGCATTGGATGTAGCAAGAGAAAATGCGGAAAGATATGATGTTGCAGACAGAATAACTTTTCTGAACGGAGATCTATTTGAACCGTTGAACGGACTGAATATAAAAGCTGATATAATTGTTTCAAACCCTCCATATATTTCAAAAAAGATGTTTCAAGAACTCCAGCCCGAAGTAAAAAATTATGAGCCAGTAACAGCCCTTTACGGTGGCGGAGACGGCCTTGATTTTTACCGCAGGATTATCTCTGAGACGCCCGCATATTTAAATGCCGGAGGCTATTTGATGCTTGAGATGGGCTATGGTCAGGCAGAAAAAATAAAAAGACTGATAGAGCAAGGAGATGCCTTTAAAGATATAAGCGTCATAAAAGATTTTGCAGGAATAGAAAGGATAATTAAGGCGCGGAGAAAAGATTAAATCAATGAATAGAGAAGAAGCAATTTTAATTTTAAAGACCTACTTTCAACCCAATGCCGGCGCCGACTATCATCTGTTTAGATTGAGATATAAAACCACATTATGAAGGTTATAGCGTGCGAGGGAAGCGAATACGCGAAATTGAAAAACGTCTTTCTGATCTTGAAAAAAAAAAGGGCGTCCTGCAGAACGAACTTTCCAAGCTCCAGTCTGCTGCTCTAAAAGAAGAAATTGCCTTAAAAATCCTTAAAAGTAAATAAAAGTAAAGGGGACAGATTTATTTCCCAAATTCACCTCGTCAATTTGTCCTTTCCACATTTCCATGTCCTTAAATAAATCCACTTTTTCTTTCCTTTACATATCCCAGCACCCTATACGCCTTCAGCCTCTCCGTTTATACATCCTTTGCAGGACTTGAACGGAATGCTCGCCGCAATCCCCGCTGCTTGCAGCGGGGTCAAGGCGAGCTATGTAATTAACAAATTCCTTGCCGAGGGAGAATCCCGGCAGCGTGCTGCGGGGTTCTTCAACATTGCCGTCTGTGTTTAAAAATATTGACAAGTAGCCACCTTATGTTAAAATGTAGCTATGAGAGAAACCGGCGTTAAAAAATTAAAAAACAAACTGAGCTATTATCTCCGTGAGGTAAAACACGGCGAAAAAGTTCTTATTACCGAAAGGGATAAAGCGATTGCCACTATCGTTCCAATAGGAAGGGCTGACGAGGATTCGAAGCTTTTATCCCTAGTCAAGGAGGGGTTTGCCGTATGGAAAGGCGGCAAGCCGGTCGGCAGCAGGCATCCAGTTCCCATTAAGGGTAAAACCATATCCGAGATAGTCCTTGAAGATAGAAGATGATAGTTTATCTTGACACCAGCTCTCTGGTTAAATTGTATGTAGAGGAGACAGATTCCGGAAAAATCAGGGCCATAGCATCTAATGCCACGGTTATCTCTACATCCAAGGCAGCGTATGCAGAGGCAAGGGCTGCATTTGCAAGGAAGCAAAAGGAGGGTGGTTTTTCAAGCAACGCCCTGCGAAAAATTGTCGGAGATTTGAACCGAGACTGGGAAAGCTATTTTGTTATTGAGATTACCGATGGGCTAATACGCTATGCAGGAGACCTTGCGGAAAAACATCTTCTTAAAGGGTTTGACTCCATCCATTTGGCTTCTGCCGTAAATTTACAAAATAAAACTCGGTCGGAAATTTACTTTTCAAGCAACGATGCCAAGCTGAACCGGGCTGCAGAAAAGGAAGGGCTAACGGTTTTATAGTCTCCTTTCTCAAACACCTAACCCTACTGCTACGTTTCTTTTTATGCTGCTCAACTGCCGGATAAGTAAGGTTGAGTGGTTATAATGGAAAAAGAAATATAAGAACTTTCTCATCACACAAAAATACGGGAAGCGTTGCCCCAGTTCCCCTCAATTTAAACTCTTTGCAAAACTCCCGTTTACACATAAACCATGATTTGCTATATTATCCTCAGCAAAGCAAATTTATAGTACGCACTTTAGCTGCGACTGAGCTTCAGCTTTAATTGATTAGACAATCGTGGAAAGGAAGAGAACGCGGTGAAGAAACCAAAAAATAAGCGAGTGCTCCAAGAATGCTATGACTATCGAAACTACACTGACTGATATTACAGCAAGACTGCGTCAGGGAAAATTCCCGAATGAACAGGCAGTTTCACAGGGTATTGTCTTACGGGTGCTTCAGGAACTTGGTTGGGACACTTGGGATACCACGATTGTTTGGCCGGAATTTCAGACAGGCGAAGGTCGCTCTGATTTTGCGCTATGTCATCCACCGTCGAAGCCTGCCGTTTTAATTGAGGTGAAACAGCCTGGTAAAGCAGAGGACTCCGTCCGCCAAGCTCTTGAATACGCTTTCCACACGGGTGTTCCGTTTATTGTTTTGACGGATGGGAGGACTTGGAGCTTCTACCTGCCAGCCGAACAAGGCAGCTACGAAGACCGCCGTGTTTACAAGCTCGACCTTTTTGAGCGGCCCTCGACCGAGGCTATGGAGGTTCTTACACGATACCTCTCTCGTACAAAGGTTGAGTCAGGAGAAGCACTCGAAACTGCTCGTAAGGAATATCGTAGTCGTAATCGCAAATCACAAGCTCGGATCACCATCCCAGAAGCATGGCGCGAGTTGGTGGAAAAAGGAGATGAGTTACTGGTAGACCTCCTTGCTAGTGCTGTAGAATCGAAGGCCGGTGTCCGTCCAGACGACGATGATGTTGCGGAATTTCTTGCAGGATTGAGCAGCAAGAGTGTGCAAACTCAAAGTCCTGAGGTGGACCAGCGCAGAGGTGTTCAGTTCCCTCATGGCAAACCTCCGCGAAGCGGAAAGCTTGAGATGCTCGGTAAAACACACTCTTATCACAATGCCAAGGATGCAATGGTCATTGTGCTCCGCGAACTTGCGAAAAGAGATCCGTCATTTCTTGAACGCTGCTCGCAACATCCAGACGCTCAGGGGCGCAAGCGTCGTTACATCGCTCGCACTGCGGAGGAGTTGTATCCTGACCGTCCAGACTTGCGTGACTGCCGTGAGTCACTCCCGGGTGGCTGGCTGGTGGCAACCAACCTCAACAATATGCTAAAAAAAACGATAATTAAGCTCGCTGCTGAAGTTGCTGGGTTGTCTTTTGGCAAAGACATTGTGTTTGAGTTTTGAAGTTTGGGCACGACAACAGATTTATAAATACTCAAGGAGTAAAGGGGTAATTGGTGACACATCCCAATTTCTATTTTCTTTGGAGCGGGCTGTGGCGAGGTGAACTATCCGTTTAAATCTATACTGCATTGAGAACAGTCAATTTGCTAATAAAGTTGTTACCTCTACTAATACAAACGCAATAAGTAAAGTGCCATTGCAGGGAGTAGATACTGTAGGGGGAGGCTTGTCCTCTCCCGTTTCTGCGGGCGGACACAAGGCCCGCCCCTACACTGCCTACAAGAACAGAAAAGGGGACGGTTCTAATTTATCAATAACCGCCGAAATTTATTTATGGCTCTGTGTTGCATCGTCAGATTTCTCATTTAATAGAACCGTCCCCTTTTACTTTTACTTCTTTTTTGACAAACGCAATCCCCTGATGAAAACCTTCAGGGGCAGGCTCTGGCCAAATACTGCGTCAAAGCTGGCTGTCCAAATACTCACATACTTAAAACAGTATGCTCCGTTTTGTCCAGCCATCTTTTCCTTCTCTTTGGCCTGCCTGTGCGTTGCCTGCCTGTGATACGGCAGACAGGCACGCAGACAGGCTCAAATCTTGCGTTTGCACCCGAAAAATAAAAACCAAATGCATTTTTCGGGTTAAACATTAGCGCAGGGGCGGCCAAAAAAATCCCTTTGGTCTTTATAGGAATAATGATATAATTTTCCGCAAAAGGAGGTATTGCTTATGCAAAAGACTGACCTGAGTGGAATAACAATTGAAAAAATTTTACAGACAGCGGAAATGTTTAAAGGCTTCAAAAAAAACCTTCTATGCTTAAACATCTCGATGGAAAGTATTATAAGGAAGGGCTTGAAATGAAAAAGCAGGGTATAACAAGCGCAACTATAATAAAAGAAATAAGAGAAGCAAACCAATGACCAAAAGGATTTTTATAGATTCCAATATCTTCTTAAATTTTCTCCTTAAAGAAGAAGGCTCCTATGAAGGTTCAAAGCATCTCCTGACAAGGATTGAAAAAGGCGATATGGAAGGGGTTACAACGCTTATTATTGACATTTGCATAAGCAATAGGAATAAGCTAAACTGGTTCCATGAGACCCCATGGGACCCCAGCACAGCTTGAACAGCGCCGCCGGCGAGCCGTTGAGCTGCTGGAT
>Ga0209343_10000604_pt1 | contig 49991 bp, 47 predicted proteins | sample RifCSPlowO2_02_FD_184026 | JGI IMG/M metagenome (GOLD analysis project Ga0209343, IMG submission 184026) | Groundwater microbial communities from Rifle, Colorado - Rifle CSP2_plank lowO2_0.2 (SPAdes) (version 2) | ecosystem: Environmental > Aquatic > Deep subsurface > Groundwater | place...
TGTCCGTGGCCCGTGGGAACGAGCCACGAGTCACGAGCCGCGAGCAACGGCTCGAAGCAACTCCCCAGTGTACTTCACGCGGCGGGTACAAAAGAAAACGGGCGGGCAACCAGCGTTGCCCGCCCGATCGCTGCGCTCCGTGGGACGTGAGTGAACGACGGCAGTGACTGGAACTAAAACTGGAACCTGAGCTCGCCGATGACCTGCCGCTTCATGACGTCGCCGAACACATGCTGCTGCACCTTCTGGTTGGCCAGGTTGGTCCCCTTGACCGTCGTCGTCACCTTGCCGCCGCCGAACTTCACGCCGAAGCTGCCATTCACGAGCGTGAACGACTTCGTCGTGCCGGAATACCGGGCGTCGAGCACGTCCTGCCAGAAGGCCGAGTCGGTGTAGCTGACCGAGAGGTTCCCGAGGAACTGGTTGTAGCTGAAGCCGAATCCCGTGTTGAAGCGGTTCTTCGGGGGCAGGTTCAGCTCGGAGATGTCGAACCCGTCCGGCTCCGGCTTGGCCTGGTACGAGTAGTTCGCAAACAGGTCGAGAAAGCCGGTCACGGCCGAGTCGATACCCAGCTCGATGCCTTTCTGGGTCGTCTTGCCGAAATTCTTGTACGTGAAGAGTCCCGGGAAGCTCGCGTTCGGCACGAAGTTGATGACCGCCGGCGGCAGCAGCCCGAACGCCCAGTTCGGAGGCGGGTTGGTCGCGGTCCATTTCGCCTCCTTCACTTCGGTGAACAGGATGTCGTTGTTCGACTTGTTCACGAAGAAGGCGGCCGAGACGACCGTACGGGTGTTGATGATGCCCGTGTAGCCCAGCTCGTACGCGTCGAGCGACTGCTCGGTCAGATCGGGGTTGCCGACGGACTTGACCGGGAGCGGGTAGATCTTGCCGGCCAGCAGCGGACTGAACGCGCCGAGGTTGATCGGCTCGGCGATGGTGACGTCCAGCCAGTTGTTGATGACCGACGGGGCGCGATACGCGCGGTTGTACGACAGGCGGAACGTGTGGCTCTCGTGCGGCTTGATCATCAGCGTGGTGCGCGGCGAGAACACGAAGTCGTTCAGGTAGTCGAAGCGATCCACCCGCGCCCCGACAATCCACCGCAAGTACTTGTTCAGGAACATCTCGTCCTGCGCGTAGACGCCGAACTCCGTGCGGTTGTCCGCTTTCGGCGCCAGCGACAGGTCGAAGCCGTTGAAGCGGAGGTTGCCGCCGTAGTTGATGACGTGGCGGGAGGCGACGGTGTTCACGTTGGAGATGTCGAAGTCGTACGTGTGCGTCTTGAACGCAAAGGTGATGGGATCGTTGGTCGGCGTCCGCGTCAGCAGGTTCCTGGCGTCGCCGTCGAGCACGTTGGTGAAGAACGCGGCGCGCAGTCCCTTCTTCCCGTAGTTCACCTTCGCGTAGCTCATGTACGAGCCGCTGTTGATGTCGAAGGGCCCGATGCCCGAGTGCATGATGCCCTCGGTGCCCGACGCGCCGCCCGAGAGCGACAGCCGTCCGCCGTCCGAGGCGTCGTAATCGACGCGCGCGTCGAACTTCGGCTGCGACGTCCCGGTGTTCGTGTAAGCCGGGTAGGCCGTCCCGGCCCCGGGCGAGCCGGGGATGATGCCCTTGGGCCGCGACAACGGTTCCTGCGAGTAGCCGCCGGCCGAGAGCTTGTACGACCACCGGTCGTTGATCGCCCGGGCGTGCGTCCCGCTGATGTACCACAGCGAGCCGCTCCTCGACTCCCCGTTCGCGCGGCCGAAGGTCCCGACGCCAAGCGTGGCGGTCGTCCCCTGCATCTCGCGCGGGGACTTCGTGATGACATTCACCACGCCGTAGAGCGCGTTGGCGCCCCACACGGCGGAGGCGGGACCGCGGATGACCTCAATCTGTTTCACTTCGTTGAGGTTCACCGGCAGGAAGTCCCACATGACGAACCCGAAGAAGTCCTGATACAGGCTGCGGCCGTCGAGCAGCGCGAGCTGCCCGGTCGCCAGCGTCCCCGTCGCGCCGCGGCTCGTGACGTTGATGTCGCGCGCCGACACCTGCGTGATGTTCACACCGGGAACGGCGCGCAGCATGTCCGCGAAGTTCTGCGACGTGGCGTTTGCGATGGCCCTTCCGCCGATCACGGTCAGCGTCGCCGGCGCGTTGACGAGCTTCTCCTCGGTCTTGGAGGCGCTCACGACCACGGTCTCTTCGTACCTCTGCGGTTCGACCGGCTTCTGTTCGGCCGGCTTCTGTTCGGCCGGCTTCTGTTCGGCGGGCTTTTGCCGATCCACGTTCTGCGGATCGCTCGTCGCCGGCCCCTGCGCGGTCTGCCGCGCGGTCGTCTGGGCGGAGGCGCCTGGCGCCCCCACGAGCGCCGTCAAAGTTGCCGCAAGGACAACACGACACACAGGATTCATACACGCTCCTCTGTTGGGACCCGCCGCAACCGGCCGCCTGACGGAAACAGGAGTCGCTCGGGCCTGACGGATATATCACAAAACAGGGGGGGCTGGCGATTCGGCTAGACTGGAACCCGCAGCAGCATGGCATCGGAACAGACCGACACGTCGACCGGCACCAGCGCCCCTCAGACGCCCGAGTGGGCTGGCTGGCCCGATGAACGGCTGCTCGATCTGCGCATCTGCGATCTCGGCGTCACCATCGAGGGGAGCGTCCTCGAGACCCGCCTGGCCGACCTTCAGCGCGAGCTCGACGCAAGAGGCCTGGTTTTCCAGCCGCATTTCTGGCTGTCGGCCGACTGGTTCTCCCCCGACGCCGTCCCGGGCGTGGCGATCCCTTTCTATCTCGCGCACCCGCGCCTCGAGAAGCTCGAGCGCGCCCAGATGCTGGAGGTCGAAGGCGGGACGCCGGAGTGGTGCATGAAGATCCTGCGTCACGAGGCGGGACACGCCATCGATAACGCCTACACGCTGCGGCGGCGGCGCCGGCGCCAGCAGATCTTCGGCCCGTCCTACATGCAGTACCCGGACTATTACACGCCCAAGCCGTACAGCAAGAGCTTCGTGCTCCACCTCGACGCGTGGTACGCGCAGAGCCACCCGGACGAGGACTTCGCCGAGACGTTTGCCGTCTGGCTGACGCCGGATTCCGACTGGCGGACGCGCTATGCCGACTGGCCAGCGCTGAAGAAGCTCGAGTACATGGACGGCCTGATGAAGGAGCTGGCGGGCAAGGCCATGACCGTGCGGACGCGGCGGAAGGTCGAGCCCATCGGCGGCATCCGCAAGACCCTCCGCGCCCATTACGAGCGGAAGCGGCGCCACTACGGCGTCGAGCATCCCCACTTCTACGACCGGGACCTCCGGCGCCTCTTCTCCGACCGGCCCGAGCACGCCACGAACATGAAGGCCGCCCGGTTCATCGCGCGCGTACGGAAGGAGGTCCGGCGCATGATCGCCGGGTGGACCGGCGAGTATCAGTACACGATCGATCAGCTCCTCGAGAACATGATCAAGCGAGCCAACGAGCTGAATCTGCGCCTGCCGGGCAGTGAAGAACACGCCAAGCTCGATTTCACGATCATGCTCACCGTCCAGACCATGAACTATCTCCACAGCGGCCGGCACAGGGTCGCACTCTAGAAGGCCTAGGGTTCTAGAGGTTCTAGGGGTTCTAGAGGGTCTGGAGGTTCGCACGCCGAGCCCCAAGCCCCGAGCCCCGAGCCGCCGCCTTCGCGCTTGCGCGCTACGGCGGCCAAGCCGATTAGAATAGCCGGATGCACACAGCGCGCGTTTCGACGATTGCCTTCATCTCTGCCGCGTTCGTCCTCTTTTCCACGGCTCTTTCCGCGCAGCAGCCGCCCGTACCCGCATCGGGTGCGTGGCTGGACGGGTATCGCGAACCGGCGGCCCGCCTCATCGGCGAAGCGATGAGCAGCCGCGCCGCATGGGAGCGGCTCGCGCTCATCGGCGACACGTACGGCAACCGGTTGAGCGGATCGCAGGCGCTGGAAGACGCGATCCAGTGGGCCGTGCAGGAAATGAAGAGGGACGGCCTCGAGAACGTGCACACCGAGCCGGCAAAGGTGGCGCACTGGGTGCGCGGCCAGGAGAGCGCCGAGATCACCGCGCCGGGCCGTCACCAGCTCGTGATGCTCGGCCTCGGCAACAGCGTCGGCACGCCGCCCGAGGGCGTCGAGGCGGAGGTGCTGGTCGTCCGCAGCTTCCAGGAGCTGGACGCCTCCGCCGATCGCGTGAAGGGGCACATCGTCCTGTTCAACGTGCCGTACACGAACTACGGCGAGACCGTCCAGTACCGCTCGACCGGCCCGTCGCGCGCCGCGACGCTCGGGGCCGTCGCCGTGCTCGTGCGCTCCGTCGGGCCTCCCGGGCTGCGAACGCCCCACACGGGCGCGCTTCGCTACTCTGACAGCGCCCCGAAGATCCCGGCGGCGGCCATCACAACCGAAGATGCGGATCGCCTCCAGCGAATGCAGGAGCGCGGGACGAAGACGCGCGTGCGTCTCAAGATGGAGGCGAAGATGCTTCCCGACGCCGACTCGTTCAACGTCGTCGGCGAGATCCGGGGACGCGAGAAGCCCGACGAGGTGGTCCTCGTGAGCGGCCACTTCGACTCCTGGGACGTCGGTACGGGATCCACGGACGATGGAGGCGGGTGCGTGGTGACGTGGGAAGCGTTGCGCCTGATGAAAAAGCTGAACCTGCGTCCGCGCCGGACCGTGCGCGTGGTGCTCTGGACCAATGAGGAGAACGGCGGCCGCGGCGGGCTCGCGTACCGCGATCGCCACAAGGACCAGCTTGCCGGCCACGTGCTGATGATGGAGTCGGATTCCGGCGTGTTCCGGCCGACAGGGTTCGGATTCACCGGCAGCGACGCCGGCCGGGCGACCGTCAAGCAGATTGCCACGCTGCTCCGCGGCATCCAGGCGGACGCGATCAGCGCCGCCGGCGATGGGGCCGACATCGGTCCGAGCGTCGAGGCGGGCAAGATGCCCTCGATGTCACTCGACGTGGACGGCAACTACTTCCTGATCCACCACACGCCGGCGGACACGATCGACAAGATCGACCCGATGGACATGTCGCGCGCGTCGGCCGCCATCGCGGTGATGGCCTACGTGATCGCGGACATGCCGGAGCGACTTCGGTAACAGCAGGCGGCGGGCAGCAGGCAGTGAGAGCAGCACGCAGCTGGCAGCACGCAGCTGGCAGGGTAACAGCAGGCGGCGGGCAGCAGGCAGTGAGAGCAGCACGCAGCTGCGTGCTGCCCGCTGCCTGCTACTTGATCGTGAACACCAAGTAGTCCCCGCGCTTCAGGTCCTCGTCGTCCACGTCGATCCGGTCGAGATCGCCGGTCGGCATCATCGAGACGATGGCCACGCGGCGGCCCGGCAGCCGCCGGCGGACGCGCTCGGCCGTCCCCTGGCCGAAGTCGCTGTGAAAGGCGCCCGTGTAGTGGACGATGGTTCCGGGACGGGCGTTCTGTTTCTCGAACGCCCCGGCGATCGATTCCGCCATCGTCTCGTCCTTCAGGCACTGCGCCCAGTAATAGCGCTCGACGGTTGCGCGCTGGTCGTCCTGCGCCTTCTGATCCGTCCCAGCGCCGGGGTGTCCACCCATCTGCCCGACGAACCGATCGAAGTACCCGTCGCGCGGGCACTGCAGATCACGCGAGACGAACGCCTGGTCTTCGGCCGGCAGCCTGTCGAGCGCGTCCTTGCCTGACTTGGACACATCCGAGGCGAGCCGCCGCGGCACGTTCGCGGCGACCACCGGCCAGCGGTGCATCCTGGCCATCTCCACCATCGGCCGGTAATCGCTCGCATAGCGCGGCCACGGACGCGACGCCTTGAGGAATTCGTCCTCGGTCATCGTGCCGGCGAGGTACCCGTCGAGCGGCGCCTGCGCGTCGCGCTCGAACATCTCCAGCGACAAGGTCAGGCTGGTGCCGCGGCGCAGCAGCCCCTGAAGGACGGCCGCCTCGAGCCGATGCGTGTTGGGATCGTCGTGCTGCTCGCCCACGAGGACGACGTCCGCGCGCGCAAGATCCGCGAGCATCGCCTCGAAATCCGTGAACGCCTTCTTCCGAGTGTCGAAGACCCGCTGCGGCACGTAGGCTGCCGCGGTCTCGACCCGCGGCGGCGGCGATGTCGTGGCGGTTTGCGCGGGAGCCTGCGCAAGGACGGCGGCCAGCACGACCATTGACAGCATACGAGCATTGTTCGTTCCGGCCGGTGGGGTTGTCAATTTCGGAAATCCGGCGGACGCTCGCCGGATCTCACGCTGGCCTAGTTGCTGGATGGGGTCGAGGTGGCGGCGCCGTAGATCCGCAGGCTCTTTCGTCCCTGCAGAAACACGACGACGCGGAGATTCCCTGGCTGCCAGGCCGGATCGAGCCGCCACTGCCGTTCGCCGGAGACACCGTCCTTCTCGAGCGATCCCATCGATTCGAGCCGCCGCACGACGGCGGAATGCGTCAGCGAACGGCCGTTGTTCTCGCCGCCGCGCACCGACGACGACAGACGGTCCTCGACGACCGCGGCCACGACGTCGACCGGATCGGTCCTGGCCGGAAGCGGCGGCGCGTGCACCGAGAGGCGCAGGATGCCGTCACGGACAACCGTAGAGACGCTCAGCGGGAGGTGCGCCGCGGCGCCGGCCTTGCGGATGGCTGCCAGGGCCGCCGATTCGTCGCTGCCGACCATCTCGGCGTGACCGTCCACGACCATCTGCGGCGTGTAGATGCGGTCCTGGCCGAAGACGCCGCTGTAACGACCCTGCCGCCTGGTGAAGGCGGCGCTCGAGAACGGATCCTTCCAGCCGAGGCGGTCCCAGTAGTCCACGTGGAGCTCGATCGGGATGACCTCGACGCCCTCGACCGGCTGGGTGGCGAGCAGCCGCGCCAGGAACCGATCCGCGGGCGGGCAACTCGAACATCCCTCCGATGTGAAGAGCTCGACGAGCACCGCGGGCCGGTCCGGCGGCGCCGCGGAGCCGCCGGCCAGGGAGAGGATCAGCGAGCAGCCGAGCAGGAGCGGCATCACGCAGCGGGACGCTTCGTCAGCTCGATGTCGATCGTCACTTGAATGTCGTCGCCGACGACCGCGGCGGCTTCAACCAGGCGGTTGTAGTTCAAGCCGAAGTCGCGCCGGTTGATCTTGGTGGTCGCCGACGCGCCGATCCGCAGCGCGCCGTTCTGCGTCTTGAGCGGGGCCGACGGCCCCTCGACGTCGAGCGTCACTTCCTTCGTCACCCCGTGCATGGTAAGGTCGCCGATGAGGCGGAACCGCCCGGCGCCGGCCGCTTCCGCGCGCTTCGACTTGAAGGTCGCCGTCGGGTACGTCGCCACGTCGAAGAAGTTCGCCGATCGGAGATCGTTGTCGCGCCCCTGCACGCCGGTGTTGACGCCGTTGATGTCGATGCCGACGTCGGCCTTGATGCTCTCGACCTTCGTGCCGTCGTACTCCACGGTGCCGCTGACCCGTCCCAGCGTGCCACGGACGGTCGACACCATCATGTGCTTCACGCTGAAGTTCGCGGCCGAGTGGTTGGAATCGATCTGCCAGGTGTTCGGACCCGGCGGCTGAGCTGGCGCCGCGGACTGGGCCGCGGGCGGCGTTTGCGCGCTGCCAAAACCGACCGACGCGAGAGTGACCGCCGCCAGGACGACAAACACACGCTTCATGCACGACCTCCAGGAACCCGAAGACAGACCTTGCCGAGTGACGTTAAGACGCCGCGGGAGGGCCGGACGTTTCAGACCCTGGTTCCGGCGTATACCGCTCGCGCAGATCGACCGGCGGCGCGTGGCGGATGCGCAGGTTGATCATCTCGACGAATACCGCGAAACCCATCGCGAAGTAGATGTAGCCCTTCGGGACGTGCTGATCGAACCCCTCGAGCAGCAGGGAGAGGCCGATGAGCAGCAGGAAACTGAGCGCCAGCATCTTCACCGTCGGGTGCCGGTGAACGAAGGCGCTGATCGGCTCGGCGGCGACCATCATGATGCCCACCGCAATCACCACGGCCGCCACCATCACCCACAGCTCGTCCACCATTCCAACCGCGGTGATCACGGAATCGAGCGAAAACACGATGTCGAGCAGCATGATCTGCACGATGACGCTCGCGAACGAGGCGGCGACGCGCGCCGACGCGTGCCCCTCCTCGCCTTCGAGCCGGTCGTGGATCTCGAACGTGCTCTTCGCGATCAGGAACAGGCCGCCGAGGATCAGGATCAGGTCGCGGCCGGAGATGTCGTGACCGATGATGGAGAACCAGGGGGCGGTCAGGCGGATGATCCAGGCCAGCGACAACAGCAGCAGGACGCGCGTGACCATCGCGCCGAGCAGGCCGAGGCGGCGCGCTCTCGGCTGCTGGTCGTGGGGCAGCTTCCCGGAGAGGATCGAGATGAAGATGATGTTGTCGACGCCGAGGACGATCTCGAGGAAGGTGAGCGTGGCGAGAGCGATCCAGATCTCCGGTGAAGTGAGCGATGCCATGAGACGTTATTTCCTCTGAATATCGAAACGCATTTCCGCGAAGCCGCCGGCCTCGAAGTACTGCACCCTCACGCGGTGGCGGCCCCCGGCGAGCGTCACCCGGTCGACTGTCGATTCGTGGACGTCCCAGTCGTCCAGCACCAGGGCTCCGTCCACCCACACCCTCACCCCGTCGTCCGAGATCACCGTCAGGGTGTAGTCGCCCGGCGAGAGATCCGCGGTGCCCTCCGCGGTCAGCGCGAAGTTGTCGCGCGGCAGCCCGTCTTCGAAGGAGCGCCCCGACATGTAGTCGAGGCGGTCGCGCGTCAGCTCCTTCAGCGGCCGGCCGGAGGCAACCAGCTTCGCGAAGGCGTCGGGCTGCTTCACGGGGTCGGTCTCCGCGGTGTACTCGAAGAACTTCACGTGCCAGTCGATCGGCACGAAGTACTTGGTGTAATGGAAGACATAGGGGGCACCCGCGGCTGTTTTCGCGCCACGCGGCGACACGACGGCGGCCCCGCGGTACTCCAGGGCGACGTCGACATCGATCGCCGGTCCGGCGGCCGGCGTGACCGCAATCTCCTGCGGCACCGTCCCGGACTGCGGCGACACCGTCGCGCCCGTGATGGAGGACACCTTCCACGTTCCCGCGGGGCCGATCACCCGCAACTTGTACGGCGGAGACTCCGGGCTCGTGACGCCGGGCGCCCGCGGTTCGAGCACCGGCCAGATCTTCGGCGCCTTCCAGTCGTACGGGCCCCACTCGTCCACGATGATGGTCTCCCGTCCGCGGCGGTCCCCTTCCCTGATCGTCGGGTCCATGCCACCCGTCAGGGGGGCTGCGCCGGGAGCGGCGGCGGGCACCGCGCGGTCGGCGGGCGGGTCGAGTGAGATGTTGCGGACGTTCCCCCCGAGCGATACGGAGGTGGCGACCTTCTCGAACGTGTTGCCGGCGAGCGTCACGTCGACCGTGCTCTTGATGTCGAGCGCCAGCTTGTTGTCGCGGAACGTGTTGCGCTCGATCGTGTAGCCGTGGCTGCGCGTATCCCGCGCCTTTGCGTAACCCCAGCTCGGGTCTTCTGTCGCGTTCTGCCAGAGGCGGATGGCGGTCTCGTCGCGGTCGAACGTGTTGCCCGCAATCGTGTTGTTCTGGCCGTGCTCGATCGCCATTCCCTCGACGTTGCGCGCGAAGCGATTGCCGATCCACGCGGAGTCGAAGCTGTAGCCGCCCCAGACGCCGTGCCAGCATTCCTCGACGCGATTCTCGACGAACGTGTTGCGGCTGAAGGTCGCCTCGATGCCGTTGGTCGGCGCGTGGCTGAAATCGTTCCTGTAGTAGAGGTTGTCGTTCGATCCGCCCCGCCCGGCGTCCATCGTCGACTGCCCCGCCCAGAGGAACAGTCCGTCGCCGCCGTGCGTGATCGAGTTGTAGGCCACGGTGTTGTTGCTGCTCTGCTCGTACATGAGCAGTCCGGCGGAATCCTGGCCGCGATTGTAGAAGCCATGGCTGTAGCCGCGCACGCACCAGTCGATGCGGTTGTGCATGATGGTGCTGCCGGTGACGCGGTAGAGGCCCACGCCGATCCCGGACAGGTACTGGAAGGTGTTGTTCCAGATCTTCAGGCCCGTCGAGGCGGTCGCCAACAATCCGTCCTGGCCCTGCACCGCCGTGTTGTGGTCGATCTCCGCGCGGTCGCACCCGCGCAGATAGATCGCCGCGCCGTAGCGCAGCCATTCGTCCTGCTCGTTCTGATGGAACGACATCCAGTCGAGCAGGCTCTCCTTCTCGACGCCGCTGTGGAGCCGCTGCTTCCAGTTGTAGGAGAGATCGTTGCCGGTCAGGCGCACGTCCGGCGAATTGCGCGCGAGGATGGCGACCTTGTAGCCGCGGATCGTCGCGTTCCTGACGGTGACCCGGCTGCCGCCGTCGATGAGAAGCCCGACGCCCGCCATCGTGTCCGGGTCGGCGCCGTCGGGCGATCCGGCAAGCACGGCGCCGTTGAAGTCCACGGTGATGTTGCTGCCGCGCACGATGATGGCCGGGGTCTTCAAATCGGCGGCCGCCGCAAGCCGGTAGGTGCCGGGCCGCACGACGACGGATCGACTGATGACCATCCCTGGCTTCAAGGCAACAGGCTGCTGCCCCGACGGGGCGGCCGATACCAGGAGGGCTATCCCAAGAGCAAAGAGCGACGGGCGATTTACGCGCAACAAGCCTCCTCTCGACGGCCCGGACGGATCGATGCGCCAACGTGCAAACCGTCCCAACCTTCGCTGGTGGCTTGCTGCCCCTGCTTCACCATTCACCCCTCACCCGTGCGCTACACGCCGAAGGCTTCAGCGTCCCACTCGAGGCCCAACGCGGAGGGTGGCGCCATGAAACCGAGCAGCGCGGACGCGGCGACGACCGCGGGGCTCGCCAGGAACCCTTCGCCGCCGAAACCCATGCGGTTCTGCCAGTTGCGGTTGAACGAGGTGATCGCGCGTTGTCCGGGCTTCAGCGAGTCGGGCCCCTGGCCGAAGCACGGCCCGCACCAGGAGCGCCGGATCTCACCACCCACGGATCGGAACACCTCCGCGATGGACTCGCCGCCCAGCCGGGGGTCCGGCCGCTCGATCTGCCGCCCGACGCCGCCGGACCCGGGGAAGATCGCGAACTCGCGCTCGACTTTCTTCACGCCGCGCCCGCGCGCGCCCCTCAGCACGAGCGCCGCCTGCAGCAGATCGTCGTAGCTGCCGTTGGTGCACGAGCCGATCATCGCCTTGTCGAACGTGATGTGCTCGCGCGCGACCTCCTCGGCCGGAAACGCGTTGCCCGGGCTGAACGGCTTCGCAATCATCGGCCGCACGCCGGCAAGATCGATCGTCTCGTCGATGTCGTACGTGGCATCGGGACCGGGCTGAATCCTCGGATACGGCAGCTCCAGGATCCCCTTGCGTTTGTACCAGTCGCAGGTGATCTCGTCGGCCGCGAAGACGCCGTTGAGCGCCTCGGCTTCGGCCATCATGTTGGCGATCGTGTTGCGATAGGCGATGGGCAGCTGCCTGTCCGCGTCGACGAGCTCCACCGACATCCCCTGCGACTGTTTCGCGCCCCAGCGGCGCAGCAGCTCGAGGACGATGTCCTTCCCGGCGACCCAGGGCTGCAGGCGCCCGCGAAACACCACGCGCCGTTGTTTCGCGAGCGTGAAGTAGATGTAGCCGGTCGCCCACCCGAACCCGAGCGTGGTCGACCCGACGCCCATCCCGACCGCGCCGTACGCGCCATACGCGCGGCTGTGCGAGTCCGCTCCGGGGATGAACTGTCCCGGCATCACCAGCCCCTGCTCCGGGAAGTAGAAGTGGAAGATGCCGTCTCCCGGCGTCGCGTAGTACGGCTTCTCGATACCGTGCACGCGCGCGAACTCACGGCCGATGTTCGTCTGCTTTTCGTCGGCCTCGACGCCGGTGAACACGAAATGGTCGTTCGCGATTGCCGCCTGCCGCGGATGGATCGTGCGGCCGCCGGTGATCTGGTTGAAGGTATGAATCGCGAACGGCGCGGTCCCGTCCGACGCCGGCAGCAGATCCGCATACACCCGCAGCGTCGTCCCTGGTTTCAGATCGTGCGCCTGGAGGTCCTTGTCCACGCGGTGCGCCCAGATGATCTGCTCCGTTGTCGTCATCCGCCGGGCGTCGGTCTCGTCCGCCCACTCGACCGCGGGCCGCGTGGCCACCGACTTGCGGAACTCACGCCGGCCGACGGAGAAGATGCCGCCGCCCCGCCGAATCTCCTCTTCCTTGGGCGAGAGCGGGACCGGCTCGTACGTCTTCCCCTGCGTCTCGTTCGCGAGGTGGCGCGTGACCGGATCGAAGCTGAACGCGTCGCCGTCGCGCGCGTCAGCCACCGCTTCGGGGCTCTGGACGACGTGGAGGCCGAGGTTGAAGGCGTTGCGGCGGAAGATGTCCCCCATGTTGTTGCCGCAGACGACCACCAGATCGAGACCGGCTTCCTCCGCCACCCCCTTGAGGCCGGCTGGGCTCATCTCGCGCGACGATCCGATCGCGAAGCGATCGCCGGCGATCAGGAAGGTCTCGCCGCGATGGACGCGCTCGCGGAAATCTGGCATCAAGTGGCGGAACGAGCCCGCCTTCCACTTCTCGTCGAGCGTCTCCAGGCTCTCCGAGACGCAGTCGGCGGCCGGCGTGATCTGATCGGTATCGATGGCGTCGAGCTTCTTCGCGAATCTCGTTCCCGGCAGGCTCTTCAGGTCCCAGAAGATCAGGGCGTTGCCACGAACGAGTCGATCGCGGCCGGCGCCCGGCGCCTCCGCCGCCGGCTCGGGAATGGAGTCGGGCGTCACGCCGGGCTTCAATCGGGCGGGTGCGATCGTGTGCATGCCGTTCACCATGCTAGCACTGCCTCGCGCGCGGATGCGCTGTCTTGCCGGGAGCGCAGCGGATCGTTCATCATAGATGGCATGTTTCACTCGGAAGCGATCACCCGCGGCGTACGTGTGAAGGTCCAGTCGGAGTACGCGCCCGAGCGCTCCGATCCTGCGAACAACCAGTGGTTCTTCCTGTACACGATCACGATCGCCAACGAAGGAACAGCGACGGTCCAGCTGCTGACGCGCCACTGGATCGTCACCGACGGGGCCGGTCATATCGAGGAGATCCGCGGGCCGGGCGTCGTGGGCGAGCAGCCGATCCTCAAGCCGGGCGAGTCGTTCGAGTACACCTCAGGCTGCCCGCTCGAGACCCCGTTCGGCATGATGGAAGGGACCTACCAGATGATCACCGAGGGCGGGGAGCGGTTCGACGCGAAGGTCGCCCCATTCACGCTCAGCGAGCCGTATACCGTGCACTGAGAAACGTAGAAGGCCTCCACGCTGCCGCTCTACAACCGGCAGTCCAGCCCGACGCTTTCTTCCAGCAGCTTCAGGTACTTCCTTCGTGAGATCTCGATCGCGCCGAACTGTTCGAGATGTTCGGTGACCCACTGCGTATCGAGCAGGCGGAAGCCGCGGCCGCGCAGCCGCTCGACGAGCGCGGCGAGCGCGACTTTCGACGCGTCGGCGACGCGATGGAACATCGATTCGCCGAAAAACGCGCCGCCGATCGCGACGCCGTAGAGGCCGCCCGCGAGCCGATCTCCCCGCCAGGCTTCCACGGAGTGCGCCACGCCCGCGCGGTGCAGGGCGCAGTAGCTCTCGATAATCTCTTCGCTGATCCACGTGCCGGGATCCAGCCGGTCGCGCTCAGCTCCCGCGCAGCCGCGGATGACCGCCTCGAAATCGCGATCGACGTGGATGTCAAAGGCGCCCGAACGAATCACGCGCGCCAGCCGCCTGGGGACGTGGAACAGATCGAGCGGTATGATGCCCCGCGGATCCGGGGAGTACCAGCGGATCTCCCCATCCTCGACCGCCATCGGAAACCAGCCGCGGGCGTAAGCGCCCACCAGCACGTCGATCGGGATCATGTCAGGCGGGCGAACCTCAGCGGAGCACGAGGACGGCGCAGCGGCCGTGATCCAGCAGGGCGCGCGCCAGCGCGACGCCTCGGTCGTCGGCCGGCGCGGCCGTGACGATGGCCAGGTCGATGCTGGCCTCGCGCGTGTAGCGGACGAGCTCGTGCCCGGCGGCGCCGGTGCGGACGACGATTTCGACGTTGAGCCGCTCCTGCTCGTCCATCGGGATGAGCCGCGCGAGCCGGTCGCGCGCTTCCGCTTCGATCGCCTGATGGATCTCGGGCAGCCGCTCCACGCCCATTTCCGCGGTCCACCCGGCCGACAGCGGGTCTTCGACCGTGTACACCACGTGCAGCCGCGCGCCAAACGACTGGGCCAGCCGGCGCGCAAACACCGCCGATCGATCGAAGGCCTCGTCCGAGCCGCCGTGCAGCAGGATCTCCCGCATTGCTCCGCCCGTCGTCATGTCGCCTCCAGAGCCCATTCTTGCACACGAAGACTGATGAGGTTGGTGCACGTCCCGCTGCCACGATGCATCCTGTTCCGCTAAGCCGCCGCGTATCGCTTGCGAATGGTGGGAATGAGGTACTCAGTGAACGCCCGCCGGAAGTCATACCGCGGCGCGAAGCCCCAGTCGCGGCGGGCGGCGCTGTCGTCCACGTCGGCGGGCCAGGAATCCACGATGCCCTGCCGCTTGAGGTCGTTGTCCCACGTGACGCGCGCGCCCGGGAAGGCGGTGACGACGACGTCGCGAATCTCTTCCGCGGACGGATTGAACGCCGCGACGTTGTAGGCGGTCCGCGTCAGCGCGTCGCGTGGCGCGGCGGCGAGCGCCATCAGCGCGTCCACGCCGTCCGGCATCGCCATGAACGGAATCCGTGTGTCGGGCCGCACGAAACACGCATACGGCTCCCCTTTCGCGGCCGCGTGGATCATCTCGGGCGCATAGTCCGAGGTGCCCCCGGAGGGCACGGTGAGCGCCGAAATCAGGCCGGGGAACCTCACGCAGCGGAAATCCACCCGTCCTTTGGCCGGTTCGGCGGCGAGCTGCTTGTAATGCCGCGCGTAATACGTGCCGAGCTGCTCGCAGTAGAGCTTGTTGCACCCGTACATCGTCGTCGGGTGCGTCCACTCGTCTTCCTTGACCCGCCCGGCGCGCGCCTTGGTGTCGAGATCGGGCATGCCGTACGCGGCGATGGACGAGGGATACATGAACACGACGGGGCGGCCGTGCGACTCCGCCTCGTGCTGCGCGAATTCGAGCAGGTTCAGCGTGCCCTCGACGTTCACATGGTGCGCGGTGACCGGCGTGAACTCGGACCGCGTGGAGAGCAGCGCGGCCAGATGAAAGACCAGATCGATCTCGAACTCCGCGAGCACCCGCTCGAGGATCGCCTTGTCGAGAATCGATCCCGTGATCTCGCGATCGACCTGCGGCGCGATGCTCGCATCGAGGGGCGAGACGTCGAGGGTCACGATCCGGCGGTTGTTGCCTCCGGCGAGCCGCGCGATGAGGCCGTGCCCGATCTCGCCGCCGGCCCCCGTGATGAGCACGACCGGTTTTCGCACGCGGGAATTATACTGGAGCCGCAGAACAAGGAGCCACCGTGCCCGCCATCATCGCCGTCATCTGTTTGATGCTGTTCCAGTCGCCGTCTCCGCAGCTCTCGCCCGCTTTCGATCGGTATTTCGCGGCGGAGACGATGCGTGTTGATTATTTCCACACCGGCGGGCGGAAATCCGGCGAGACGCTGTCGCTGGACCGCGTCGTGAACGACGGGCCGTGGGCAGGCAGCCGCACGCAGCTTGTCGATGCGACGAATCTCGGCAAATACCTCGTCGAGGTTCGCGACAAGTCTTCGGGCACGCTGGTGTACTCGCGTGGCTTCGCCTCGATCTACGGTGAGTGGGAGACGACCGCGGAGGTCAAGACCACCGGTCGAACGTTCCACGAGTCGGTGCGCTTCCCGTGGCCGAAACAGCCGGTCGCCGTGACGATCCACACGCGCCAGGCCGACAGCTCGTTTGCACCGATCTGGGCGACGGAGATCGATCCGGCGGCGCGTTTCGTGAACCGTGCGGCGCTTGCGCAGCCCGCCGGGCGTGTGTGGTCCGTCATCGAGAACGGCCCCCCGTCCCGGAAGGTGGACCTGCTCGTGCTGAGCGAGGGCTACACGATGGCGGAGATGACGAAGTTCCACGCGGACGTCGCGCGGCTCGTCGACGCGCTCTTCGCCGAGGAGCCGTTCAAGAGCCGCCGGCGGGACTTCAACGTGCGCGCCATCGATCTGCCGTCGCAACAGAGCGGCGTGAACCGGCCGAACGCGGGCGTGTTCCGGCGCACGAGGCTGTCGGCCGAGTACAACATCTTCGATTCCGAGCGCTACGTGCTGACGCTGGACAACCGCGCGCTCCGCGACGCGGCGTCGGCGGCGCCCTACGAGTTCATCGAGATTCTGGTGAACGAGCAGACGTACGGCGGCGGCGGCATCTTCAACGATCATGCGACCGCGGCAGTCGACAGCGCGTTCGCGGGATACGTGTTCGTGCACGAGTTCGGCCATCACTTCGCCGCGCTCGCCGACGAATACTACACGTCCGACGTGGCGTACGAGACCGGCGCCGCGCGCAAGCCGGAGCCATGGGAACCGAACGTCACCGCCCTGCACGACCCCGCGGCGCTCAAATGGCAGGACCTCGTCACGCCCGGGACGCCGCTCCCGACGCCGTGGGACAAGGAGGCCTTCGAGAAGCACACCGCCGCGATACAGGAGCGCCGCCGCGAGATTCGCAAGCGCAACGCCCCGGAGACCGAGATGGACGCGCTCTTCCGGGAACAGCAGAACTGGGACGAGAAGTTCCTGGCGGCGATGAAGTATTCGGCGGCGGTCGGCGCCTTCGAGGGAGCCTCGTACGAGGCCCACGGCCTCTATCGGCCCGAGGCGGACTGCATCATGTTCACGCGGGACCCGGTCGGCTTCTGCCGCGTGTGCCGGCGCGCCATCTCGCGCGTCATCGATCTGTATTCGAAATAGGGGGGCTCCGCCTCGGACCGCGCGTCAGTAGGCGATGTGCGGCAGGATCGTGAACAGCGAGACGATCACGGCAAGCACCGTCGCCGCCAGGCACGCGATCGCGCCCACGAAGTGATCCATCCGCTCCCGTTTCAGCGGATCGAGCCACATCGAGGCCACATAGCCGCCCGCAAATCCCCCGGCGTGCGCGTAGTTGTCAATGCCCGACATCATGAGGCCGAACACGAACAGGACGAGCGCGTACTGAAGCGCCTGCCCTCCGACGAGGCTGCTGCCCCCGCGGCGGCCGTAGTGCACGAGCGCACCGAGCAGGCCGAAGATTGGCGCCGACGCGCCGAGCGTCACGTCGGCCCCCCTGAGGAACGAAATCGGCATCCAGCCCAGAAAGTACCCCGCGAGGCTGCTCAACAGAAACCCCGCGACGCCGGCGATTGTGTAGATGATGACCATCCGCGCCGCGCCATAAATGTCCGCGACCGCGGGTCCGAGCTGCCGCACCCACATCATGTTGAAGAGGATGTGCAACGCACTCGCATGCAGCCAGCCCGCGCTCAGGACGGTCCACCACATGCCGTTGTAGAACACCGGCCCGGCGCCACTCGCGCCAAACGCCCGTGCGATTATCTGATCCGGGCCGAGCATGTCGAACACGCCGGATCCGAGGATGCTGCCGCCGTAAAGGAGCGTAACGAGCAGGCTCGCCGCGTACAACGCGGCGCAGCCGTAGACGACGAGCGTCACGAACCCGAAGTCGTTCCCAAGACGCCGGAGCACCGGAGAGAAGCCCCAAAGGCCCGGGTTGCGGCGGCCGCACGAGTAGCACTGCTCGTCGTTCACGCCGACGAGCGATCCGCACGACGCGCAGACCACCGAACCTGTCTTCTGCCGCTTGAACATCCCGGGAAGCATATAACATGAACCGGAAGGTTCCAGGGTTCCAGGGTTCTAAGGTTCTAAGGTTCTGCAGGTCCGTGGAGAGGGCGCACGTGCGCGTGGTCGTCACCGGTGGCAGCGGCTATTTGGGCAGCGCGATCGTGCGCGCGCTGGCGCGGCGCGGGCACGATCCGATCGCGTTCGCGCGCCGCGCATCGGCGGCCGGGCTCCCCGGCCGCGCGATGGATGGCGACGTCCGCGACGCCGACGCCGTGATGCGCGCGATCGAGGGCGCGGATGCCGTGTGCCACACCGCCGCCCTCGTCAGCATCTGGCAGCGCCGGCCGGAGACGTTCGACCTGATCAACGTCGGCGGTCTCCAGAACGTCCTGCGCGCCTGCCGCGCTCTGCGGACGCCGCGTCTCATATACACCTCTTCGTTCCTGGCTCTGCCGCCCGAGGGCAGCGAGACGCCGCTCGAGGCGAACGACTATCAGCGGACGAAAGTGCGGGCGCTCGCCGTCGCTCGCCAGGCGGCGGACGAGGGCGTGCCGATCGTCACGCTCTTTCCCGGCGTCATCTACGGGCCGGGACCGGTCACCAGCGGCAACCTGATCGGCGGCCTCGTTCGCGATCACCTTGCGGGAAAGCTGCCGGGCCTCGTCGGCGCCGGCAAGCGCTGGTCGTTCGCCTACGTCGATGACGTGGCCGAGGCGCACGCGGAAGCGGCCACGGGCCATGCGTCACAACGCGAGTACCTGCTAGGAGGTGAGAACGCGCCGCAGATACGGCCGTTCGAGACCGTGCGCGAGGTGACCGGGCGCCGGCTGCCGCGCCGGCTGCCGTTTCCCGTCGCGACGGCCGCCGCGCTTGCGGAGGAAGCGCGGGCGAAGCTCCTCGGCGCGACGCCGCGCATCACGCGTGGAGTTATCGAGATCTTCCGGCACGACTGGCCGATGGACAGCCGGCGTAGCGTCGATGAACTGAACTATCGGATCACTCCGCTTGAAACGGGCATGCGCAGGCTGATGACCACGGGTTCTTGAGTGCGACCTCAGGAGTCTTTCTTGCACCAGCCGAGGATCAGCCCTCCGAAGAACGCCACGCCTGAGCTTCCCGGGCCACCCCGCGCGCCCCGCTGGCGGCCGGCCCCAGGATGCCTGTCGGGCCGGCGCCTAACCTCCGCCGTGAACTCCCGTCTAAACCATCGGATGACGCAGTCGGACACGGCCACCGTCGCGCTGGCCCGCGGCGGCGACAGCGAGGCGTTTCGGGCGCTCGTGGAGCGCCATAGCCGCGCCGTCTACCGGCTCGCCGTCAGGATGACCGGCAGTCCCCAGGATGCCGAGGACGTCGTCCAGGAGACCTTTTTGAAGGCGTACAAACAGCTCGGACGATTCGAGTCGCGCGCGAACTTCGGCACCTGGCTGCATCGCATCGCCGTGAACTGCTCGATCGACTTGATTCGCGCGCGGGCCCACCGGGAGACGGGGCACGACACGCCGGATCTCGAGGAGCTCGGCGCGGCCGCCGACGCCGGAACGCGTGGCCATGTCTCCCCCGAGCGGCTGATGCTCAGCGCCGAGGTACAGGCGCGGGTCCAGGCCGCGATGGACGGTCTCAGCCCGATGGAGCGCGCGGCGTTCGCGCTCCGCCACTTCGAAGGGCATTCCATCGACGAAATCAGCCGCTCGCTCGGCCTGAAGACCAACGCGACGAAGCACAGTATTTTTCGAGCGGTGCGCAAGATGCGCATCGCCCTCGAGCCGCTGGTATGAGCGTGATTCACCTCAACGACGACGACCTCGTTCTGCACTACTACGGCGAGATGGACGGCGAGACCGAAGCCGGCGCCTCGGCGCACCTGTCGGCGTGCGCCGCGTGCCGCGAGCGCTACGCGAAGCTGCAGCGGGTCCTCGCGGCGGTCGAGACACTGCCGGAGGCCGCGGTCGACGAGGGCTTCGAACGAATGGTCTGGGCACGGCTCGAACCGGCGCTGGACGGCCGGAAGAACAGCGGCTGGTCTCGGTGGCCGACGTTCTCTCCGGTACGCCTCGCGTGGGCCGCCGCCCTTGTCGCGGTGGTGGCGTCGGCGTTCGTTGCGGGGCGCGTGTGGGATCGTCCGGGCCCCGAGCCCGCCGCCGCAGAGGCGTCGGCGAAGGACCTCCGCGAGCGGCTTCTCCTCGTGGATCTTGCGGATCATCTCGACCGGTCGCAGATGCTGCTCGTGGATCTGGCGAGCGCGCGGACGTCCGGCGAGATCGGCAGCGAGCGCGCGCGCGCCCAGGACCTGCTCGCGTCGACCAGGCTGTATCGCCAGACGGCGGCGTCGGCCGGCGACACAGCACTCGCCGATCTGCTCGACGAAATGGAGCGCGTCCTCGTCGATGTCACGGCGGGCGCGGCCGCCGCCGACCCGGACGCGTCGCGCCAGCGCGTCGACAGCCTGCTCTTCAAGGTGCGCGTGGTCTCGTCGACGCTGCGTGAACGGCAGAAGGCGGCGTTCCGGATGCGGGCCGGCCAGAGCTCGTAATGAGGACGCCCATGGACAACAACGCGGCCGGCCAGACCCGGCCCAATAATGGAAACCGGATCATCATGTACAGCAGATATTCAGGTCTTGTCGCGCTTGTCATTCTCATCACGGCGACGGGTCCCGCGGCAGCCCAGACCGTCGGTGCCCAGGACGAACGCCGCCCCGCCGCTCTCGAGCTGCAACAGGCGCGGCGGCCCACGGAACGCGACGCCGCCGACCGCGATCGGGACACCCGTGCGTACGAGTCAGGCCGGGCGCTGATCGATCAGTCCAGGTGGGACCGTGCGATCGCCCGGTTCGACGAGGTGATCGCGGCCAGGGGCAGCCGCGCCGACGCCGCGCTCTACTGGAAGGCGTACGCGCAGAGCCGCCAGGGACAGCGCGCGGAGGCGCTTGCCACGATTGCCGCGCTCGCCAAGGATCATCCGGAAAGCCGGTATCTGAAGGAGGCCCGCCTGCTCGAGGCGGACGTGCGGCGGTCCTCCGGCCAGGGCGTCCGTCCCGAGAACGAGACCGACGAGGAGATGAAGATCCTCGCGCTCAACGCGCTGCAGCACTCGGATCCCGAGCAGGCGGTCCCGATGCTGCAGAAGTTTCTCGAAGGATCGGCATCGCCGAGACTGAAGGAGCGCGCGCTGTTTGTCCTCGCTCAGAGCAATTCGGCGAAAGCCCGCGAGGTGCTCAAGACGTACGCGAAAGGCAGCAGCACGCCCGACCTGCAGGCGAGCGCCATCAAGTACCTCGGTGTGCACGGAGACAAGGACAGCCGCGCCCTTCTCGCGGAGATCTATGGCAGCACCACCGACGTGGACGCAAAGCGGCAGATCCTGCGGGCGTTCATGATCTCGGGTGAGCAGGCGCGGCTGCTGAGCGCGGCGCAGACGGAGCAGAATGCCGACCTGCGCGGCGAAGCGGTGCGCCAGCTCGGCGTCATGGGAGCGCACGACGAGCTCTGGCAGCTCTATCAGAAAGAAAGCTCGCTCGACGTGAAGAAGCAGATTCTGCGCGCGATGTTCGTCGGCGGCAACGCGGCGCGCCTCATCGAGCTCGCGAAGACCGAGCAGAATCCGGAGCTGCGGCGAACGGCGGTGCAGAATCTCGGCATCATGGGCGGCAAGGGCACCGGCGACGCGCTGGTCGGCATCTACTCGGGCGACAAGGACCCGGCCATCCGGCGTGCGGCGATCCAGGGGCTCTTCATCCAGCAGAACGCCGCCGCCCTCGTGTCGCTCGCGCGCAAGGAAGCGGACCCCGCCATGAAGAAGGAGATCGTACAGAAGCTGTCGCTGATGCACTCCAAGATCGCGATCGACTACATGCTCGAGCTGCTGAACGCGAAGTAGGGCCGATCATGACCGCACGTCTCGCATCGGCCATCGCCATCGTCACCTCTGCCGCGGCGCTCGGAAGCGTCGCGGCGGCCCAGCCGCCGCGGATTACGAACGGCGCCGTGCACATGCAGGCGGCTGGGTCGCCGTTCATCCAGTCGTTCCGGACGCTCGTATCGGCGCAGTCAGATGTCGCGTGGATTGGCTACTTCGTCCCGGCCGCCCGCGGCGGTCACCCCGGCTGCCCGTGTTGTATCGAGCCCGAGGGGGGGATGACCGTTCGCTCGTCGAGCGCCGGCAGGATTGAGCTGGAGGGGCCGTCGCGCCTCGTGCTGCTCTATCGCGTCGTCGATCGCCAGGTGGAGCGGATCCGCGCATATCCCGAGGGATGCGAGCTCGACGCCGGCGGACGGCCGGTCCGGTGGCTGGATCGGGTACGTCCGGCGGACAGTATCGCGCTGCTCGAATCGTTCGTCGGTGCCGATGGCGACCGCCGGAGCCGGACGACCTCAGGCGCGCTCGCGGCGATCGCGATGCACGCCGATCCGTCAGCGGCGGCGACCGTGGAACGGCTGGCGCGCCATCATGCGACCGCGCCGGTGCGCGCGGAGGCGATCTTCTGGCTCGGGCAGATGGCCGGCCGCAAGGCCGCCGGCGTCATCACCGAGGCCATCGAGAAGGATCCGGACACCGAGGTGAAGAAGCGGGCGGTCTTCGCGTTGAGCCAGTTGCCCACCGGCGAGGGCGTGCCGCTGCTGATCAAGGTGGCGCGCGAGAACGCGAATCCGGTCGTCCGCAGACAGGCGATGTTCTGGCTCGGACAGTCCAAGGATCCGCGGGCGATTGACTTCTTCGCGGAGATCCTGAGGTAGAAGAACCCTTAGAACCCTAGTGCACCCCGTGGCTGGTGTGGAGCGTGCCCGGATCCGCGCCAAGCCGGCGGATCGCGGTTTCCCACATCAGGGACGGGTTGAGATCGAAGATGAGGTCCAGCTCGATGTCCGACATCAGCCAGGCCGACTGCGCCAGCTCCTGGTCGAGCTGACCCGGGCCCCACCCGGCGTACCCGGCGAGCACGCGCGCGCGCGGCGCGGGCCGCGTCTCGAGTACGCGGCGGAGCAGCGCCGGCGAGGTCGACAGATAGACGCCCTCCACGATCGTCCGGTAGTCGCCGCCGTCCGGTCTGTCGGCGACGAGAACCCATCCGCGTTCGGGCTCCACCGGACCGCCGATGCACAGTGGAAGATCGTTGCCCTGCTGCAGCTCCGGCAGCAGGCGCACCATCTCGCGCGCGGCACGGTCGGTCGGACGATTCAGCACGATCCCGAAGGCGCCGTCGGGAATGAAGTCGCACAGCAGCACGACGCTGCGGGCGAAGTTCGGGTCCTGGAGCTGCGGCATCGACAGGAGGAGCGCCGGGCGGAAGGCGTCAGTCATGGTGTGATGCGCCACCGAGCTTCTCCACCGCCCATGCGACGTGCTCCTCGACGAGCGGATCGCGGGCGGTCGGCTCGGCACTGGACACGAGCGCGCTGGCGGCGTCCGGGTCGCCGCTGTTGCCGATGGCCACCGCCAGGTTGCGGCGCAATCGCTTGACGCCGGCGCGCTTCATCGCACTTCCCTTGAGCAGGGCCCGCAACCCATCGTCTGTCGCGCGCCAGAGATCCAGCAGCCGCGGTGCGGCGAGTCCGGCGCGGGCCTGCCACGACGGATCGGTGCTCACGCCGGTCGTCGGCATGCTGTTCCAGGGGCACACGTCCTGGCAGATGTCGCACCCGTACGCATGAGCGCCGACCGCTTCACGAAGCGCACTCGCGATCGATCCCTTCACCTCGATCGTCAGATAGGACAGGCAGCGGGTCGAGTCGAGCACGTGCGGCGCGCGCAGCGCGCCCGTCGGGCAGGCTTCCAGGCAGAGGGCACAGGAGCCGCACTGATCGAGGGCCGCGGCGTCGGGATCGAGCGGCCGGTTCGTGACGACTACGGAGAGGAACATCCATGAGCCGAGAACGGGATTGATGACGCAGGTGTTCTTGCCGATCCAGCCGAGCCCCGCGTGCTGCGCGTACACGCGCTCCTGCACCGGACCGGTGTCGACGTAGGCGCGCGCCTCGAACCCGTCTCCGGCGATCCCGCCCAGGCGGGTGACGAGCGAGTCCAGCCGCCGCTCGATCACGGCGTGATAGTCGTCGCCCCACGCGTAGCGTGCGATGGCCGCGTGGCCCGCATCAGGGAGCGTCGTGGAGTACGGCCGATCGGTGTTGTAGAGCGTGCCCAGGACGATCACGGATCGGGCTGCGGGCATGACGTTGCGCACGTCGGCGCGGCGGCCGGCGCTTCGCTGCATGTAGTGCATCTCACCGGCGTACCCGCGTGCAAGCCACTCGTCGAGGAACCGCAGTTCGGGAAAACCGGCAGCCGGCGCGATGCCGCAGAGATCGAACCCGAGCGCCAGCGCTTCGCGCTTCACATCGCTGGAGCTCATCGACGAGGACGCGCGCACGTCGTGCATCTCTCCTCGATTATAGGCAGGTTCGCCCGCCGGCTGGCTCGACCTTTGGCCAGGCTGTCGCAGGTCGCCTGGCCCGCCGAAGCGCACACAGCGCGAAGGCGGCGCGCTCGGAGAGGACACCGCAGGTGTCAACGAGAAGAATTTGCGTTAGGATCGACCTCCGCAGGAGGTTGTGCATGGCAGCCACGTACCGCGAGCTGAAAGAGAAGACGGTCGCCGAGTTGCGGGAGATCGCGAAGGGTGTGCAGCATCCGGCCGTCCAGGGCTATTCGCAGATGAACAAGGAGCGGCTGCTCCCGGCGCTCTGCCGCGCGATGAACATCGACATGGCGGAGCACCACGTCGCGCAGGGCATCGACAAGCCGGCCATCAAGTCAAAGATGCGCGAACTGAAAAAACAGCGCGACCAGGCGCTCGAGGAGCATGACAGCGACACCCTCAAGAGCGTCAGGCGTCAGCTCCACGCGCTGAACCGCGAGATCCGATCGCACCTGGCATGACTCAGTGACCAGCTCCCAGTTCCCAGCTTCCTGCTTCTGACTGGAGGCTGGAAACTGGAAACTGGAAACTGGAAACTGGGCTTACCACCCCGCCCCTCGCCCCTTCTGCTTCAGCGCAATCCCACCCGTCGCATCAATCGCGTTCGCGATGACGAACTGCAGGCGGCGTTGGAAGTCGGTTGGCCCCACGGCGATTCCACGCAGGTTCTCGACGCGGTAGACGTCGACGTTCCAGAACGGCACCCGACCCTCGTATCGGACGTCGTAGTGATAGGTCAACCCGTCGCCGCCGGCCCCGTGGAAGAATGCTTTCAGCTCCTTGACGCGTTTGTGCTTCCCGCGATCGGAACCGATCTCCACTGGCGTGCGCAGGCGGAACCAGGTGACCCAGTTGCCTGCCTCGATCTCGCGGACGTTCTCCCACGGAATCACCGCCTCCGGAACGATCGCCGGATCGACGCATCCGGCTTCCGCGCGGGCGGTGCTGCCGCCGAACGCGCCCTGCCGATAGACGCGAAGCGCCTGGGCGTCGAACGCGAACACGAACGTGCTGCGTGCGTCCACGTTGTACTCGGTGACGGTCCACGCGACCGCGCCTCCGTTTCCGAGCACGGTGCGCCACGCCTCGATCGCGCCGGCACCATCGGTCGCGGCAATGATGTTGAAACGTGCGGTTTCCGCATGAGGGCGAAGCGCGGCCGGATTGCACACTCGCGGCTGCGCGGCGGCGGGTAACGCGACTGCCAGGATTCCGGCAACGGCGAAGGCTCGCATGGCACCCTCCTCGCAGGGGAGCGATGTCACACAACGAGGCAACCGATGTGCCAGCGCAGATGTCCTGTATCGCCCGTTACTTGCGCGATCTGCGCCGGCCCGGCGGTGATATCCTCCTGTGACAGCCTGCAGTTTCCAGAGGACAGCCGCATGCAGATGGCGTGTCGGAGATTGCGTCGGTCCGTCGTTGCGTTCTCGTGCGCTACCTTCCTGTACGTTCCAGTCTGTGCCGCGCAGGGCGCCGCCGCTGACGACCTCCTCCGACGCTACCGGGCACTCGTGGACGCCTATGCCGAACACGACAAGAGCGCCGTCCGCGAACTGCTCCAGTGGAACGACAAGCAAATCGTCACTGTGCTCACACGCCTCGATACACCGGGCGATCCGCTTCGGCCCTGGAGCGCCCGGCGATACAAGGCGGCCATCATGCTGCACACCGACGCGGCCCTGCAGCTGTTTGACGCGAACGAAGAGACGATGCAGCACCAGCTGGACGCAGCCGTTGCGCTGGCCGCTCGAGCGCAGCAGAACGACGCCGGCGACGTGGGCGAGTTCGCGAGCCGCTGGTCGATCGCCGTGTCGCGCCTGCTGCGAGACAGACTCCGTCCTCGCACGGCCGAACGCTTCCTCGGCGAGATCCGGAAAGCATTGCCGGACGATGCGGGCGTGTTGTTCGAGAGCGGTACGCTGGCGGAGGAACTGGCGACGGCGTACGCGTTCGAGATCGATCTCGCCATGACGGACGCGATGAGACGGCGGACCGTCGAGACCATCGTGGAGCGCGTCCTCCAGCGCCGCAAGGAGCGCCTGGAGACAGCGGCACGCTGGCTGGAAGAGGCGCTGGCTGTGCAAGCCACGGAATCCGCGCGGCTGCACCTCGGGAGAGTGCGGATGCTGCTCGGGGAGGACGCCGAGGCTCTGCGCGTCTTTGGCAATCTCGAGTCGTCGGAGGACCCGGGCGTGGCGTACCTGGCGCCGCTGTTCACCGCCGCCGTACACGAGCGGCAGGGCCATCTCGACGAAGCGGCAGCGGCGTACGGGCGCGCCCACGCGCGGTATCCTCGCGGACACTCGGCCGTCATCGGCCTCAGCGCGGTCCAGCAGCGGACGGGGAAAGGGGACGCGTCGCGCGAGAGCCTTCAGTCGCTGCTCGCGCAGCCGGCCGAGCCTGACGATCCATGGTGGTGGTACCAATACGATCCGGCCGGCGCCGCCGACCAGCGTGTAGACGCGATCCGCCAGGAGGCGCGTCGATGAAAGCCGCGATCGCCCTGGCGTCGATTGCGATCGCGACGGTTGTCGTCCCCGCGCAGAAATTCTCGGTGTCGGTCGAGGGCGTGCGCGTGGACGTGCTCGTGACCGACGGGCGCCGCCCGGTGGCGGGCCTGGGCGTCGCCGACTTCGAGCTGCGCGACAGCGGGGTCCTTCAACACATCGACAGCGTCGCGCTCGAGGACGTGCCGCTCAGCGTCATGCTGGTGCTCGACACCAGCGCCAGTGTCGCGGGGCAGCCGCTCGTCGATCTCAAGCGCGCCGCGTCGGCCGTCGTACGCCTCCTCGCGAAGAGCGATCGGGCGGCCCTGATGACGTTCTGGGCAAGCGTGACCCTGGCCAGCGGCTGGACGGGCGATCGCGCGCAGCTCGAACGCGCGATCGCAAAGGTCGGGACCGGCGGATTTACAGCGCTGCACGACGCCGCATACGCAGGGCTGACCTTGCGCGACAACGGGGCGGGACGGACGCTCGTCGTCATCTTCAGTGACGGCCAGGACACGGCGAGCTGGCTGCCCGGGCAGACCGTGATCGACATCGCACGCCGGAACGACGCGGTGGTCTATGCCGTCGGCTTGCTGCCGCTGGCGGGCGCGAGGCTGCCCGGCTACCGGCTGGACTTCTGGTCCGGGATCCAGTTCCCGGTACCGAAGGCCTCGGCCGGCACGCTGATGGAGAGTTTCCTCGACGCACTCGCGGAGGACACCGGCGGCCAGTTCATCAACGCCGAGCGGAGCGACCGGCTCCGCGACACCTTCGTGCGTATCGTCAACGAGTCCCGAAGCCGCTACCTGTTGACGTACTCGCCACAGGGCGTTGACGCCGGAGGCTGGCATCCAATCGAGGTCACGGTCAAGGGACGCAAACTCAAGATCAAGGCACGGCGGGGATACTTACGGTAGGCCCAAGTAGGTTCTCTAGAGGTTCTATGGGTTCTAAAGGTTCTGTCGCGGCGGCGTTGCTTGGCCTGGCGAGTCTGGCGGCCGCGCAGGCGCAAACTCCGACGCCCGCGCCGCGATTCCGCTCGGGCGTGGACCTGGTGCATCTCGACGTCTCGGTGCTCGACCGGAATCGCCGGCCGGTGCGCGGTCTGACCCCGGCGGACTTCACCATTCTCGAGAACGGCAAGCCCCAGCAGATTGTGGCGTTCAACGCCGTGGACATCCCGGATCCCGAGCCGCCCTCTACCCCCTGGATTCGGGACGTGGCGCCGGATGTCGGCACGAACGATGGGGTAGAAGAGCGCCGGCTGTTTCTCCTGCTGCTCGATGACGCCATGATTCAGTCGGACGTGCGCGCCGTGAACAACGTCCGCGACATCGCGCGCCGGGTGATCGATCGCCTGGGCCCCTCGGATCTTGCGGCGGTCATCTTCACACGCGACAACCAGCACTCCCAGGACTACACGGCCGACCGCGCGCGGCTGCTGACCGCCTTGGACAAGTTCAGCGTCGGATTCCGGGACATGTCGCCTGTCACGCCCGACGACTTGTACTACCTCTACTCAGTCGATGTCGTCGAGGCGGCGGTAGATACGCTGAGCACCATGCCGGATCGCCGCAAGGCGATCATCTACGTCGGCCAGGGAGTGCCGGTGGATCTCGAGCTGCTGGCGCCGCAGGCTGTCGGCATTCCGGAGGGAGGCGGGGAGTCCGCGCTCATGAAGCAGGGGCTCATGCAGCAACTGAAGAACCAGATGGAAAAGGCCTTTCAACGTGCCGCGCGCGCCAATGTGAACGTCTATACCGTCGATGCCTGCGGTCTGCGCGTGACGCCGGCGCCCCCTCCGCCCGGGCAGTCTCTCCTGGAGTATCACGCGCCGACGTGCGTCCCCGGCCTCGAAGTCGACTATCTGAAAACCGTCGCCGCGAACACGGGCGCGCGCGCGGTGACCGACACGAACGACTTCGCGCCTGGCGTGACCGCGATATTCGAGGAGAACGCGTCGTACTATCTGATCGGGTATCAGTCCACTGACCAGAGGGCGGACGGAAGACTCCGGCGTATCGAGGTCCGCGTGAACAGGCCGGACGTCGAGGTGCGCACCCGCAACGGCTATCTGGCCGACGGACGAGACGCCGCGAAGCGCAAAGCGGCGCTCGCCGCCTCGCCTCTTGGCGCCGCGTTGGCCGGGGTCCTGCCGAAGAGCGATCTGCCGCTCCAGATGTCCGCCGTGCCGTTTGCCGTGCCGGGGCGCCGTGAGGCGGCCGTGGCAATCGTCCTCGGCGTCCGTCAGCCGATTCGGACCACGGAAGAACACGGAAACACGGTGTCAACCACGGAAGAACACGGAAACACGGTATCAACCACGGAAGAACACGGAAACACACGGATCTCAACCACCGAAGAACACGGAAACGCACGGATATCAACCACGGAAGAACACGGAAACACACGGATATCAACCAGCGAAGAACACGGAAACGCACCGACCAGAACCACGGAAGAACACGGACGTACACGGACCAGTATGCAGACGTCAGGCGGGACGGTGGAGCGCGTGGACCTGCAGGTCAGCGCGTTCAACGTCAACGGGAAGGCGTTCGGCTCGACGAGACTGCAGGCGGATGTCGCGCTTCGACCAGATGCCAGCGGACTCGCGGAGTACGAGGTGCTCGCGCGGCTCGATCTCAAGCCAGGTCGATACCAGCTTCGCGTCGGCGCGAACCTCCGCAGCCTTTCGACCAGCGGCAGCCTCTATTGCGACGTTGACGTACCGGACTTCTCGTCGGCGCCAGTCTCGCTGTCCGGCCTCGTCCTGAGCGCGTCGCCCGGACCGGTAGTGGGATCCCGGGACGCGCTTCGGCCGATCCTCCCGGTCGTGCCCACCGCGCGGCGTGCTTTCACGTCAGGCCATCAGGTCTCAGCGTTCACGCGCGTCTATCAGGGGGGCAAGGCGGCGCTGGCGTCCGTTGCGGTGCGCGTGCGGCTTCGCAACGCGGCCAACGAGCTCGTGATGGACCGGCGCGAAGAGCTCGCAGCGGCACGGTTCACCACCACACGCTCGGCCGATGTCAGGGTGGAGGTGCCGGTGGCGCACCTGGCGCCCGGAGAGTATCTGCTCACGGTTGAAGCCGCAGCACGCACGACCGTCCACCGCAATAGCCGATTTCAGATCACCCGCTAGCGGTTCGCCGGCGCTGACTCATTCTCAGCGCCGGCGAGAACCCCTAGAACCCGTGGAACCTGTAGAACTTCAGCAACCCGTGCCCGTCTGGTCTGGCCTGACGAGCTGCCGGAGCACGTACGGGAGGATCCCGCCATGGCGGAACGCGACGAGCTCCTCCGGCGTGTCGATGCGTGTCGTCACGGTGAACTCCTTGACCGTTCCGTCCGCATCGGTCGCGCGCACGGTGATGGCCCCGCGCGGCGTGCAGGACGTGCCCATGCCGATGATGTCGTAGGTCTCCCGTCCGGTGAGCTTCAACGACGCCGCGGTACACCCGTCGTTGAACTGCAGCGGCAGCACGCCCATGTTCACGAGGTTGCTGCGGTGGATCCGCTCGAAGCTCTCCGCCAGGACCGCCTTGACGCCGAGCAGCATGGTGCCCTTCGCCGCCCAGTCGCGCGACGAGCCGGAGCCGTATTCCTTGCCCGCGATGATGAGCAGTGGCACACCGGCCTCGCGGTACCGCACTGACGCGTCGAAGATCGTCGTCACCTCGCCCTGCGGCAGCAGCGTGGTCCATCCCCCTTCAGTCCCCGGAGCGATCTGGTTGCGCAGGCGGATGTTCGCGAACGTTCCGCGCATCATGACCTCGTGGTTGCCGCGCCTCGCGCCGTAGGAATTGAAGTCGCTCGGCGCCACGTGCTGCGACACCAGATAGCGTCCCGCCGGGCTGTCGGTGGGGATGGAACCGGCGGGAGAGATGTGGTCGGTCGTCACGCTGTCGCCAAGCAGCGCGAGCACCCTCGCGCCGCCGATGTCGGTGGGCACCGCCGGCTCGAGTGTCAGCCCCTCGAAGAAGGGAGGATTCCGGATGTAAGTCGACGAGCCGTCCCAGTCGAAACGCTCGCCGGTCGGGCTGGGCAGCGCGCGCCAGCGATCGTCCCCGTCGAACACCGTCGCGTACTTCTCCCGGAACATCTCCGACTTGACCGCCTTCAGCATCGTCTCCTGGATCTCGCGCTCCGCGGGCCAGATGTCCTTGAGATAGATCGACTCGCCCGACGTGCCCTTGCCGAGCGGCTCCGACGTCATGTCGATCTGCATGTGCCCCGCGAGCGCGTACGCGACGACGAGCGGCGGCGACGCCAGGTAGTTGGCCCGGACCTGCGACTGGATGCGCCCCTCGAAGTTCCGGTTGCCGCTGAGGACCGACGCGACGACCAGGTTCTGCTCCTTCACGATCGACGAGATCGGCTCGGGCAGCGGACCGCTGTTGCCGATGCACGTCGTGCAGCCGTAGCCGACGATGTTGAAGCCCAGCTCGGCCAGGTACTCGAGCAGGCCGGCGGCCTTCAAGTACTCAGTGACGACGAGCGATCCGGGCGCCAGGCTCGTCTTCACCCAGGGCTTCACCTTGAGGCCGCGGGTGACCGCGTTGCGCGCGAGCAGGCCCGCGGCAATCATCACGCTCGGGTTCGACGTGTTCGTGCAACTGGTGATGGCCGCGACGACCACGGACCCGTGACCGAGCCCTTCCATGCCGGGGACGGACATCGTGAGGTCGGCGACGCCGACGGCGCTGGCGGCCGCGACGGCGGCCGGCGCGCTCGTCTCGCCCGGCTTGACGACCGGCACGGGCTTCAACTTGCGCTCCGCCATCATGCCGTCGAGCGCCTGCTGGAACTTGTATTTCGCCTGCCGCAGCGACACGCGGTCCTGCGGGCGCTTTGGCCCCGCAAGGCTGGGTTCGACGGTGGAGAGGTCGAGCTCCAGTGTCGCCGTGTAGACCGGCTCCGGCGCGTCAGCGCGCCTGAAGAGTCCCTGCTCCTTCGCATACGCCTCTACGAGGTTCACGTGCGACTCTTCACGGCCGGTGAGCCGCAGGTAGTCGAGCGTCATCTCGTCGATCGGGCAGATCGCGATCGTGGCGCCGTACTCCGGAGACATGTTGCCGAGCGTGGCGCGGTCCGCAATCGTCAGGAACTCGAGGCCGGGGCCGTAGAACTCGACGAACTTGCCGACGACGCCGAACTTGCGGAGCCGCTCGGTGATGGTGAGCACGAGATCCGTGGCGGTCGCCCCTTCCGGCAGGCGATCGACCAGGCGGAAGCCGATCACTTCCGGAATCAGCATCGAGATCGGCTGCCCGAGCATGGCGGCCTCCGCCTCGATGCCGCCGACGCCCCATCCCACCACGCCGAGCCCATTGACCATGGTCGTGTGCGAGTCGGTGCCGACGAGCGTGTCGGGGTACGCGAGCGTGACGCCGTCCGCCTGCTCCTTGAACACCACGCGCGCGAGGTACTCGACGTTGATCTGATGGACGATGCCGGTGTCCGGCGGGACGACCCGGAAGTTGTGGAACGCTTCCTGGCCCCAGCGGAGGAATGTGTAGCGCTCCCTGTTGCGCGTGAATTCGAGCGCGGCGTTGAGATCCGACGCGTTGCGCTCGGCGTAGTAGTCCACCTGCACGGAATGATCGATGACGAGTTCCACAGGCTGCAGCGGGTTGACCTTCTTCGGGTCGCCGCCGAGCCGCACGATCCCGTCGCGCATCGCGGCGAGGTCCACCACCGCGGGGACGCCGGTGAAGTCCTGGAGCAGGACGCGCGCCGGCGTGAACGCGATCTCCTTCTGCGTCTTCCCGGTCACATCCCATCCTGCGAGCGCCTTGATGTCGTCGGGATCGACGAAGCGTCCGTCCTCCCGGCGCAGCAGGTTCTCCAGCAGGATCTTGAGCGAGTACGGCAGCCGCGCGACGCCGCCGTATCCGGCTTTCTCGAGCGCGGGAAGACTGAAGATATCGAAGCTCGCGCCGCCGGCGGTCAGCCGCGTGCGCGTATTGAACGAATTATGAGAAGCCATCCGTACATGATCCTCCAACGGGACGAATGTACCAAGGGCGGGCCCTTGCCGAAGATGCCGATCACCTGAACTGTATCGCAGCGGGCACGCGCTTGCCACTCGGGTGCAGGAGCGCGGCCACACGAAGCAGGAGGAGAGCGGGACTAAGATCTGACGGTGCTCGTCGCGCACCTTTCCGATCTCCACCTGAAAGACGACGCCGATGCGGTCTGGCTGGACCACCAGCTCGACCGCATCCTCGCCCACGGCGTCGATCATCTCGCGCTCACAGGCGACCTGCTGGATCGCTGGAAACCCGCCGCTGCTCGAGCGAATCCTCGACAGTCTTGCGCGACACGGTCTGCTGGACGCACACCGCGCGACCATCCTCCACGGCAACCACGATCTGGCGTCGAGCGGCGGCCATCCGCGCGGCGGCGCCGATCTCGTGCGGCTGGCGCTGCGGTTCTGGGATCCGCCGCCGCTCCTCGCCCGCCGCCGGTTCCGCTTCTACGACGCGATCTCCCGGCGCGCCGCCGGGCTTGCGGCGTGTGCGCCGTTCATGAAGACGCTGCCATCCGGCGCGCGCGTCGCCGTCCTCGACACCGTTCCCCTGGTGTGGACACCGCTGCGCTTCGAGGGACGCACGGTCACGATCCGCCACGCGGTGGGCTGCATCCGCGCGGCCCAGGCCCGGTGGCTTGCCGCCGTGCCCGCCGCTCCCGGCCCGCTCGTGGTGCTCATGCACCACTATCCGCTCGGGACGCCCTCGTTCCAGTGGACGCCGCCGCCGGGCTCGCGGCTGCCGGTGCGCGTGGTGCGCGTGCCGATGCACATTCCGGAGCCCGGGTGTGGGGAGTTCTGGGATGCCGCGGCGCGCGCGGGCGTGCGCCTTGTGCTGTGCGGGCACGTCCACCGCGCGCGGCTCGAATGGCACGACGGGATCGCCGTGGGCCTCAACGGCCAGAGCGGCGCGGCGTGGGCGGGGAGAACGATTGCGTACTACGACATCCGCGGCGATGGAGTGCGGATGGACGTCGAGAAGACGTAGAGGCCCCCCTGGAAAACAGGAGACGGAGAGAAGGGGAGGCTTCTCGTTCTCAGGGCAACAGGAGGAAGCGAGGAAGGGAGGTCGCACGCTGACCGCGCAGTGGCAGCCGGTCTGGCAGCGCGTCGCGCGCTCGCTACGCCGGCCTCGAGCGACCTGCAGGCCGGCGCACCGGCATCACCTCCGTGCGTCTCCGTGTCGCCGTGTCTCCGTGTGAACTCGACACGTCTCCCGTCCTCCCCTGCTAACCCGGCCAGCGGAAGAGTCTCGGACGCGCGATGTACCTCAGAACAAGTAGGCAAGACTGAGCGAACCCGTGGGAACCGCGCGCCTCGTCGTCCCGAAGTTGACGCCCCCCTTCCGCATGGAGATCTGCACGTCGGCCCGAAGCCCGAGCCGTTGGCGGCTGTCCCCGAACCAGTACTTCAATCCCGCGCCCGCGTGGTATTCGCGTCCCGTCTCGAGGAGCTCGTTGCCCTCGTGCAGCTCGCGCAAGTACCCGCCGCCGCCGAGGACGAACGGCACGCCCTTGCCTCCGGCGAATGTGAGCGGCGGGAGATGCCACACGACCGAGCCGTTGAACACGTAGCGCGCGATGCGCTCGGTGGCGGTGACGGCGTCGGCGCCTTCCGCGTCGTCGCTCACGCGCGTCCTGATTTGCGGGCGGGCGTATTCGACCCCCGCTTCAATTGCCAGATCCCGTGTGACGTAGACGGAGAGGCGTCCCACGCCGCCCGGCGCGGGCGCCAGCCGTGAGCTGGTTGAGAACAGGCCGAACGGCCCCGTCCCCGAGTTGATGTTGCGCGTCTCCTCCGCGGTGCTGTCGCCCAGATCGAAGCCGTTGCTCCACAGCGCGCCGCCGCTGACCTCGACGGAGCCGGTGTGCGGCGCGGTCCGGCCAATCCACTGCGCCTCCGCGGGATCCACGAAAGCCGCGCACAGGACGGCCGCGCAGATGGCCATCCGCGTCGCGCCAGGACCGCCGCTCACTTCGACACAACCTTGATCTCGACGTTCGACACGCCCCCGCCGCGCGGGACGACCACGAGCCTGTCGTGGAACTTCACCTTGAAGTCGAGGTCGATGTTCAGCGACCCGTCGAAGAAGCTCGTAATGTCCGCGTCGTCGAGCGGCTCGGCCCTGAGGACCTGGGGCCCGGGGTCAAGGCCCGCGATGACGAAGGCGCCGTCTTCCGACAGCGAAAAGCCCGCGACGAGCCGTCCCGTTCGGGGATTGAAGGCGGTGACGTGCGCGCCGAGGACCCCGGCGCCGTTCTTCGTTACCTTGCCGCTGATGCTGCCGGTTTCCCGCGTGAAGCTGGCGGACGGATAAATGTCGGAAATGCCCGCGATGTCGTCCGCCTTGAGCGTGCGGCTCGCGATGCTGCCGGCGGAGAAGGCGATCGGGAACATGACGGACTCGGCCGCGATCACGCGCCGGCCGCCCGCCCGAAGCTCCGTCTCGCCAAGCGCGGAGTGCGCGAGCCCGTGAAGATGGCCGATCTCGTGCAGCGCGATCGACTCCAGATCGTAGCGGTCGGTCTCGCCGCCGGCGGCCACGGACCACGAGAAGGCGGAGTTGAAGAAGATGTCGGATTCGACGACCTCCCCCGTCACGGTATCGACCATGAACGACGTGGCGCCGAGCACCTTCTCGAGATCCGGCCGGTTCTGGAACCCCAGCACGGTCGCGCCGTCGCCGGACACCGGCGGGGCAGCGGTGAAGCCCACGAACTCGGACGACAGCTGCGAGGTCGGCACGGCGTCCCATGTGCCGAACGCCCTGGTCACCGTGGATTGGAACTGCTGCGCCGAGACGTTGGCCGTGCCCGCGTTGGTCACGAAATACCGGATGGGCAAGCGGTTCCATTTCAGCGTCATGCTGCGTGTGCCGATGCGCGATCCGAGCTTGAGATACGCGCCAGCGGGCACCGTGGCGATCAGGATGACGACGAAGGTGGCCAATGCACCGCCGCGCCGCAAGGCCACCCTCATCGGATCCCTTCTGGCCCGCCACGAGCCTTGTCGAGGGGCCCGCCACGAGCTTTGTCGAAGGGCCCGCCCTGAGCCTTGTCGAAGGGCTGCATCGCCGTGCGCACCGCACCGGCGAACTCGTCGAGCGACATCGGCCGGCGGGCCGGATCGCCGCGCTTGACGACTTCCGCCGCGTCGCCGCGCGCCTGGATCAGGGGCGGCAGCACGATTCGCCGCCCGGTCTGCGGGTCGACGCGGACGCGGTACAGCCCCTGGCTCAGACCGAAGACATGCGGCACGCCCGATCCCTGCGACGTGAGGAACAGAATCGCTTCGTCCCCCTCGTGGAACTCGGGCGCGCCGATCATCACGTTCTTGTAGCGGCCGATCCGGCCGCCGGGCACCGTGAACGTGAGGGTGTCGGGCGGGCTGCCCGGACCAGGGTCGAGGGGGGCGCCTTTCAAGTACGTGCCCGGCTCGACGGTCACCACCGTGTCGATGCGGCGGCGATTGTCACGCCACTCCGCCCGCACGTCGACGACGCGGCCGTGGACGATGATCTGAGAGGAGGCGACAACTTCACGGAAGTCCGCGGGGACGAGGACCGTTGCGCCGAGCGCGGTGGCGGCGCTCAGCAGAACCAGCGGGAGAACGAGTCGGCGCATATCATCGAAGTCTATCTCAAAGGCCCTTCGGCGACGCTCGGGGCGGGCGCGCGCGCTTCGCGCGCGACGCGCACGACGGCGGCTGCCGCCCGCGCGCTGGCGCCTCTGCTGCCGAGCTTGTCGCGGACCTCGCGAAGATCGGCGCGGACGCGCGAGGCGTGCTCCTCGTTCGTCAGCACGCGCAGCGCTTCACGCGCGACCGCCTCGGGCGTGAACGCACCCTGAATCAGCTCGGGAACGACCGGCCGCCCGGCAACGAGATTCGCCATCGCGTACGTGGTGACGCGCACGAACGGCTTGCCAAGCCGGTACGTCAGCGGCGAAAGACGATACACGACGACCATGGGACATTCGTGGATCGCTGCCTGCACGGTGACCGTTCCCGACGCGACCAGGGCCACGTCAGCCGCAGCGAGCACGGCGTCGGCGCGTCCCTCCACGATCGCGGCCGGCTGCGCGCCACCCGCGGCGACGAGCGAGAGCGGCTCGAAAGCGGCGTCGGACAGATTCGGCGCCCGCGCGACCAGGAACTGCGCGCCGGGGATCCGTTCGCGGATGACGAGCGCGGCCCGCGACAGGTCCGGCAGGATCGCGTGTATCTCGTTCGGACGGCTGCCGGGCAGAATCGCGACAACCGGTCGCGAAGGATCGAGCGCGGCGCTCGCGAGGAAACGCTCTCGCGGTTCCGGCGCGTCGATGGTGTCGAGCAACGGATGCCCCACCCATTCGACCGGGACGCCCGCTTCGCGGTAGATCGCCTCCTCGAAGGGGAAGATCACGAGCACGCGATCGACCATCCGCTTCATGGTCTTCATGCGCCCGCGGCGCCACGCCCAGAGCTGCGGGCTGATGTAGTAGACAATCGGCACGCCGAGCTTGTGGAGCGCGCGGCCGAGCGTGAAATTGAAATCAGGGAAATCGATGGCGACAAACACGTCCGGGCGCGAGGCGACGGCGTCCGCAACCAGCCGCCGGTAGGTCGCATAGGTCCGCGGCAGGACCCGCGCGACCTCGAGGAGGCCGGTCACCGACAGGCCGCTGAAGTCCCCCACGAGCGACGCGCCGGCCGCTTTGAGCCGATCGCCGCCCAGCCCGATGATGACGGCCGACCTCTCGATGCGCAGGATTTCCGACGCCAGCGCTCCGGCGTAAAGATCGCCGGATGGCTCGCCGCAGGAGATCATCACGCGCACGAGAGCGACTCTAGGTTCCGCTCGGGCGGATGAACAGCGCCGGGTCGAGCGGGACGTTGTACTGAAAGGTGCGGACCGTGCGCTCGACGACCGGCGTGCCGTTGCGGGACACGGTCGTGTGGAACGCGACCTTGACGCCATCGACGTCGCGATAATCCGAGAAGGCTTCCTCGGCAACCGCGCCGTCGAGGCCGGCGTAGCGCTGCCGCGCGAGCAACCCGGTCTCGCGGTCGATCGTCAGCGTCGTGGGACGCATCCCCGCGCCGGTGACTTCGAGCACCGCAAGCGTGCGACCCCCCTCGGTCGCGTCGGGGAGGCGCGTGGCCGACAGCCTGCCCGCCGCGAGCGCCAGCAGCATCGGGACCGTGTCGCGCTGCACGCTGGCGCGCATCTCCGCGACGTACTGCGGCGGCGCCGGCTGGACTCCGTGCTCCTGGTCCTGCACCCAGAACTCGCCGTTGTTGAACACCTGGACGCGAGGACCGGCATCCGTCCGGGCCTCCATGCGGAATCCGCCCGGGTACCGAATGGCATAGGACACGTCCGCTGTCCCTCCGGCAGCCAGCACCTTCACCGTCGTGGCCATCCTGATCGTGCGTATGGACCGCAGGAGATCCAGCCCGCCTTTCGCCTCGAGCGCACGCGCGACGATCGCCCGAACGTCGTCACCATCCGCCGTCCGTCCCGCCGGGCCGGCCGCCTGCGTGCGAAACGCAATCGGCTCCATCCGCGCGCCGCCGCTGCCGCCGCGCCGCCGCAGATCCGGCGAGGCGAGGTCCAGCGATCCAAGCGGGATCTGCTCGACGCGATCGAAGCCGACGCCGGCAAGACGTTTGGCGAAGACCGAGGCGTCTCCGACCAGCACGATGGACAACCGGTCGGGGTGCAGGTATTCCCGCGCCACGCGCTGGATATCGTCGAGCGTGACGGCGCCCACCCGCTCGCGGTACGTCTGCAGCTCGTTCAGGTCGAGGCCGTAGAACACGGCGTTGAGCACCTGGAGCGCGATCGCCCCCGGCGTCTCAATCGTGAGCGGGAAATTGCCCATGAGATAGGCCTGCGCGTCCTCGAGCTCGCGGGCCTGCACGCGCTGGCGCTGCAGCCTCGAAATCTCGTCGACGATCAAACGCAGCGTCTCGGCCGTCGTCGAGGATTTCGTGTCGGTGTCGGCGACGATGTCGCCGCTCTCCTTCAGCGCGTTGAGGTCCGCCGACGCCCCGTAGGTCAGGCCCCGCTCGGAGCGCAGCACGCGGTGCAGGCGATTGCCTCCCTCGCCGCCGAGGATCTTCGTCGCGATGTCGAGCGCGAAATAGTCCGGATGCCGTCGTGGCAGCGCGACGTTGCCGACGCGGATCTCCGTCTGGACGGCGCCGGGGCGGTCGATAATCACCACCCGCCCGGTCGGCGGCGGCGGATCCCCCGGCTTCGCGTCGCTGACCTCGACGCGGCCCCAGCTCCCGAAGGCGCGCTCCACCGACTTGAACGCCTCCTCCGGCTCGGTGTCGCCCACCACCGCGAGGATGGCGTTGTTGGCCCCGAACCACTTCCTGTGAAACGCCTTCAGGTCCGCCTGCGTGACGGCGCGGATCGAGTCGGGCGTGCCCGATCCGGGCCTGCCGTACGGATGGAACCCGAAGACGAGCCGATCGAACACGGCGCCGGCCAGGTAGTCGGGATCGTCGTAGCTGACCTGCAGCCCCGAGAGAATCTGCTGCCGCTGCCGCTCGATCTCCTGCGGCGCGAACGAGGGATTGCGCGCCAGGTCTGCCAGGAGGTCGAGCCCGACGTCGAGGCTGTCCTTCATGACCGCGGCGTTGATGAAGGTCAGCTCGGTCACGGCGCCCGTGCCGAGCGCGCCGCCGATCGAGTCGATCGTGGTGGCGATGTTTTCGGCCGTGCGCGTTGTCGTGCCTTGATCGAGCAGTGCCGCCGCGAGGTTCGCCACGCCGGGCTTGTCCTGCGGCTCCTGCGCCTGGCCGGCCCGGACGATGAGCCGCAGGCTGACGGCGGGCTGCTCGTGGTGCGACACCGCGATCACCTGCAACCCGTTGGGCAGCGTCCGCAGCTGGTACGGCGGGAATTTCACCTCGCGGGCCGGCAGCGGGCGCGGCGGCCGTTCCGACGGCCAGTCGGGCGCCTGCGCCCGCGACACCGTGGCGAGCGTCAGGCACAGGGTGGCGAGCGCGGCAACGCGAAGGCGTGATGTCATCACCTACCGCCCTCCCCTGCCGCCAGCCGCACCCTTGGGCATGACGGTAATCACGAGGCGGTTCTCAAGCGTGAAGTACTTGCGCGCGACGCGCTGCACGTCGGCCACCGTGATGTTCATGAAGATGTCGAATTCGTCGTCGGCGGTCGCCAGCCCGCCCCGCCCGTCGTGGATGACCGCGGCGTGCCCGAGCGTCATCGCCTTGTCCTTGTTGGACTCGCGGCTGAAGATGTAGTCGCGGGAGAACTGGTTCTTCGCCTGCTGCAGCTCCGCGGCGGAGATCGGTTCGTTCCGGAGCCGATCCAGCTCCGCGATGAGGGCGTGGGTGGTCTCGTCGGTCGACTTGCCGGGCTGGACGATGGCCACGGCAAAAAACAGATTCGGATCCTCGATGATGTTGCCCTGTCCAAACGCGGCGAGCGCGAGCTGCTTCTCGTAGACCAGGCTGCGGTAGATCCGCGAGCTCTGCCCGTCCGAGAGCACTTTCGCGGCGACGTGGAGCGGATACGAATCCGGGTTCCCGTCGAACGTGATGTGGTGTGCGACGATCACGGCGGGCAGCGGCCAGGTCTCCTCGAGCGTCACGCGCCGCTCTTTCGTCTGCGGCGGCTCCTGTGGGATGTCGCGCGGCACCGGGCGCGTGGCCTTGGGGACACGTCCGAGATACTGCGTCACCAGCCCGAGGGCTTCCTTGGCGTCGAAGTCCCCGACGAGCACGAGCGTGGCGTTCGCCGGGACGTAGTAGGTGTGAAAGAAGTCGCGCACGTCGTCGATCGACGCCGCCTCGAGATCCTTCATGCTGCCGATCGTCGGATGCTTGTACGGATGCACCGTGAACGCCTGGTCGTAGATGATCTCGTTCAGCCGGCCGTACGGCTGGTTCTCGATCCGCATCCGGCGCTCTTCCTTGACGACCTCGCGCTCGGTCTTGAAGACCGACTCGTCGATCCGGAGCGACGCCATGCGGTCCGCCTCGAGCCACAACACGAGCGGCAGGTACTGCGCGGGCGTGGTTTCCCAGAAGACCGTGGCGTCCTCGGTGGTGTAGGCGTTGCTCTGCCCGCCGATGCTCGAAATCCACGAGGGATGCCCCTCGGGCTCGACGTTCTTCGACCCCTTGAACATCATGTGCTCGAACAGGTGCGCAAAGCCGGTGCGCCCCGGCTTCTCGTTCTTCGAGCCCACGTGATACCAGATCTCGGTCTGCACGATCGGCGTCGAGTGGTCCTCGAGAAACACCACGCGCAGCCCGTTCGGGAGCGTGCTGGTCGTGTAGGCCAGCCGGTTGGGACGGGATGCGGCGGACGCGAGCGGATCGAAGGCGATGCCGAGAGCGGCGCCGGCAAGCGCGGCGGCGGCCGGGCGCAGGAAACGTCGAAGGCTGGCCTGGTTCATGGGTAGATCAGATTATGGCACGGGGGAGAAGCAGTCCTACTTCGACTCGAGCTTCGACTCGAGCGCGCGAAGCCGGTCCTCCAGCTCAGCCAGCGTCTTGCGGAGCTCCGGCAGCTTGCGGAAGACCACGGACGACTTCAGCCAGTCGCGGTTCGGGATCGCGGGGTAGCCGGAGACGAACGAACCCGGGTCGACACTGTTCGGAATGCCGGTCTGCGCGGTCGCGATCGTGCCTTTGCCGATCGTCAGGTGGCCAGCCACGCCGACCTGGCCGGCAAGGGTGACGCCGTCCTCGATCACCGTGCTGCCGGCAATGCCGACCTGGCCCGCCAGCAGGACGTTTCGCCCCAGCGTGACGCCGTGCGCCACCTGCACCAGGTTGTCGATCTTCGAGCCCGCGCCGATGCGGGTCTCGCCGACCGCGGGACGATCGATCGCGGCGTTCGCCCCGATCTCCACGTCGTCTTCGATCACGACGCCGCCGACCTGCGGGATCTTGTAGTGCGCGCCTTCGGGAGTCCGCGCGAACCCAAAGCCGTCGCTGCCGATGATCGCGCCGTCCTGGATGATCACACGGTTGCCGATCCGCACGCGTTCGCGGACCGACGCGTGCGCGTGCACGACGCAGTCCTCCCCAATCTCCGCGCCGCGCCCGATGGTCACATGTGGATGGACCAGCGTGCGCGCGCCGACCCGCGCGCCTTCCCCAACGGCGGCGAACGGCCCGATCGACGCATCGGCCGCAATCGTGGCGGTCGTGTCCACGCTGGCCAGCCGATGGACGCCCGGCGGCGGACGCCAGAGGTCGGCGAACAGTTCCATGGCCTTCGCGAATGCCAGGTAGGGGTGGGGGCTCCGCAGTACGGCGCAGGGCGCGCCCTCCGCCAGTTCGCCCGCGATCACCGCGGAGGCGCGGGTCCGCGTCAGCTCCGCGTGGTACTTGGGATTGGCGAAGAAGGTCAGGTCCCCTTCGGCGGCGTCCTCGATCGCGGCGACGCGGCGGATCTCGATCTCGCCGTCTCCCTGCAGGCGGCAGTCCAGTCGTTCGGCAATCTCGCGGAGCTTCAACAGGGGGCAGTATAGAACCTCCAACGCCCAACTCCCAACTCCCAACGCCCAACGCCCAATTCCCAATCCCCAACTCCCAATTCCCAGTTTGGAAGTTGGAAGTTGGAAGTTGGAAGTTGGGAGTTGGGAGTTGGGAGTTTGCTATCGTAAGCAGCGGAATGGACGTCTACTTGATTCCCGTCGGCGTGGAGCAGTACGAGCTCTATTGCGAAGAGCCCGACGATCATCCCGAGGAGGAACTGCCGCGCGGCTTCTTCCGGAAGATGAAGCGCCGCTTCTCGATGAAGCGCCGCTTCTCGATGATGCTCGCCGAGGCGGAACGCGAACGGCGCCACGGCCACGTCGATCGCCGGCATGAAGGGGGGATCGCGCGCGGCCGCGCGCGCATGATGCGGTGGGTGGCGGAGGCGGTCGCCGAGCAACGGCTGTTGTGGCATCTTCGCCGCCGCGACGCCGTCGCCCTGCTCCATCCGGACGACATGGAGGAGCCGCGCGCCCGCGAGCTCGTTCGCCGCCAGCTCGCGCGCGATTTCGACAAGCACCGGTTCTGGCTGATCGTCGATTCGCTCGCCTTCATCACGTCGGGCCTGCTCTTTCTCGTGCCCGGCCCGAATCTCATCGCCTACTATTTCGCGTTTCGCATGGTGGGGCACTACCTGTCCATCCGCGGCGCGCGGCACGGCCTGAACTCTGTACAGTGGAACCCGGCAGGCAGCGAAGCGCTGTCGTCGCTGCGCGGGGCGATCGATCTCGATGCGACCGGACGCGACGAGCGCGTCCGCCAGGTGGAAGCGGCGCTAGGGCTCGAGCACCTCGCGAAGTTCTTCGAGCGGACAGCGGGCGCACCCTCTGGCGGCAGGGGCTGACGCGTGTGTCGCGTTTGCGGTTACACTCGTCGTCCGCTGAGCAGGCGCAGCACGATCACGATGAGGGCGATGACCAGCAGGACGTGAACCAACCCGCCGGCCACGTGCATGGTGAATCCGAGAAGCCAGAGGATCAACAGGATGACGACGATCGTCCAAAGCATCGAATGCCTCCCGCCGCACTCGTCGCGGCCGGGTGCTCCTCGTGCAAGTGAGATGCCACGATATGACTGCCCCACTCACCGACATTGAGCTGCTTCGCCGGCTGCTGCTTGCGGCCGGGCTTGGCGCCGCGATCGGACTCGAACGGGAACTGCGCCAGAAGAGCGCGGGCCTGCGCACCAACATGCTGATCGCCGTGGGTTCGGCGCTCTTCACGCTCCTGTCGGTGCAACTGGCTGCCGGCACCGGAGCGGACGTCACGCGGATTACCGCGCAGATCGTGACCGGCATCGGCTTCCTCGGCGCGGGCGCGATCCTGCGGACGCGTGACGGGGTGCGTGGGCTCACCACCGCCGCCACGGTCTGGGTCAATGCCGCCGTGGGCATGGCGGCCGGCGGTGGCGAGTACCACCTGGCGCTCATCACCACCCTCGTCACGGTCGGCGTGCTGATCGTGCTGTCGCCGATCGAGGCGGCGCTCGATCGGCGGCTCTTCGGCCCACGCCGCGAAGGGTGACCAGCGGCTACTGTTTCCTGACCTTCCGCGGCTGCCCCTTGACCTCGAGCGGCAGGGGCGGCCGCCCCGCTTCCGCCCATGCGGCCGTGATCAACGACGCGACGTCCGCGATCGAATCCGAGATCCGCTTCTCGAGGATCGGCTTGACCTTCCCGAAAAACGCCGCGAAGTACGCGTCGTCGTAGAGCTCGCGCCCCTGGACCGCGGCCTTGTCGGCGTCGAGCACCGGCTGCACGAGCGTGAAACTCGCCAGGAGCGAGTCGAACATGAACTCCCGCGGGCTGGCGACCGGGACGACGGCCCGGGGCCGCAGTTGCAGCGTCGACTTGAACCGCCCGAACAGCTCGCTCTCGAACCGCGAGTGAATGCCCCACTGGCCGGTAAGCTGCCCGTCGTAGTTGAGCGCCGCGTGAAACGGCACGTGCGCATCCGCCGTGTAGTGCGCGATCACCGACGAGAACAGCTTGATGTTTTCGCGCGCATACGGCGCCTTCTGCGTGAATGCCTCCACGAGCTTCTTGTAGATTTCCTCCGTGCGCCACGGCAGCGTGCCGTTCCTCTCCACGAATTCGCGGCCGTACTTCTGCACCGCCTGCTCGTAGCCGTGCGGGAGCTCCTTGAACGGATACGCCCCGTAGGCGTCCATGTCCACGAAGTGCCGGGGAGTCTCCGCTTCCCAGCCCACCGTCCGCCAGGTATCCGGGTCGATGGCGTGCTCGACGATCGTCGTCTGGAACTTGTTGAAGAAGGGACGGATCTCGGCCGGCAGCAGCGGGATGGCGCGCTGCATGATGAACTTGTGGACGTCGTAGCCCCACGCCGAGGCAGGTTGGGGCACGGCTGTCGCCGCCACGGTGACGAGGACGACAACAAGAATCTTCCGCATGGGCATCACTATACCTTCACTGTCATTTGAGCAGCCGCCTGACAGGTGGGCGCCCAGGCGCGGCATGCGGAGGATCAGCCGCCGAACACTTCCGCGCTGAAGCGGAAAATACGGGCGCCGTGCTGCCAGGCGTCTCCCGGCAGTCCGGCCTTGGCGCACGTCTGCCGGAGGAACTGCTCCGCCGTCCATCCCCACTCGGTCGCCACCTGGGGAAGCAGCAGGCCCCGCCGATACCCCTGTTCCGCCACCAGCCCGTCGCGCCCCACGACCACGTTGGCGGGATCCGCGGCGATCGGCTCGAGCGGTCCGAGCACCGACACTTCGATCGAGAGGTCCGGCAGCTCGTCGCGGCCGACCGGCGGGAATCGAGGATCCTGGCTCGCCGCGTCGGCCGCACACTTCGCGACTTCCTGCGCCAGGTCGTGCCGGCACTGCAGCGTTCCAAGACACCCCCGCAACTCGCCGCGCCGCTTGATCGTCACAAACACACCCGACGCCTCGGGCAACTCGAGCGGCACGCGCACCGCTTCGGGCAGGTCGCGCCGCACCTCGGCGTCGATCGCGCGCCGCGCGACTTCCACGAGCACGCGTTTCTGCGCCTCACTGAGCATCGAATACTCCAAAGGCGGCGGCAAGATACCCGACGACGCCGTCGTAATCACCTGATACTTCGCCCGAATGCGCGTACTTGAGCACGCGCCCGTCACGCGCGCCCAGGGCCCGGGCCGCCTTCATGACCGCAATCGCCGGTCCTCCCCCGCACGCCACGTAACGGCCGCGCTCGGCTTCAGGATATTGCTCGAACAGCGCCAGCAACCCGTCGGTGTCGAACGACGCGACCGAATCCTGCACGCGCCGATCGAGCGTCGCCGCCGTCGCGGCGTCGAAATAATGCGACAGATCGCTGCTCGCGACCAGGAGCGCGCGTCGTCCCTTGAATGCCGAGGCGAGCGCGGAGGCGAGCGCCGCGATGGTCTCACGCCGCTGAAAGCCCATGAGCAGCGGCACGATGGGCACGTCGGGCATCAGACGCCGCAGAAACGGCACCTGCATCTCGAGCGAGTGCTCGCGCCGGTGGACGTCCTCCAACGGCCGGATGATGTCGAATGCCGCGAGGCTGCGCGCCCCCTCGCGGTCGACGACCGCGGCGCCGAGCGGCGAATCGAACGCCCCCTCCGGCCACAGCGCGACGCCCTCGAATCCGTGAAAGTGGGACGGCCCGACGAGCACGACGACGTCAAAGGTCCCGCGCGCCGCCGCCTTATAGGCGTACGCGCCAACCGGTCCCGAGAACATCATGCCGGCGTGGGGCACGATGACGGCCTGAACCGTCCCGGCCGGTCCTTCGGTCGCGAGCGCCAGGTGGGCGTCCACCTCGCGCGCGAGTGCGCCCGCCGTCCCCGGATACCAGGTGCCAGCCACCGCAGCAGGTCTGATGGACATGGGAGTTCCTCACCGTCAATCGTAGTACCATTCACCGCGTGCCGCGCTCATTTTCACGCGACGATGTCCGGGCGATCGCGCGGCTGGCGCGGCTCGAGCTGAGCGAGGCCGAACTCGAGCTCTTCGCGCGCCAGCTCACCGGCATCCTCGAGTACGCCGACCAGGTCCGCGACGTCGATACGGCCGGTGTCGCCGGCGTGTCCGCGGCGGGCACGGGCGCGCCCATGCGCGACGACGAGGTGCAGCCGTCGATTCCCCGCGACGACATCCTCCGCCAGGCGCCCGGGACCGCCGGCTCCGGATTCTTCAAGGTACCACGGGTGCTGTCGTGACGGAGATGCCGGCCAGCGTACGCGCAATCCGCGACGCGGTGGCGGCGCGCTCGGTCTCGGCGGTCGAGGTGTGCCGCGCCGCGCTCGATCGGATCGGCGCCGTTGACGGTGCGCTGCACGCGTTTCTCCGCGTCGACGCTGAGGCCGCGCTCGGCCGCGCGGCCGAGATCGACGCGGACGCGGATCTGCGCCGGAAACCGCTGGCTGGCGTTCCCGTGGCGCTCAAGGACAACCTCTGCACCCGCGGCCTGGCGACGACCGCCGCCTCGCGCGTGCTCGAAGGCTACGATCCGCCCTACGATGCGACGGTTGTCGGGCGGCTGCGCGAGGCTGGCGCCGTGATCGTCGGCAAGACCAACTGCGACGAGTTCGCCATGGGATCCTCCACCGAGAACTCCGCGTACGGCCTCACGCGGAATCCCTGGGCGCTCGACCGCACACCCGGCGGGTCGAGCGGCGGTTCGGCGGCTGCGGTTGCCGCGCGCGCCGTGCCGCTCGCGCTCGGGTCCGATACCGGGGGCTCCATCCGCCAGCCGGCGGCCCTCTGCGGCGTCGTCGGCTTCAATCCGTCTTACGGGCGAGTGTCGCGCTACGGGCTGATCGCCTTCGCTTCCTCGCTCGACCAGATTGGACCGATCGCGGCCAGCGTCGGCGATGCCGCCACGTGCATGAACGTCATCGCGGGTCCGGACCCGCGCGACTCCACGTGCGCGCCCGCCGCGCCGGAAGATTTCAGCGCGGCGTTGACGGGCGAAGTGAAGGGCGTCCGGATCGGCGTGCCGCGCGCGCTCGTCGCGCAAGGCTCGGACCCGGAAGTGATTTCCGCATTCGACGCCGCTGTCGCCACGCTCGCGGAACTCGGCGCGCGGATCGTGGATGTCGCGCTGCCGCACAGCGCGCACGCCATCGCGGTGTACTACCTGCTGACGACGGCGGAGGCCAGCTCGAACCTGGCGAGGTACGACGGCGTGCGCTACGGCCACCGCGCCGAGACGGCGACGCTGGCAGAAATGTACGAGCGCACGCGCGGCGCGGGGTTCGGGCTCGAAGTGAAACGCCGCGTCATCCTGGGGACCTACGTCCTGAGTGCCGGGTACTACGACGCGTACTACGTCAAAGCACAGCAGGTGCGAAGCCTGATCCGCCGCGATTACGAGATGGCATTCGAACAGGTGGACGCGATTGCGCTGCCGACGAGCCCGACGCCGGCGTTTCCGCTCGGCGAACGGACCAGCGATCCAATCCGGATGTATCTCGCCGATGTCTTCACCGTCGGCGCGAACCTCGCGGGACTGCCGGCCGTCAGCGTCCCGTGCGGGTTCAGTGGCGCGCTTCCCCTCGGGCTGCAGTTGGTGGGACCCGCGATGCACGACGCCATGGTGCTCGGCATCGCCGACGCCTACGAACGAGTCACGCCATGGTCGAGCAGGGCGCCGGCGATCCCGCCGCGCTAGCCGCCGCGCTGGCCGTGGTGCCCGATGTGCCGCGGTGGGTGGACACGCGCGGCATGCTGCTGTCGGGCCGCGCGACAGTCCGGGTCGCGCCCGGCTCCACGGTCGCCGCGGGCTTTGTGGCGACGGCGCGGGATCTCGCCCTTGCCTCTGTCGTCGGACATCCCCCGGTCGAGGTGATTCGATCCGCCGTCACCGCCCTGACCGGCGACGTCAACCTCCTGTCGCCGGACAGCGCCGCGGGTCTCGTGCGCGACGCGTTTCCCCTGTGGCGGCGCCGTACGGCCATCCTCCATGTCCTGCCAGGCGTGACGGAGTGGGAAGAGGAGCAGGACCGCGACGCGCGCGTGTTCACGCGCGAGACCGCGCCCCGCTTCGACCACGTGCCGGCGCCACTCGGCGGCGAGCTGACCGCGGCGCTCGACGGTCGCACGGTCTCGCGGTTCGTGCCCGGCGAACTCCCGCGGGCGGCCGCGGTTCCCGGCACCTTCGTGCCGATGGCCGCGGTGTGGACGGACGGACGGCCGGTGGCCTTCTGCTATCCCGTGTGGCAGACCGAGCGGTGGTGGGACGTGTCGATCGACACCCTCGAGCCGTACCGAGGGCGCGGGTTCGGCGCGTGCGCCGCGCGGGCGATGATCCGGCACATGCGCGCCGGCGGACGAGCGCCGGTCTGGGGCGCCCTCGACACGAATGCCGCCTCGCGAGCGCTGGCCGCGAAGCTCGGCTTCATCGAGACGGCGGGGATCGCCGTGTTCACCGCGGCGTGAGGCGCGAGCGCAGCGCGTCGTACGCCTTCTGATCGAATTCGCCGGCGTGCAGCGGCGTCACCGCCGCATACCCGTGTTCGGTCGCCCACACGTCGGTGCCCTCGGGATCGCCGGTCGGCTCGTTCCAGACGCTCCAGAAATAGCGGCGGCCCCGCGGGGTCTTCTGTTCCTCCCACCGCTCCTCGCCGGAGAGGCCGCTCTGCCGTGTGAGCTGAATGCCCTTGATGGCCGTGGCTGGCCCCGGCGGCACGTTCACGTTGAGAAAGACGCCGGGGTCGAGTCCGTTCTTCTTCACCACTTCCACGACCTGCCTGACGATCTCCGCCGCCGCACCGTAGTTGGATTCCGTGTCGGACAGCGAGGAGGCGATCGCGGGAATGCCCATCAGCGCCGCCTCGCGCGCCGCGCCGGCCGTCCCGGAGACGTACGTCACCATGCCGAGGTTGTAGCCGCGGTTGATCCCCGACACGACGAGATCGGGCTTCGCCGTCATCAACGCCCGTATGCCGACCTTCACGCATGTCGCTGGTGTGGCGGAGATCGAATAGGCCGGGAGGTTGCCGCCGATCGTGACCCGATCGACATACACCGGATCGGCGATCGTGATCGAGTGTCCCTTGCCGCTCTGATTGTCGGACGGCGCGGCAATGATGATTTCGCCAAGCGGCTGGAGCGCTTGTGCGACGGCCAGCAGCCCCGGCGCCCGCACGCCATCGTCGTTGCTGATCAGGATGCGGTACGGGCGGGGCGCGGACACCTGTGCCGCGGGCGTCGTGGCGACGGCCATGACACAGGCAGCGGCGATCAGGCTGTGCAGAAACGGGGACGAACGGAACGGGCGCATGCTCATAGGCCCGATGTTACTACACGGAAAAACACGGAAGACCAGGGAGGACACCCACCAACACAGAGACACACGGAAGCGTTCCGTGTCCATCCGTGTTTGTCCGTGTGCTTCTGTGTTACGCCACGGCGGGGCGATCGCCGGCGCGGACGAGCAGCCAGACAACGACCGCGACGAGCGCGAAGGGCAGCAACGGCACGATGAGCGCGGCGCCGATCGCCACGGCGCCGATGACGAGCGCCACGGCCACGATCGGACCGACGATCAACAGGACGACACCGCCGATCACGGCCTTCAGCAGGAGCAGGGGAAGCAGGAGCAGGCCCAGGATCATCCGGAACGGCAGCAGGATCAGCCAGACGATCGTCTTGAGGACGGCGGTCGCGACCGCGAACACGGCAACGAGCATCAGCGCCAGGACGGCGAGCGCGGCCAGCTCAATCATGATCCGCTCCCTCAGGAGCCGGTCCGCCCGGGGCGGACGCCCGGCGGTC
>Ga0209343_10000606_pt1 | contig 49897 bp, 55 predicted proteins | sample RifCSPlowO2_02_FD_184026 | JGI IMG/M metagenome (GOLD analysis project Ga0209343, IMG submission 184026) | Groundwater microbial communities from Rifle, Colorado - Rifle CSP2_plank lowO2_0.2 (SPAdes) (version 2) | ecosystem: Environmental > Aquatic > Deep subsurface > Groundwater | place...
AGCCGTACGAGCTGCATAATAATAATATGAAGTCGGGCGGGATCAACGCCAAGCGCCGCAACACCCTTTTTCGTCCTATCTACATGCCCATGATGGTCCGCGCCCCAGATATCAATGGCGATATTGAATTTTCTATTGATAAATTTATCATAATGGTACGCCAAATCTGCCAAAAAATACGTCGGGTTTTTATCGGATTTAACCACTACAGCATCCGCCAGCCATAAAGCGCCCTCTTTTTCATTTACTGATTTGTTTTTAACTAAAAATTCTAGCGTCTTCTTAAGCTCCCCGGATTTATGAATACTGTTTTCTTCAGAAAACCAAACATCGAACTTTATACCCGCTTTTTTAAGAGACCGTTTAATCTCTTTAAGCAATGTGCTTGCCGCCTGCTTTGCGGTTTTACCCTTTAATTCATTTATATAGCCGCCCTTATAATATTCGTCTTGGGGGGGGATTTTACCCTCCGCCGCCAAAATACTTTCGCCCAAAAGTTTTATTTGATTACCGGCATCATTAATATAATATTCGCGGGTCACTTTATGCCCGTATGACGCAAGAACTTTAGCCAGTACATCCCCATAAACCCCCCCCCGGCCATTGGCCATGGTCAGGGGGCCCGTTGGATTTGCGGAGACGAATTCTATATTAATCTTTTTTTGTGCGCTCCCGGTAATTTGTTTTTTACTATAATTTTTCTGTTTCTTCAAAATTTCTGCGAGTCCGCGGTATAATATCTTCTCGGACAGATAAAAATTGATAAATCCAGGCGGCGCGATTTTAACCCGATAATTGGTAACTGACAACTGGTTCGATATTTCTTCCGTGATACTCATGGGGCTCTTCTTCAAAATTTTTGCCAAAAGCATTGCGACATTAGTCGCATAGTCCCCATGTTCCGGATTTTCCGGAACTTCAAGCGAAAATTTAGGGACAGAAATATCTCCGTATAATTTACGGATTGCCGAGACAAGCAATTTTTCAATCTCCTTACGCGCCATAATAACTTAACTTTAACAAAATTTGCGGCAAAAGAAAAAGGCCCGTAATAGAGCCGCTATGAAAGCAATTTTTCCCAATCCCGCATCCGGTGGTACATCATGGCAAATTTCGTATATGCGTCGCGATCCCGGTCAGAAATGGTACCAGCCTTCCAGGCCACACGCACGTCTTTGGGATCCATTACACCTCCGGCCACGATGGCAGAGACACCTTCCCATAAAGCAGTAGTCAATACATCCCAGTATTGAAACTGTCCGCTATTTAGTATCCGCTCAATGCGGATAATCGCCTTCACATTATCATGGCGCTCAATTTTCACAACATCACCCACCAGAAACGATTTACCAGCAATCTCGATCAGTGCCATATACCACTCCCTTTCTCGAAAAAACGTACTGGTCTATACTTACCACATGAACGAACTATCTGTCAACCGACGCGCCCGTTTTGATTACGAGATCCTGGAAACCTACGAGGCAGGAATTGCCTTATACGGATTTGAGGTAAAATCCGTAAAAACCGGGCATATGCATTTAACCGGTTCTTTTGCGGTCATACGAAATGACGAAGCGTGGCTGTTAAATGCAACCATTTCTCCATTTCAACCCAAAAATACTCCTCTTAATTATGACCCCATCCGCTCCCGAAGATTGCTCCTGAAAAAATCTGAAATTAAAGAACTCATCGGAAAGTCCTCTGCCAAGGGATTGACAATCGTGCCCCTAAAAGTATATACTAAACGAGGGCTGGTAAAAATTTTGTTAGGCCTCGGACGGCATAAAAAGAAGGGGGACAAACGCGAAACCATTAAAAAACGAGAGGCCGAACGAGATATAAAACGCGCCCTAAAATAGGGACTTGCCCGAACATTTTGCGGTGCAAAATGTTTTAGGGGATGATCGGCTTCGATGGAAGCATGAGATAATTAGGATCAAGCCGAAGAGGCGTGGTGTCTTCGTAAAAACTTCACGCAACCAATAAGTGCAAACTTATTGACAAACGCAAAAACCGCTTTCGCTCGCCTTTTTGGCGGCATTGGCGATCTTGCACCTGCCTACGCTTAACGCATAGGCCATCGGCCTTCTAACGCTCGTGCGGAAGACAACCGGTGTTATACTACCGAGCTTGATAATTGTGACGTCCAATGGCAATTATGACACTTATTGGGCAAAACTTTCCTGGCTTCGGCCGGGATACGCTTGTACAAATCCTGATTGCCGAATCTTCCAGACGCGGGTTCGATTCCCGCCATCTCCACCAGACAAGAATTTAGAATCTATAATTTAGAATCTAGAAGATTCTACTTTCTACTTTCTACTTTCTACTTTCTAAAATTCAAAGGCGCTATAGAATAAATCAATATATTCGCATCTCACCCATTCGCGTCATTGACGAGAGCGGAAAAAACCTGGGCGTTATGGAATTGGCCGAGGCGGGACGTATCGCGCAGGAACGCGGCCTGGATTTGATCGAAATTGCGCCAACCGTCCGTCCTCCGGTGTGCAAAATAATGGATTTCGGAAAATTCAAGTACGAGCGCGAGAAAGGAGAGCGAGAGCACGGCAAGAAACAAAAGGAGGTTGAAGTGAAAAGTTTGCGCATAGGATTTACCACCGGCAAACACGATCTACAGATGCGCGCGAATCAGGCCAAAAAATTCATGGATGCCGGAGATAAAGTACACATTGACATGAGGTTGTCCGGACGGGAAAAAGCGCATCGGGACCTCGCGCTTAAAAAATTCCACGAATTCTTGGAAATGATCCCGATGGAAATTAATCTTGATCTGCCGCCCAAACGCTTGCCCAATGGATTTATGACGGTCATCACGAAAAAGTAACCTGTACACTAATCCACAAATGAGCACATCAATCCACCAATAAAACAGTTATTCGTTATTTGTGGATTAGTGTATACATTCGTAGATTAGTGTGTTTCATGCGCAAATCAGTATCAAAACGCATAAAAATCACCGGAACCGGGAAACTTATTCACCGCAAACCCGGAAAAAATCATTTTAACGCTAAACATTCGCGCCGCGTTCAGTTGCGGCAAAAAGGCATGATGGGATTTACGCGCGTTATGGAGAAAAAAATGAAAAGATACCTATAACAACAATGAATCATAAATTAAGAATTATGAAGTATGGAAGCAAAAATTCCTAATTCTAATTCCTAATTCCTAATTCCAGTGGTTAGAGTAAAACGGGGCGTCATCGCCCATAAAAAAAGAGAAAAACTTCTCAAATACGCCAAGGGCTTTAAGTGGGGCCGTAAATCCAAAGAGCGACTGGCCAAAGAGGCGCTCCTGCATGCCTGGTCGCATGCCTTTGCTGGACGCAAACAAAAAAAGCGGAACTACCGCCGACTTTGGCAAACCAAAATCGGCGCCGCGGCGCAAATAAACGGCATTTCTTACAGCAAACTAATCGGATGTCTTCACAAAAACAAAATAGAGCTTGATCGTAAAATCCTGGCCGAACTTGCGGAAACCAAACCGGAAATATTTAAAAAAATTGTTCAAACATCCAAATAACGCCTTATTAACAAACACCTCAACGGGAAATCCCGTTGAGGTGTTTTAAATACGCCCGGTTCTTAGCGCGCCCCGAACAACAATTCAGGAAGAATCACCAGAGCGATTCCCGTAATGATCAGCAAAAACTGTAAAAAGCCGTGTGGAAATTTTGTCGATTCATGAAGCTCAGGCATTAAGTCGGTAGAGGCAATGTATATGAAATTTCCCGCAACCAGCGCCAAAGCATAAGGCAGAACAGACGCAAAAATATCTCCAAAAGCATATGTTATTAAAGCGCCGGCGAGTGTTGAAAGCGATATCCAAAAATTATAAAAAAGCGCGCGTCTGCGCTGCATGCCGCCATGCATTAGTACGGCAAAATCCCCGATCTCCTGCGGTATCTCATGAAAAATTACGGCAACGGTCGTAAGAATTCCAAGCCGGGTATCTGCCATGAAAGTAAGCGCGATAATTATTCCATCAATTAAATTGTGCAAAAAATCACCCCACAGCACCAAATAAGTATAGGTGTGTACCGGACACACCCCTCCATGGCAGTGGTACCAGAAAAGAAATTTTTCCAGAACAAAAAATAAAACTATGCCGCCGAGTACCCAAGACATAACGGCCGATAGTGATAATGTTTCGGCCGCCTCCGGAATCAACTCCAAAAATGCTACGCCCAGAAGCGCACCAATCGCAAAACTTACCACGAAATGCGCAATTTTGCGCATTTTTTCCTCACCCCAAATCGCCAAAAATCCGCCGCTGAAAGAAACGATACTCTCGGCAAGTGATGCGAGAAGAATATAAAGAAATAAAGACATGTCACAAAAAATCCTAAGTTCTAATTTTTAATTCACCTAATTATTCTAATTACTCTAATAACCCTAAAACTTGGATATTATATGTTTCACTGCAGCTTTTTTATTTATAATCATAACTTTTTCGCTACGAAGTAAACGGATCTTTTCTTTAGTGCCGCGGGCAAAGCCGCCGACCATTCCATCTGAACGAATAACGCGATGACAGGACATTCTCTTATCGCGATTCTTATTTAGCGCGTTTCCCACCGCACGCATCGCGCGCGGATTTCCTATGGCGCGGGCAACCACCTTGTAGGTGGCAACTTTTCCGCGCGGGATACGCTTTACTATATTATACACCCGCTGTTGAAATCTTGTCATACACAAATGCGGAACGAATTTTCCAACGAATATAACCGGATATTCGTTACGATTCGTTGATGAGATTCGTTCAATATTCGCATCTTTCTAAATATTTCTCCGCTTTCTCCAGCACTTTCTTCATCTGCGGAAGGGTGATCCTGTCATGCGCCTCTTTATACGGCAGCCACTCGTGCTCATCATGCTCCCAAGAAAGTTTGACCTTGGAACTTTTTACTTCAGCCAGAAACATGGCAACGTATTTCAGAATTGGCTTGCCATCGCGGCGAGTGAAATAATGCGCGGTTTCTTTAAAATTTGGAGTGAGTTTAAATTTACTTATCCCCGCCTCTTCCCGGGTTTCACGCTTGGCCGCATCCAAACCAGTTTCACCTTTATCCAATAATCCCTTGGAAAAATCCCAAAAATCTCGCGTTACTTTAAATTTAGTCACGCGCGAAACATTGCGCGCGGCATGCAAAACCAAATACCTCCGGCCTCGCGGAGTATTTCTAAAAATTATTATTCCTGCGGAGCGTTCAACGGGCATGTTGACAATATATCTAACCAAATATAGCATTAAATGGAGCCTGTGTGATGGCGGAGGAATCAATGTTTATTACGAAGTCGATTATTGCCTTTCTTGGTTTCGCACTCCTTATCTCCTGTACCCTTAAATACCGCATAACAGGCAACGCCTCTGATCTTTCACAATTCACTAAACATGAGGTTTGTAAAGACATAAAATCATCTCCGCCCGAGGTTTTATTAGAATTCTACCGGCTATATCCAGGAAAGAAAACTTGGAGAGAATTTGTAAATGTCATTACTGTCCTTGAAACAGGCGTACAATTCATGCAATATTCCATTATTAGCAACTCTGACGAAAAACTCCTGAACCACAGGACGGAATATGGACAACTTTTCGCCAAAATAAAAGGTGAGTGGAAAGAAGTTACTTATGGCGAATTGCTTGCGCTGTATAAAAAACACATACCTTCGCAGTATTTGGGAGAACACGGACATTTCTTAAAGACGCCCGGGGTTGTCCAATGCGACAAAATTAGCTAATAGCACCACATTGCGGTGCTTTTTTATTTTTTCAAAAATCCCAACATTTTCTCCGCCGGCCAGGCGTTTATAATATCATCTTGGGTGGCCCACCCCCTGCGCGCCTGCGCGATGCCGAATTCCAGAACAGAAAAGTGCTTTATGGAATGAGCGTCCGAATCAATAGACATTTTTACTCCCCGCTCAACGCACTTTTTTATGTATTCGTCTTTGATATCAAGACGGTCAGGAAACGCATCAATTTCCAAAATAGTTCCGGTGCGCTTGACGGTTTTAATAATCTCATCAATATCAATGTCAATCGGCGCGCGCTTATTTATAACGCGTCCGGTTAAATGAAAAACAATATCCACATGCGGATTTTCCATGGCGCGGATAAGACGCTTCATTTGCTCCAAGCGTGGCAGATTAAAATGGCTGTGAACTGCCGCACCCACCACGTCTAATTTCGCGAGTACTTCATCTTTTATATCCAGTGATCCGTCCTTTCCGATATTTACTTCCGCGCCTTTAAGAATTCGGAAGCCCCTCGACTTCGCTCGGGGAATACCCATCAGTTTTTTATTGACCTTGTCAATGGCATCCATTTGTTTCAGAAGTTTTTTCTCATCCGATCCCCCGGTCATGGCCAAAGAGCGCGTATGATCGGTTATCGCAATATATTCAAGTCCTGCATCCATGGCGGCATGCGCCATTTCTTCAATGGAATTTTCCCCATCCGTCCAGTTGGTCTGCGTCTGTAAATCGCCACATAGGTCGCCGTAACCAATCAGGTTCGGCAACCGAGGTCCGACCTTTACAGCGCCAAGGTCGGACCTCAAGCTAAGACGGGCGGCTTCAATTTCTCCGGCCATCTCCCGCATTTCCGGCTCAATATAGCGAAGGCCTAACGCCTTATATAATTCTTCTTCGGTCTTGCCTGCGATAAATTTTTTATCGCGAAACAGCCCGTATTCATTTAATTTAAGGCGCATTTTTATCGCAATCTCCCGAAGCGCAATATTATGGAATTTGGATCCGGTAAAATAATTAAGCGCCGCGCCCCATGATTCTTGCGGCACAACTCGTAAATCCGCATCCAGACCATTTTTTAATTTGACCATGGTTTTGGTGGAGCCATGACCATATACATGCGCAATAAACGGGAGTGCCAAAAATCGTTCCATAACGCGCTCCGGCTTCGCCGATACGGCCAAAATATCAATATCGTCTATGGTCTCTTTCCTGCGTCTGACCGAGCCCGCAACCGTTACTCGCTCCACCTCGGGAAACGCCTGAATCATCTTTTCTAAATTTCTTATCTCCGGCAATACAAATCCGAGGACCCGCCTGCCGCCTGATTTTTTCAAAAACTCAATTCCTTTTAAAATTTTTTGTTCGGATTTTTCCCCAAAATGCGTTAACTTTCGAATTTTTCCTTGACGCGCCGCTTTCTCCAACTGTTCTAAATTCCTAATTCCTAATTCCTTATACAATATCTTAACCATCTTTGGTCCCACGCCCTCCACCGCGGTAAGCCCGGTTATATCCACCGGATTTTTTTTCTTCAGGCGATCATATTCGCTAAAATGTCCTGTTTTAAATAAATTTTCCAAGTGCTCCGCAATCCCTTTGCCCACGCCCGGAATTTCAGCCAACGCTTTGGCGCCGTCTTTTTTATAAATATCTGCCGCCTCCTCTGCCAATCCCTCCACGCCTTGGGCCGCCCGTTCATAAGCGCGGGGCTTGAATAAAACATTATCCATTTCGTAAAAAATGGCCATCTCGCGGAGAATTTTGGCAATCTCTTGATTGGTCATAAAAATAGAGGCAAAATTAAACGCAACTCTCAACGCAAATTTAGACGCAATTTCGACATATTTAAATTGTAACAGGGTTATTGACTTTTTTATAGGGTGGGAGTATAATAGATATATACTCTCATCTTGAGTCCTTCCGACCTATCCTTGGTCGTACATCGGCCGGGTCCCAGTGATACGTTGCATGGGCAAACAGATGTTCCTCAAGCCCCAAACGTGGAGCATGTGATGGGGTGAGAACGATTCCTCAATTTTTTGTTAAAATTTTTCGCCCGAGAGTTCCGCCCAAGGCCGATTAAAGCGGGGCTCTCACCAAAAAGATCTTTCAGTTTTGAGTCCGGCCGTAAATCATTCCATTTTTTGGTTTCGTGCGGTAAAGCCGCGACGGATACGGACTCGCCAGTTTGCCCACCGCGGAAGCCTAATATTAAGCGACCCGAAAAGATCGGGCCGGGCCGCGCTCCGTAGATTGTGGGCGAAACATCACGCATGACACGTCCAGCGGCGTAGAACAACGCCGCCACAAACTCATGCGCCGGGTTATTGGCGCGCTTGTGGCTGATATCAGCCACCACTCGGAAAATATCCGAGCACCAGCGTCGAACCAAACAACTAATGGGAGAGTCCCTCGACTCTCCCATTAATGTTGCAAAAAATCGTAAAATTATCCGGGGTTCAACCTCAAAATCTTACGAGGTTGAACCTCGTAAATTCTCGTATATTCAAAAATCCCGCGTCATGCGGGATTTTGAATTCTACGTATCAAGAAATAATTTAATTCGCCCAGAAAACATGAGTAAATACTTTTCTGCCCTGGCCTAGATCACGCTCATAAAGCGAGGTGCGGCCGCGGGAGTCCTTTTTAACCTCCCTGCCCCATTGTTTCGGATCATCCGAAAGATTAACACCGGCCTTGCCATTGCCTCGGGAAAATAGTGTCTGTTTTATGGTGGTAAAGGAGTCGGTATGCGCATAAATCGTCTCCAGCATTTCGTAATCATGCGCGTTAGGATGCATATTACTCAACTGATCCGGGTCAGCCAGCGTGCCGTCCGGATCGCTGGTGTAATCCATACAGGTTCCGAGATTGGGATTCGAAAAGTTCTCATCCTGATGGTCAAGTCCAAACCCATGCGCAATTTCCTGGCACATTACCAAACTGCGCCAAGCCGGTTTATTGTATTTCGCGGTATTGAAGTAGGTGTCGTTCAGCTTGGCCGTTCCCTGCACAATATGATCTCCGTTTACCCAAATTGAGGCCAGCCCCAACCAGCCATTGTTTCCGTATTTACCCGAACACACTTCAATGCGCCCGGATACAGCTCGACAATTTCTAGGATTGGTTGCGCCGGAAACAACTGCCGTATCCACGGTGGTGGATGAGCTCCAATCCGCGGACGCCGTAGCAAGATACGCATCCCAGGCGGATGATACGTTATCTCCCAACTTCAAAGTGAAAGGATTGACTGTTCGCGCCCAGTGATAATTACCCCAGGAGTGATCCGCATACGCAAATGCGGCAAAAACTCCGATACCCAAAAGGGCTACGATGGCTAATTTACGACTAAAGTTTAATCTAAACATATTGCTCTACTAAAACCCAGAATTCCCAGAAAACAACCCGTCTTCGTGTTATTTCTGCGAAATTGTACCGGTTTATGTATTACGTTAATAATAATCGCTATTCTTAATATTTCAACTATACACCCATTATACACCCAAATGAAATAAATTGCAAGTGCGTAATAATTCGATTATTTCCGTCCGCCCTTGCCGCCGGTTGGAGAGCCGAAGTAACTGCTCAAACCGTTGACTTGCAACTGCGCTTCACGCTCAATACGATTTTCAAGAACAAAACCTTTATTTTTACATGATTGACTTAAATCAGTAATACGCGGATCACCGATTGAATATAAATAAAGTTCCGCCTCGCAATCATTAGTAATGTAGTAGGCCTCGGTAAGAACAGATATGAGATTTCCATAAACCGTAATACCGTAACCGCCATTTTCTAATCCTTCGCTTATGCCGGTAAGCGGAATTAGAGATGCAAGCATTTTTTCAGCCAACGGCTTGTCTTTTTTCTCGTTATAGATGGCAAGCGTGCCGTCGTGCGAGGAATCAGTACTGCCGTTGTGATGAATCGATACAAGCGCATCGCATTTCCTACCGTCGCCCAGGTTGTCCCCATTCAAATCAAGCGCGGCGCACTTGGCAATCGCATCATTTACTCTGTCTTTCCGGGAAGATAGGCGGTCGGCAACGACCACATGCGCCCCGATCTCGGATGCTTCAAGTTTGGCCTTCAGCGCCCGCACCACGTCCCAGTTTACATCCGCTTCTGCTACCGCATATTTCTTATTCACCGCTCCGATCTCACCCCCGCCATGTCCGGCATCCAGCGCTATTATTTTGCCGGCAAGAGGAGACGCGGCGAAAGCCGATACCCAAAGCAAAGAAATTGCGAGAACAATGATTGTAGAAATTTTTTCCATAAGTATATTATAGGGCGTGCCGAACGAAATATCAAATAGCGCGCACGAAAACCCCTAAAAAAGCGATTTTTGCTTGGAAATTTCTTTTCTTTCCGTCTCTTCAAATATCTTAACATGCCCGTATTCCCCGTCAAATCCCGGCTCAATGTGCAATTTTCCTTCCCGCACCCGCATAATTCCCTCCACTATTTCCGGCAAAGCGGCGCGCTCCAAATCAGATTTTTGCGCATCCATCAATATTGCAAACTCACTTCCTATTTTATCCACTAAATTATTATACTCATTCTTAACTTTTTTGGAAGCAGTGCCCACTCCGAAACTCTCGGCAATAATCTCATCCAAAGGCACCATGCTTTTGTAAGGTATGACGGTTTTGGGTTTTTCGCCTGCTTTGCGATCCGCCAGTTCCTCTACCCGATACATCACGCCCACTGTCATGGGTTTACCGCATTTCGGACAGATTTTTTTTAATTTCTTGGTTTTCTCGGGTCCGCAGGAAAATTTGCATAAACGGTGCCCATCATAATGATATTTTCCCTCTTCCGGAAAAAACTCCACGGTAAAAAGAAATTTCTTGGGGTCGTGTGATTTTATCGCGCCAATTATCCCATCATACGACAATTCCGTATCAAAAACATTCGCCTCCCGGCCAATGCGCTGGAGCGAATGGGAATCGGAGTTTGAAATAAGCGCAATATTGTCGAGTCGGGATACTCGCCAATTCATGGCCGGATCGCTACTCAAACCCGTTTCAACCGCAAAAATATTTTTGGCGTATTCGTCAAAACATTCCTCCAACGTATCAAATCCGGACATGGAGCCAAATACCGAAAACCACGGAGTCCAGGCGTGCGCTGGCACTAAAACCGCTTTCGGATCCATATTAAAAACAATTTTGGCGAGTTCTTTGGAATCCAACCCCAAAATCGGCCGGCCATTGGATTTTATATTACCGCGAATGCCAAGTATGGCATTGATTTTCTCCGCCGTCTCAATTGAAGGGACAAAAATCAGATTATGCACTCTCCGTGTTTTCCCGCCCTTGGAATAAATGCTTGAGATCTCCACGGTCAACATAAACCGTGTTTTTGAATTTGAGGATTGAGATTTAAGATTTGTTTGTAAATCGGAGTTTGAAAATTTAGATTTCAAAACGAAGAGGCCGCATTCAGCGGACTCAAGTTTTGTTTTTATTTCCTTGATCCACGCCGGATGCGTAAAATCACCCGTTCCCATAACGGTAATACCCTTAAGCCGCGCCCAATAATCCAAATTCTCCAACGTCATTTGCTTGGACACCGCGCGGGAATATGGGGAATGAATATGAAGATCAGCAATGATACGCATACATCTACGAATTACGAATCACAACGAATATACGAATTATAGCGTAAATAAAATAAGCCGCAAATGCGGCCCGTAATCATCATCAAAGCCGCTAAATAAATGCCTCAATCACCACAAACGCCGCCGCCGCTCCCAGCAAAAACGCGCCGAAAAATCTGCCAAGGGAGCCGTGCAAAAACCTGACCAGCTCCACCAGAATCACCATGGCCGCCGTAAGCAACAAGCCAAACACCGCACGCATCGGGCGCTCTATGGCAATCGGGCTAAGCATGGCAACAGTTCCCAGCACTAATGATGTATTTACGATAATACTCCCGAAAGCATTTCCCAAAGACATGGACCCGTGACGCAGCATCACGGATCGCACCCCAAATACCGCCTCGGGCAGAGTTGTGCCGAATGCCGTCAAAATTCCTATAAAAAACAGGGGAACACCCAAAGAACGTCCGAATACAGTTCCCTGCTCCACCACAAACCAGGCGCTGGCCGCCAGAAAAATCGCTCCGGTAAAAAACACCCCCAGCGTCCTCATAAATTTTTCAAAATTAAGTTCGGCTTTTAAGACGCCGCTTGGCGTGTCTTGTATGGCTCCCGCATTATTATTTATGTTATTAACAATCGGTGTTATATGCTCCTGATCAAATAAATAGATTAGGTAGCCGCCAAAAAAGAATAACAGCAAAAATCCGTCCGTGCGCGAAAGCGCCCCGTCCAGAATTAAAAGGGCCGGAAAAAGAATCATACCAAATGTCAATTGTATATCTTCCCGCCGCACGGTTCTATTTGATTCAAGTACTCCGGCAAAAAGAATAACAATTCCCAATACCGCAGTCACATTCAAAAAACTGGCACCCACTATGTTGCCCAGTGAAAGCATTGGGACTCCGCGCCAGGCCGAAGTTACACCGATGAAAAATTCTGGCAGGGATGTGGCAAACGCAGCCAAAATAAATGAGAGCGCATATTCGCTCATATGCAAATACTGCCCCAGAATGGTCAGAGACCGCACCATGATGCCTCCGGAGTAAAAAAGAACTCCGAGTGCGGCCACAAAAAATAAAGTGTCTGAAATACCCATAACAATTTAGAGATAACTTATAATCACCGCGCCGAGTATGGCGTAGGCCAACAAACTTCCCACGCCGTCAAACAAAGCTGAAAACCAAGCCAGGGCCGCCGCATTCTCACCCAGATAGATCCTCGCGTATCCGGGCATCCGATGAACCCCGTGCGTATGCAAAACAACACCGTACAGCAGGTGCAGAAAAACCGCGATGGCGGTTAGAACAACGAGCAAGACCGTGCCAAGCCAAAAACCGGAAGCGGCAAAAGCATACGGAATACCGAACATACCAACGCCTATGATCATGCCGGAGAGCATAAGAATCGCTTCTATATATCTCACCATAGGGTCTTGCTTAATTCATAGAAAACTCCGACGACAATCATAGCGCAAATTCCGAATTTCCATACATATGAAAAAGTAGAGAAAACACTTCCCGTATTTTGTTTTATTTTGTGATACATGGCGATGGTAAGCGCCGAATCAATACCGACCGCAATTGCACCCACCGCCCCTATGATAACAATAAAATCATGCATGCCGGCAAGATACAATGCGAATGGAAAAAATACCGCAATAATCCAAGCCAAAACCCGCGGGAATTTGAAATCAAGGTTAAGCAGTATCTGAAAACTTTTCCCAAGAACTATAAACGAAGTAAACGCCGCCAGAAAACCGATTAAACTCCCAAAAAATATCAGATACCCCCCATCAAGAGCCCCTAAACTTGAAATTGTTTCTTCACTCACGCCGATTCCGAATGTTCCAACCACCGCCAGCGCAAACAAAAAATAAAGCGCGGCTGGAATAAGGGTTCCGACAATAATCGCGCGCCGGACACTTGAACGTTCTTTGCCAAGCACCATCACCAAATCAGGAATAACCGCGCCGCCGGACAAAGCAAAGAGCAACACGCCGTAGGGAATAAAAGCATTAAACGGATTAAGCCCGCCGAGGCGCGAGGCGTCAAAATGGAAAAACAGCAGGAATACAGAAAGAAGAATCGTAAAAACAATCAAAACTGCGGTGAGAATACCGTTAATCGCCGCTTCTTTGCGCAAAGGCAGAAATGTAATAAGCGCAGTGGCAAGTGTAATCACTGACGCCCAGAACAAACTACCGCCCCCCACGCCAAATTGCAGAAAAATCGTCTGCATAAATTTTGAGCCAAGCAGGATATAGGCAAGCAAAACTCCGGTAATTCCAAATAGCGCGGAAAAGCGCGCAAGAAAAACAGCATAACGCCCAAGATAAATTTGGGCATAACCGGGCAGACGATGAAATTCGGGAGTGGCCAACACAACCTCGCCATACAACAATTGAAAAAGCAAAATAACGCCGGTTAAAATCACAAGTTCCAAAACCCCGAACCAAAATCCCACCGCGGCAAAAGAATAAGGAATTGCAAACATCCCCACTCCGATTATCATGCCGGACAGTACAAGTACAGCTTCTATAAATTTTGCATTGAAAAACTTCATATATTTTTTATGCCATAATTTGCGCGGCGGCGATAGAGCCGAGTACAATCAGAAACGCGGCAAATTTTTTCCAATGGAACGTCTCGCGCAAGAAAAAAATTGAAGCCAAATACACTAAAAATGGCATAAGGGAAAATAAAAGCACGGTATAAATTATGCCCGAGCGCTGGTAAGAGTAAAAATAAAACAACCAGGCAACGGTCGTAAGAAGGTTGGTTAAAATGAGCAGTAAAAAAACGCGCCAGGTAATTTTTTTCTCTTCTCTGAAAAATAAGGGGCCCAAAACGCAGGCGGCCACGCCATCCACCGCCAGACCCAAAACAATCGGATGCCAAACCATAAGAAGGGTTTTGTTTGCCGCCGCCTCAAGCGGAGCCGCCACGATCATCCACAAAAAATACGGCAGAGTGCGCCGCGCCATACGAAAATGGTTGCGCCCCCAATGCGACCACACAATTACCAAAGACGCTACCAGCGCTGGAATCAAAATAGAGAAGTTCTGCTCATCCGCAAACCAAATACTGGAAAATAATATAATCGGGATGTTACGAAACAAATCCAGGGTCTGAATTTCATTCAAATGATCATGGTCCAGGGCCCGGTAAAAAAATAAATTTGTTCCCAGTGAAAGTACGATTGAAAACACAAGAAATAAAGGCAAGTTGCCGTAAAATAACTCCTTGGATACCGGCGGACGCACGATTAAAAAAATCGCCAACGTGATAAGAAGTATAAGAGGAAAACTTACGCCGGTGTAGGTCTTATAATTCACGCGTTTAAGCGAGAGTATGGCTTTGTCCAGCGTAAAGGACGCGGCCTGCAGAACCGCTGCCAAAAATGGAAAAAGTAGCGCCATCAACTATCATCATACCATTTTTATTATGCATATAACAGGAACCGCCCACACCATAAATAAAAATCCGCACCGATGGATGCGGATTTGTTAACGTTTTTCGAGACGGGAATTTATTTCCTGCTGCATTTTTTCCTTCCACTTGCCCGGGGTGTGTATAATTCGCTTGGCACCAAGCGCCTGCAATTCTTTGCGCGTTTTGGCTTGTTCCGAAATCGGTTTCCAGAACTCCGCAAGAATATTTTTTTGCTCCGCATCGTTAATACGCTGAGAAGACGGCAGACGAAATCGCTCGGCTTCAATCTCAATTTTACGCGGAAGATCAAAAATAAATGCCGCGTTATCTTTTTTATCATTTTCCAATATGATGAAATTCGGAAAAATTATGCCTCGATACCCGGTAAATCCTTTAATCTTGTTTAAAAATCCGGAGATTGCCCTGGGCTGAGATTGCATGAATTCAAGCCGTTCCGGATCAGTAAGGTCCTTGCCGCCGCCCTCTCCCCGCACCGTTTTCTCGCGCGGCTCCCCCTCATCGTGATTCGGCAAAATATCAAGATTGGTCTTTTTCCAAAAACTTAGATTTACTCGCTCAATGATTTGAAGTATTTCTTTGGCAATAACTTCTCGTGTAATATCAATACTCGAAGGCATCACGCCGTATTGCATGCCTCTTTCCGAAATAGTCCAGGTGAAACGAGCTTCTTTACCGTTCTTATTTGTATAAAATATGACTGCGTTAACACAATCCTCGGTAGCTCCATTTTCTTTCAAAAGCGGAATAAATGTCATTGAGCCAATCCCGGAAAGGCGCGAAGGGAAATTCCCGCGCGGAACATCTTTAATATGCCCCTTCAGTACGCGCTCGAAAAGATCTCCAATCTCTTTTTCTTCAGCTTCTTTGGATGATTTTTTCCATGCGGACGGAAGGTCCGAAAAATTTTTAACTCCTTCTTTAACCATATAAGATTATCTCTTAAATATCATATCTCCTTCTTTGGCGGGTGAATCAAGTTTAACCGCGACCTCATCGCCTTTTTTGCCCGCCTCAACCGGCTTCTTATCCACCTGCATTGATCCTACTGCCTGCTCAAAATCAGACGTTTTGCCTTTCACGTTAACCGTGTCGCCGACCTTAAGCGGCGCGTCAAGTTTTATCACCGCCACTCCGATTTTATCAAAATAATGGATTATTTTACCGAGTTTTTCTTCCATGGAATCGCGAACAGCGCTAACAGTAGCGAACAGCGCTAACAGTTTTTCTGTTCGTGCTGTTCGTGACTAATCTGTTCGTGCTGTTAGTGCTTACATCTCTACTATCTTATCTTTTTTTATTAACTCCAACAATTTTTCGACCAATTTTTTGGGATCTGAATCATATGCGATCCCGTTATGCACGCGGTGTGATTTTTCCACAATCTCCCGCATCTCATCCGCCATGCCGCCGGTGCCGGTTAAGACCCCAATGGGCTTTTGATCTTCAAAGGCAACTGTAAATTCATTTAAAGTCCCCATACGTCCGCAAGAAATAACTATGGCATCGGCCGCGCGGGTAAGCAACAAATTCCTGCCCGCGTAACCAAAGCCGGTATAAATAATGATGTCGTGATTATCCAGCGGCAATTCGTATTTTTCCACATGCTCTTTTTCGGATCCGGCCGGCGAGACACCGACCACAAATCCACCCGCCTCTTTGGCTCCGATCGCCGCCCAATAAGGAGTTCCGGTGGTAGCGCCGGTCACCAAAACCGCGCCGTGTTTAACAATTTGCCGGCCGAGTTCTTTGGTTTTTTCCATAGCATCCGGCGCGCAATGTCCGGTTTCAGCCGCGCCGGATACGCAGATTTTTATTTTTAGATGGGGGTGAGAAATTGATTGCATAGTTATCAACGAATAACGAATTTATTACGAATTTACGAATAAACGAATTCCTTCATTGGGCTATTCTGATAGATTCAATATTCGTTAATGATCACATATATTATACCTCAAATCTCAAATTCGTCACCCAGCATCGGCGCGTCGGCCTGGATTCCCAGGCGGTCGCGGATTTCCTGCATAAAATGCAGGGCCTGGGATTGCTCTCCCTGCACCACGAATACGCGCTTTAAAGTGTCGCGGTTAGCCGCAACAAACGCATATAATTGCGGATTGTCGGCGTGCGCGGAGAACCCATTGATCTTGCGGATCTCGGCGGCAACCGAAACCTCTTCCTTGAAAATTTTTATTTCTTTGGCGCCATCCAATAATCGCCTACCCAATGATCCTGCGGTCTGATAACCCACCACAAGTAAAATGCTGTTTTTGTCTTTTAAGTAGCGGCGCGCGTGGTGCAAAATTCTTCCGCCCTGCATCATGCCGGATCCGGCAATTATAACCTTGGGAGGAAGAACATCATTGATTGCTTTTGATTCTTCCACGCTTTCGGTAAATTGCAATTTACTGAATTTAAAAAGTTTCGGATGCTCTAAATATAATTTTTGAATCTCTTCTTTGTAATATGCGGGGTATGCTTCGTACACCGAGGTTATACGGCTGGCCAAAGGAGAGTCCACAAAAACCGGCATTTCGGGAATACGCTTAAAATGAACCATATTGTTCAAAATATATAAAATGTCCTGCGTACGTTCAGTAGCAAACGCAGGGATCAAAAGGGTCCCCCGCCTACTGGCAATATCCTCCACCGCTCGTTCAAGTTTAAGCACACGCTCCTCCGGCATTTCATGCGCACGACCACCATAGGCTGATTCTACAATAAGATACTCAATGCCGCTTACCTTTTCCGACGGAGGCAGAAGAACCGATGGAATATTTCCCAAATCGCCGGAAAAAAGAAACTTTTTTTTCTCGGCGAATATCTCAATAAGGGCAGACCCCAAAATATGCCCGGCATCGTGAAACCGAACTTCAGTTTCTCCAAAAGAGATCTTTTCTCCGTATGATACGGTTCTCCAGCGGCCAAACGCGTCCTCAATATCTTTCGAAGAATAAAGTTCTTCTCCCCGGCGTTCGGACAAAGACAGAGCGTCCTCCAGCAGATGGCGCGCCATGTCTTTAGTGGGCGGAGTTGAATAAATAGCGCCCCCAAATCCGTATCGTACCAGCTTGGGTATTCTGCCTATATGGTCAACGTGCGCGTGCGTAACAAAAACCGCATCAATGGATTTAGGATCAAACTTAAACGGCCGCCCGTTTAAATCCGAACAAATATCACAGCCCTGAAACAGGCCGCAATCAATAAGAAATTTGTGGCTTTGGGTTTCAAGCAGATGGCACGCTCCGGTCACCTCTCCGGCTCCGCCGTGAAAAGAAATTTTCATGTCTATATCATACACTTTTTAATTCAAATAAAAAATGCCCTCGGGCAGATTCGAACTGCCATTTCAGGCTTCGGAGGCCTGCGTCCTATCCATTGGACGACGAGGACATATATTTTTCTTCAAGTGTAGCAAAATTTTCTCCAAACACAAAGGCCTTGACTCATTGAAAAGCCAAGGCCCCCTGTTGCGCGGCTTTAACCGCGCTTATATCATATTCCACAAAGCCGCAGAAATCCCCTACTGAAAATTTTATTAAAACTTCGGAGATTCCTTTTGTGCCTTATGGAATCGGAAGGGGCGATGATCCGGATCGGAGGACAAATGTGCGACCAATCCTCACATTTGTGATTCATCCTCCCACTTATGTATTCGTCACCATCTCATCAGAAAGAAAGACACTTGTGTAATTTTAGATCTTCTTCGTGAGAAAGCGTAGAAATAAGTGGGAGGACAAGTGAGTGTCTCTTTTTTGTCCTCCTATCCGGATCTCCATTTCCCGGATTCGGGGCTCTTAAGTCCGGCATTTTCAGCCAAACACTTACCGAGGAGGGTCGGAAGTTTTAATCGGAGCCCCGAATCCGGGAAATGGAATATATTCCATATTATACACCGAAACGATAAAAAAATCAAGCCATAAAATATGGCTTATATATAATACTTTTATATGTCTCGTCAACTATGTATGGCGGTCAGCCACCACTGACGCCCCGAATGCATACGGCTTTATCACCGGAGTAAAATGATATCCCTTTATCATGCCAACCACCCCGTCAATCATCTCTTTGGTCGGGCCCCGCTCCCCGACATCCACGTGAATTTCGTTGCCATCCCAGAAAAACTCATCTCCCAAAATATTTTTCAGATGCGAACGGATTTCCTGCGCCAAAGTAATGGAACGGATTGCCTCCTGCCAAATACGATCGCGCATGGTCTTAAATTCTTGCGGTTCGGATTTGGTCCAAAAATGAATGGCGCCGTTTCCAACACGCCATATCGTAATGGCGGTCACGAGCGATACAGGATTATGGGAATCTGAATCCGTTCCGATAATGATTTTATAAAACCGTTTCGGATCTTTTTGCACAAATCGTTTAATCTCTACCGCAACCCCCTCCCATCCTATTTTGCCGAATGTTTGACTATAAAATACGGTTTCTCCGATAGACATAATATCACTCGTCAATCATTTTTATTCAAAACTTCGGTCTGGATAAATGGAGCCGAAAATGTGACGGGATCCCTCCGGCAGAGCCGGCTTCCCTTGTCACATTTTCTCACCATTTATTCTCCGTTCCTGCGTTAATTGAATAAAAAACGATTGACTCGCTCTTGGGGTTTGCTAAATGTATCCGCCATTAAATAAAAAGTATCCCCTGCGCGTCAGTTGGAATCGCATACGTTTCGTCGGCAAGTTCCGCGCGCGCAATGCGATTCAGGCGAAACATACGAACGCCGTTGCGCAAATGGCAAAACGCCTCAATCTCGCCATTGGGCTTTATGCGATAAACGTCAATCAGCCGTGATTTGCGAAATCCCAAGCCATCACTGTCGGCTGAAGATATATATTCAATGGCCAAACGCCGCCGATTGGAAAACGCCTCCGCCACCACATCCGTAACCGGACGCTTAATTTCCTTGCCCCAAGATACCGGAATTGAACGGATTGAGCCGTCGCGATTGGATTCAAAAAGCACATGCCCGTGCTTTTTCCCGTATTCATAAAGATCGCGCGTCAGGCGCACATCATCCAGACAATATTTTTTTACATCCTCAACTCGGCCCTCGCGAAACCACTGAAGCGCTTCCAATCCGTGTCCGGATTTGGATGCGCCCAGCGTAACTTTAGTTAATGCCTGCAACCCCACGCGATGCCCCAAGAATTTAGTCGCGTCCTCAAAAAGATCCGAGACCGCGACCTTAGCAAAGGCGCCTTCGCGCAAATATGGCTCCATAACCGGAATGTCAAAATGATTAATATTGAAACCGATTATATGATTGCTTACGGCAACCATCTCATCAAGTTTGGCAAGTTCGTGCTCCTCAAACGCAAAAAAGGCGTCCTGCGCATACGAATAGACGCCAGCCACCGAAATACCGAGTTCGCGAATATTACGCTCCCCCCCGACTTCGTCAAAGGTTTTTTTGGTTTCTACATCAATAACCAGAACATCGCTCATATAAAAATTAGTATATCTCGTCGGGCAATAAAAAACAACCCCGGCGCGGGATTGCAAAAATTAAGGAACTAATTTGGTGAACCCTCCATCTTCCGCCATTACGCCAAATTCAGAGGCATGTAAAACCCAATCGACTGCGTTATCGGCTTGAATATAAACAGACAGTCCAATATTTTTTCGCGCCCAATACCACAAGAATACGATTCCGTAATGCAACGACACATCCATGGCCGGCAATAATAATGGACTTTCTTTTGTCCCATCGCCGCTTACAAAATGATTTCCCTGTGATTGCCGTGCGAATGCACTATCGCCGGGTTCCGGACGCAAAAAAAATTCTCCCTCACTTTTACTGAAAACATGGATGGGCGGAGCATTTTTCAAGACCTCGCTAAAAATCGGATCAGACATATATTTCTACCTCACAAGAACTATTCGAAATATAACAAATGGTTAAAAAAATGCAAGAAAAAAAGTAGAGTGTGGCTCCACTTTACAGTCATTTAACTTCTCTTAATTCTTTGGGTATGGGATGCGTCCAGCCCTGTATGGTGCAGCGGTCATAATAAGCGGCCAAGTGCGCCAAGGAACCCCTGCCCTCATTCATATCTTTTTCGAGTTGTCGACAAAACAAACTTAACGCACAGCCGCTCATGACAACCCCCAAAAAAAATTACTAACGCAATAAAAAATCGTGTCTGCACTTTTTTCTCCCATAATAAATGTCCTACAAAAATCATAGCAAAACTAAATTGCCTGTCAACAAAAAATGCGCGTTAAGCGCTGCATTGTAAAAACCAGTTTAAGCGAGCTGAGATTTTTAAATCGATGCGAGGTAATATACTCTTTCGCGAAATTGTGCAGGCGCACATGCAAATTCACGAAGCGAGGAGGAAGGGAAACCGGGGCTCCGCTCCCAAACTACAAGATCCTTCGCTTGGCTCAGGATGACTTGCTTTTAAGATACGGAGCAAAAGACAGAGGCGGAGAACACGGTGGGTTTCTTCCGACGAGCGAGTAGAATTTGTCTGCGACGAAACTCTTGAGCGGAGAGTATATTACCGAGCTGCTTTCACATATTTATCAAAAAACTGAAGCGAGCGCTCGGCGGCGATCTCCCATACGTCTCCGAATTCATGCCCCTCCCGGGGATACGAAAAAAATTCCGTTACTTTTCCCAGACGCTTTAACTCCTCAAACATTTTTTCGGAAAATGCCATCGGCACATCTTTATCGTCCATGCCATGATGCAACTGTGCGGGCGCGGTCACGTCCTTAAAATAGGTAAACGGAGAAATTTTTCTATACGCATCCGCGCCAGCCGGGCCATACATCTGACGCAACCATAAAACCTCGTCTTTGGACAATTCATAAAAATTATCCTCCGCATCCGCGCTTATAGGCGCGAACAAAACATAGGCACGGATCTCCGGCAACCGCACCATAACTCGCGCCGCAATGCCTCCGCCCATGGAATGCCCCCACATGCCAATGCGATTCATATCAATAAGATTAGAATTTAATTTCTGCAAAGCATCAATAAGATTTACTACATCCTCGGCATATCCTTCATAAAAATCATGATGCCGGGACGGATTGGGAGAGGATGAAGCAAACCCCCGATAATCAGGGTGGATTGTAATATAGCCGTGACGCGCAAAAAAATCCTGCTCCCTTTTAGACCCCCTTCCGGAAAAATAAATCTCCGGCCCGATAAGTCCGTGATTTAAAATAAGCACGGGAAACCCTTCGTTGGGCTGTACGCCGCGCGGAATATTCATAATGCCGGATATTTTAAAATCATCCGAACTATAAGTTATAGAAAACTTTTGGTAGGCGTCGGTTTTTTCAAGCGCCTGCTCAATTTTGAAATCTCCGCCAGCGCGCTTTTTCTCGCGAATTGTTTCAATAAAATATTCTTGTCCAGGCAACGGAGGGGCATTGCCGATGACAGAAGAGTCGGATGATACTCCGCCTCCCGAAGTACCGGACTTAAAAAACAACTCGCCTTTCCCTAAAATTCTAGCCTGGCTCCCGATAATAATACGATTTTTTTCGGCAAATCCGGCCGGAATTTCAAGCACCATGTCCGCTTCGGCATCCGGCTTATATACTGGAAGCAAAACATCCGCCAAACCGGCTGCGGGCACAGGAACATTGTCTTCCAAGTCAACAACCGTGCCGTTTTTAAGCCAAACAATATCAATAGGAAATTTCATTTCTTTCATCCAAATCGCCGGGTATCCGGGCGCTTCAAAAAGAAAAAGCATGCCGCTATATTCTACCAGCGAATCCCGGCCCGACAGACCCTGCGCCCTTGTTGCCGGATCCCGCGCCACTTCAGCAAGTATAGACGTTTCTCCAATTTCTACTCTGGTATATTCCTTTTCAAACTGATAACGGGGCAACATGAAAACCGCGCCGAGAATCAATGCGCCAATCGCCAATATTGTGATAAAGAGGAAACGCATGTAAGAATTATATCATAGCGCACCTACAATAAAAATAGCCGTGGAATGCGGCATTTTTTGCTTATGCTTTGTCGCTTATTTCGGCTAATTTCACACGAATTTTTTCGGCTATTTCCTGCGTTTTACGCAAACCATTCTCAAATGACACACGAGACACATTCTCTCCCAACACAAAATGTATGGTATTGTTATATGCCGGATGGCTTTTCACCGCGTCCTCGAAATCATCGTTATCGCAGGTGACAAAAAAGCATATATATCCTGAATATTGCTTTTGCCACAAATCGTCAACCGCCTCGAAGAGCTTCCGATCGTCTCTCTGTATTTCCTCGCTGAACAAATCACTTACATAGATGTGTTTGGCATTAGGAAAAATGGGAATAACAGCATATTTTAGATGAGTTCTTGATACGCAACGATCATAAAATATCACTAGTGATTTATTATCTTCCACGCTACGCGTCTCCAAAAAATAAAAGAACAATTCCTATCCTACTCCTATACGAGAAAAAGTAAAACCAACCGTGATTATGCTTCCTTCTGACGGCGCTTCATTATTTCACTGACAAGTTCCGAGATTTTTTTCTCCGCCCCTATAGAATCCAAAGAATCCCGCCGGATACGGGCTTTTTCGCGGCGCAAAAACTTGCGGATTGAATTCGGCAAACCGAATTTAGCCATAGAAACCACGATACGCACTCATACGCACAAAGTCAACATGTTGATGTATTTTTGGAGATCGCTTCATCTAATTTTAAGACGATATCATCCGTTGGAAATCCATAGGTCTCGTAATCGCCAAGGGTACGCGCGGAATGAAGACCGGATACCGGATCCGCCGGATGATCGCCTTTTTCATGGAAATCCGAACCGGCAGTACGCAATAAATTATATTTAACCGCCGTGCTCTGCAAAAATTCCATATCATCTTCAGTGTGAGACGGATTAAAAACTTCAACACCCGCAAGACCCCAGTTGATCAGTTCTTTCAAAAAGTTTTCCAGCGCATCATAATCGGTTTGCGATATTGACGCCGCACCCCGCGTCTCTTTTCCCCGGAAATGAATCGCCGGATGCGACCAGACCGCTATTCCTCCGGCTCCACGAATTAAAGCAATGGCGTCTTTCGCGGAAATGTGGGTCCTTTTTACGTAATTCGGGTTATCATCGGTTAAATATTTTGCAAAAAAATCATGCATGGTTGACGCTGCCCCTAATTTCTCTTTATTTTCCGGACGATTCATTATGGCGCGAACCAAATGCGGACGCGCCACCAAGCCGCCCGTGGCTTCTTTCAGAACATCTTCCCATTCCACGACAAATCCTTCGTTCTTTTTTAAATTTTCCAGCATGGCGCGCGCGCCTTCAATCCTACCCTGCCTGAATTTTTCAAGTTCCTCCAAAAGGCGCTCATTCTTATAATCAACGCCATAGCCCAAAATATGGGCATTGTGTTCTTCCACCGACATCTCAATTCCAGGAATTACGCGAACCTCCATTTCTCCTCCGGCCATAAGCGCCTCGCTAACGCCGCCTATGGTGTCATGATCCGTAATAGCAATTACTTGAAGCCCCAATTCTTGGGCCATCTTAACAATCTCGCGAGGGCTGTGCTTGCCGTCGGAGGCGGTGGATTGAATTTGTAAGTCAAATGTATTCATTATCTTTACGAAATGCGAATATCCGCGAATTTACGAATTCGTACATTCGTACTGATTGGTATTTCGTAAAGTCAAACATCAAATACAAGTATTGTCTCATACATTCCCGTCGCAGGGTTCTTCTTTATATCCACTTCACTGTCGGAAATCGCTTTTATGTCATTCGCAAATTCTCCAGCTTTAAACCCCGACAAAGTGCCTTTTAAAAAATTGTCGCCAAAATCCTTAAACGATACCGCATGAAAAAGCGCGCCGTGGATATCGGATTGAGTAAGCGATTCGGATAAAAACTCAATGAGCAGTGAATTTAAATCAACTGCTTTAACCTCTATTTTCTGGCGAATTGGTTTTTCTTTCTTTTCCGCCTCCAAAATTTCCGGCTTCAAAAACGCAGCCACGCCGGAAAGCGCGTTCAAAAAAAGATCTTTAACGCTATTCCCCCATACCCGCATTCGGGTTCCGGTATCACCGCCGATTATCTCAAATCTCTGTTCCATAAGCTCATTATACACCGCCGGATGAAGAGTAAACATATCTATCCTATTTGACTAATCCGGGCGGCAGATATATTTTAAATCCAGAAAGGACCTTGACAAAATACCCGAGGAATCTCATGAATATGCTGCAATATCTTGATGAAAATGGGCACATAAAAAATCCCGAAGGTTTCAAACGGTTGGGGCTTACGACAGACGATATCAAAAAGTGGTATCGCTGGATGCTGACTTTACGCATTTTTGGCGAACACGCCAACCGCGCAGCCGCCCTTGCGGTAGATGACAGCGATCCGCACAACAAATTAGTGCCGCTCTATGTGTCGCCGCGCGGACAGGAAGCCGCCCAAATCGCCAGCGCCTATGCTCTGGGAAAAGACGATTGGCTTTTCTGGTATATGCGTTCGCACGGCGGACTGCTTGTTAAGGGGATTGATTTGCAGCTCATGTGGAAAATATTTATGGGCATACTAACGCCGGATGATATGCAACATCTGCTCACGCTCGGGATCATGCCTTACTATATCATAGTAGGCGGACATCTCATGCATGCGGTCGGAAAATCATGGGGAAACAAACTTTCGGGAAAAACAAATGCGATCAGTATGGCCTGTTTTGGCGACGGCACAGTAGCAACCGGCAGTTTTCATTCTACGCTTAATTTTTCAGGTATTCATAAAATCCCGACCATACTTTTTTGTGAAAATAACGGTATAGCGCTTAGTACTCCGAACGAACTGGAGAGCGCTACGCCTATTTTCAAAAAGGCCTTGGCTTATGGCATAACCGGAGAACGGGTAGATGGTAGGGATCCCTTTGCCGTGTATGACGCTGTAAAACGTCATGCCGCCAATGCGCGTCTGACCGGATACCCGGCTCTTATTGAGGCCGTAGTCGATCGGCTGGATGACCATACCAGCGCCATGCCGGCAAAAACCAAAGCGTGGGAACAAAAACTGGCAGAAGCGGCACAAAGAGATCCCCTACCTCGATTTAAAAAATTTTTACAGCACGAAGCGCAAGAATACTTCGGATTTACCTGGACCGAAGAAGATGACGCGAATTTGCGGGATAAGGTTGAAGCCGAGGTTAAATTAGGCGCCGAAATTGCCTTAGAAAAAAGAAAAGGGATGAGCGGGGCGGCGGTAGTTGCTCAAGAAGAAGTTCAAGCCCGAGAAGAACAAACCGACGAATTATACCGCAACCTGGAATCAATATCGTTTGCCCCTCCGGAAATCCCAGATGCTCGGGGAATCACGGCTCTGAATTTTGCCCTGCATGATATTATGCAAACCGATCCGCGGGTTATAATTTTGGGCGAGGACGTGGCCGCAGTGGGTTCCGTATTCCAGCAAACTTCTCTGCCGGTGAAATTTGTAAAGAAGTATCTGCCCGAACAAATTGAAAATTTGACTTCGCATTGCCTGCCGCTTCTGAACATTTTTGGAAAAAACAGGGTCATTGATACGCCCCTGGATGAGAATGGAATTGTGGGGTCTGCCATAGGACTTGTCCTGGCGGGATATCGTCCTATTGTGGAAATTCAATTTGGCGGATTTATCTGGGCGTGTATGGAACAAATCGTCACCCAACTTTCTCAACTGCGCCATCGTAGCAAATACGTCCTTAAACTGCCCATAGTTATACGCGTACCCTACGGAGGAGGTCCGTGGTTGCCTCATCACCGTGAATTCGAGGCGCCGGCCCTGGCCAACCTACCGGATTTAATCCTGATGTGTCCTTCAACCGCGCAGGATTGGTATGACATTATGTGGGCTGCCATTGCCTGCGATAAACCAGTAATTATCTTTGAAGATAAAAATCTGCACCGCGATGATATCCTAAAAGATATTCTACTGCGCCGCCCGCCCCATGTTCAAATTGAAGAAATCGGCATACGCGTGGCGCGTCCGGGCACGGATGTAACCCTGGTTTCCTACGGACGACTGGTGTATCAATGCCTGGACATGGCCGAGGTTTTACAAAAAGAAAATATTTCGGTTGAGGTTCTGGATATGCGACGGCTTGCCCCCCTAGACCAACAAACCCTCATTAAATCGGTCCAGAAGACCGGCCGCATTATGTATATGGGAGAAGAACCTAAAGAATATGGATTGGGCGCCGAAGTTATATCTACGGCAGCATTATCCGATACTTATGATTATCTACAGGCGCGTCCAGCGAGAATCGGCCCCGAGCGCGTAAATCAACCCGATCCTCCGTTTTGGAAATACTACTTTCCGCGAAACGAGGAAATAATTAAAAAAATACGCGGATTAGTAAAATATGAATTTATACAAAAATAGCTGTTTGGCGTCTGCTAAACAGTTTTTTGTTAGTTGCATTTTATGATAAATCGTGCTACGCATAAAAACGTAGACGGTCTTTGAAAAGGCGTATGAAGCGGCAATTTAACACAAATTTTCCCGAAAAGAGGGCTCTATGAAGACAATAGTCATGGTAGGCCGAGGCGGTTTGGGAACTATGCGGGCCGCGTTGATACTTGTAAACGCGGCCGTAAAAAACGATTTCTTTGGCCAGGCAATGCCGGAATTCGGCGCTGAACGCCGCGGAGCAAAAATTCACTCCTGCGTGCGCATATCCGAAAACCCGATATATCAGCGATATAAAATACAAGGCGAGGCCGACATTCTTGTGTGTTTTGAGGGATCCCTGATCAACGCCGGACTTATCAAAGATGGGGGCCTACTGGTAACAAATTCTTCGGAGACAAAAGCTACGGCAAAATATAATACGGTTTTTATAAGCGCCGCAAATATTGCTGCGGAGTTGAGAATTTTATCTCCCGAGGGCTTCCCGCTTGGCAACATGGCGATACTGGGCGCTCTTTTGACCCGACTGCCGGAGGTTCCGCTCGCAACGCTTTTACAAAGCATAACAGAAGAATTCGGACCGGATGTTGGCCGTCTTAATGCCGAAGCCGCAAAACGCGGATTTGCCGAAGCGTACTTTGTGGAAAGAGACGCTTCACTGGACGGCGAAAAAGTAGAAACGGCACACAAGACGCGCCGCCATAGATTTGCGATTTCTTCGGAGTCCACGCTCCAAAATAAAACAGGATCATGGCGGGCTTCAAGGCCGGTTTTTACAGAAAACTGCACGGATTGCGAAGTATGTGTTTTGTTTTGCCCGGAAAATGCCATTGAAAAAAATTCGGCAGGGAAAATGGAGATTATTTACGATTACTGCAAGGGGTGCGATCTTTGCTTTGCCGAATGCCCTTTAAAAAATAAAGGTATTGTAATCGTGCCGGAAAAGGGGAGTAAATAACATGAAAAAGGAACTTCCGGAAGGACGCACTGTTGTCGCAACCGGCAATGAGGCCGCTGCTTATGCCGCACTTCTTTCACGAGTGCAAGTTATTCCGGCCTACCCCATTACGCCGCAAACGGTTGTGGTGGAGCGTCTGGCCGAAATGACGGCCGGGGATGAACATATAATCTATAAAAACATGGAGAGCGAACACGCCATGCTGGGATATGCATCGCGGGCATCGAAGCTGGGTATGCGCGTATTTACAGCCACAAGCTCGCAGGGCCTGCTTTATGCGGACGAACAGCTCCACCGCATCGGGCGCGAACGAATACCCATGGTTATAGCCGTAGCCAATCGAAGTGTTGCCGCCCCGTTAAATCTCGGACCCGATCTTAACGACTCCATGTCAAAACGCGACTGCGGGTGTTTGCAATTTTATTGCAGTAATGTGCAGGAAATTCTGGACACCATAATCCTGGGTTTCAAAGTTGCCGAAAAAGTTCTTCTGCCTGCCATGATAAATTATGAAGGATTTATACTCTCTCATGCCGCCTCCGGCTTTGAAATCCCCTCACAGGCAACAGTAGATCGCTTTTTGCCGGCCTTCTCTCCCCCCAAAGAATGGATAATTGATCCGGACCGGCCGCGTTCCTATTCCCAAATACCCGCGGCCCCGGCTTACGCCCGATTCCAGCTCGAAGTAGAACGGGCAATGAATCGTGCACGAGAAGTTATTGAAAAGGAGGCGCGCGAATTTTCCAAAATTTTTGGCAGAGAAAAAGTCGGCCTTCTCGAGATAACCGGAAACAGAAACGCCAAAATCGGAATGGTTGCCGTGGGATCCATCGGAGATACGGCCAAATGCCTGGTTAAAAATAACGACTTACTTCTGATGCGCATCCATACGTTTAGGCCATTTCCCGCCACAGAGCTCCGCCGTGCCCTTAAAAACGTAAAAAAAATCGCAGTTATAGATCGCGCCACGTCTTTTGGCGGAACAGCGCCGCTAGCGGCCGAAGTAATCGCAGCCGCCGGCCCACGAGTCAGAGGTTTCATAGCCGGCATAGGAGGATGCAATGTTACCGAGACCACCCTGGAAAATATCATCCGCAAACTCGATACCGCAAAACCGGATAGACCCACCTGGATAATCGAGGAGAATTAGAAAGGAGAAATGACCAATGGCACGGAAACTATTACCCCTGATTCGCGACGCAAAGGAATTAGATCCGGGAAACGGAGCATGCCCCGGCTGCGGATCCACTCTTGTGCTTTCGCATCTCGTGCATATTATTTTAAGCGCGGGACGAATACCATTTTTTGTAATTCCGGCGTCATGCTGGACAATCAACATCGGACGCTTCCCGCAGTCCATAGGACATAATAAAATTTCTTTTGACGCCACCCTTTTTGCGTCGGCGCCGGCTGAGGCCGCGGCCTACGCGGATGTATTCGGAAGAATAAAAAAACGGGAGGATGTCATAGTTGTTGCTTTTTGCGGAGACGGATCTACCTATGATATTGCTTTTGGCGGAGTATCGGCCGCGGCTGAGCGAAACGACAACTTCTTATATATTTTGAATGACAACGAGGCATACATGAACACGGGCATCCAGAAATCCGGCGCCACACCCTTTGGCGCCGTAACAACCACCACGCCCGCCTCCTCCCCTAAGCAGGGCGAAAAAAAAGATATTGATTTTATTCTGGCAGAACATAAAATACCCTATCTGGCGACCGCTACCCTGGGATCAGTACCCATGCTTAAAGATTTTTATGCCAAAGTTGAAAAGGCGGTGTTTAAAAAGGGGTTCCGGTTTATTCATACCCTGAATCCCTGTCCACCGGGCTGGAAATCCAAGTCCGAAGACACTGTGCGGATTTCAGAACTGGCGGTTATGAGCAATATTTTTCCGCTGGTTGAGTTTGAAAACGGAGCCTGGCGCATAACCCATATGCCGCTCAAAACAGTTCCGGTTACGGAATATCTGACTCTTCAGGAACGTTTCGCACGCTTAACTGAAAAAGACGTTGCGTTCATCCAATCCTCAACGGATGAACGGTTTGAACGATTTAAACAGCTGTCAAAAAAATAACCGTTTGGTACTGACCAAACGGCTTTTCTATTAAAATATCCCATGACTCTTACCCAGGTACTTAAGTATTTTAAAAGTCAGGGCCATCTTCTCAAACCAAGGCGAAGGATGAAGCAACAAATCCATCATTTCTTGGCTTGGTTTAGTGCTGACAGCGACCACGCGACCAAATACTTTTTCCTCGCCGTGCAACATAATGCGCGCCTCAACAATTGCCTTATGATCATCCATCTCTACCGCCTTAGCTAAAATCTCCAGATGCCCCTGATCAGTCGGAACTTTTTTCATAAGATCAATGGAGAAATTACGCGTCACATCCCACCAAAGATACGGCGGACTGCCGAACGCCCTATTCTCCCGCTTATATCGGGTGGCCATGGCGGTCCAGATGGCATGGCAATCTATAAGCGAGCCGGAAGTTCCGCCATGCAGAATATCCGGTGTGGCAGCCGCAAACCAGAGCTGTGGCTGCCAAATACACACGGTTATCTCCTTAAGTTCGTCATACCAAAAACTTTTTATGCGATGCCCGATGGGATTTGAAGGACCGCACCCGAAACACCTGTTTCCCGGAAAATAATCCTGGAATGCTTTAGTTTTAAGCATTTGTTCACCCGCCACTCTTCTGAAGAATTCTTCGAGCTATAATAAGACGCTGAATTTCCGATGCCCCTTCATAAATCGGGATGGCCAGCGCATCGAATAAAAGCCGGGAAGAGAGCGAATGAAGTATATAGCTCATAGCGCCACATTTCTGGAAAAACAGAAGAGTTGATTTAAGCGCCGCTTCCGCTCCGGCAAGTTTAGCCAAGGAAGCGGCCTCGGCAGATTGCGGATGAGACCGGGTTTCAAAATCAGCCGCCGTATAGGCGAGTACTCGAGCCGCCTGAATTTCGCAATGCATTTCAGCAATCTCCGGCATACTCTGCTTAAATATGGACTCTCCGAACACTACGCGCCCCTTTGTATATACAGCCATTTCGTTAAACGCATGCTGGGCAAGCCCTACCCCCTGTATACCAATTGCGCAACGCGAGTGCTGAAATGTCCGGTTAAACACCGGCCATCCCCCGTGAAGTTTTCCCAAAATATTTTTTTCGGTTGCCTCATAATCCATGAGAGTAACCTGGCAAAGCGGCGCGCCGTGCTGGCCGATCTTTTCTTCAACCCGATCAAGATAATACCCTGGGACATCCGAACCAATATCAATTAGAAAGGCGGTGGTTCCGGGTTTTCCGGACTGACGCCTGGCAGTACGCGCCGACACGACTGCGGCGCCCGCAACTGAAGCGCTCGTGATAAAACATTTGGTGCCGTTTAAAATCCATTTGTCTCCGCGGCGTTCGGCTTTAAGCTTAATATTTTTAGCATCGGATCCTACGCCTGGTTCGGTATTAGCCACGCATCCGAAAAATTCTCCCTTTATCGCGCGCGGCAGATATTTTTGTTTCTGATCCTCGCGCCCGAATGTTTCCACAGCAAAATTAAAAAGGGTATTTTGCACCAGAACGCAAAGCGCAAGTGCGCAGGACTCGCGCGCAATTTCTCCGAACACAAGCAGTGCGTCTAAAAAATTGAGTCCGGATCCGCCATATTTAGGATTAGTGCTCATGCCCAGATAGCCCTGCGCCGCCGCTTCACGCATAAACGCATGCGGAAATTCCTTGGTCTGATACGCCTCTTCAATCCAGGCCTGAACCTTAACGCTTCGCATGAATTTACGAGCGTTTTCGTGCAGCAAAACCTGCTCTTCGGAAAAACTGAAATCCATAGCCAATCCTTTAATGTTAAAATAACCGCTTTCATGGTTGCATAATGGCGAGAAAAGTCAAGCACATGTGGACGAGGCCGTTGAATAATTACCGGAGGATTATTTTTCGAGCAAGTCCTTCGACTTCGCTCAGGATAAACTGAGCGCGTCGAGAAATACAATAAGATGTTAGCTTCTCGACTCCACTTCGTTTCGCTCGAAGAATAATTCAACGGTCTCGGGGACAAAAACATCCACGAAAACTTCGTGGATTTTAAAATTGCGTATTTAAGACGCGCTCCAGCCGCCGTCAACAGACAATACGACGCCGTTTAAATATTGGGGGGCATCCAAGGCAAGATATCGTATGACGTTGGCAATTTCCTCCGGCTCGCCCCAACGCTTAAACGGCACACGCGCTTTTACTTCCTCAAAAAAACCTATGGGCAAGGTCTTAATCATCGGCGTATCGGTTCCGCCGGGCGCCACCGCATTTACCGTAATGTCCAATGGTTCCCCGTCTTTATTATGCGGCGCCTCCAGGGCTAGGGTTTTTGTAATACTCTCTACACCGGCCTTAGAAACGGCATAGGCGGAATTCCCCGGATCTCCGCGATGTCCGGCAACAGATGAAGTGTTTATGACTCGTCCGAATTTCTGCGATCGCATATGGGGTAAAACGGCGTGACACCAGTTTAACGTTCCCAGAAGGTTTACGTTAATAACCGCTTGTACTTGCTCCATCGGGGTGCGCACAAAAGCGCCAAATTTTTGCGGAGGAATTCCAGCCAGATGCACCAATACATCTATCCGTCCGCAAAAAGATATGATGGCTTCTGCCACGTCATGAACATCCTGCGTGTCAGCAACATCATTCACGTAATATATGTGACCTGCCGTAAATTTGGCATTGACATTGAGCTGATTTACAAAAAGACCAAGCTGCAAAACCTTTTCCGGCTGATCAACGAGCACAAGTTTTACGCCCGGCACTTCGGCAAGCAACTTGGCTGTTGCCCGCCCAATCCCGCCATTGGCACCCGTGATTACCACAACTTTTTTAGGAACGTCCCGGGCGTCAACAACCACTTTTGTTTCTTCCGTTGCTTTCAGATCCATCTTTTTTGCCTCGCGTTTTTAAATATCCAAAAGAAGCGTAGCAAATGAGAATAAAGAGGTCAAGTTTTAATTTTCTTTAGCTCTTCTCGTACCACATCCCTGTCGTCCCATGGAATTTTGCTTCCATCGGGACCCATGATCCAGGGCTCTGCGCCTTTACCCGTTATCACCACCGCATCGCCGGATTTGGCGAGTTTTAACGCCTCCCGTATAGCTTCGCGTCTATCTAGAATCTTTCTAAAATTTAGGATTTCGGATTTAGGATTTCGAATTTGCGAAAGTCCGTTTTCTATATCATCTAAAATTGACTGCGGATTTTCGTCATATGGATCTTCGTTGGTCAAAATTATTTCACCACAGAACTGTGATGCGATTCTGCCGAATTCCGGCCTTTTCCATTTGTCTCTCCCGCCTCCGGCCGCACCCAAAACGCAGATCAAATTTTGGCTTTTGGCTTTTGACTTTTGACTTAATTCCTTAAGAAATGCATAAACATTTTTAAGGGATTGAGGCGTATGCGCATAATCAACCACCACCACAAATGGCTTTTTCTGCACAAATTCCATCCTTCCCGGAATACCGGAAATGTGCGCCAGCGCCTCGGATATTTTTTCCAATGAAATATGCTGTAATAATCCTACCGAAACCGCCGCCAGAATATTATATAAATTAAACTCGCCGCAAAGCGACACCGTAAAATTCTGCCCCCCGACTTCAAAAGAAATATTTTCGCTGCCAACCCTCACATCTCGTATTAAATATGTCCTACCTAGAAATTTTATTTCGTCTTTCCCATAAAATATTTTTCGTGCTCCGGTCGCGGCACAGAATCTATCCATATACGGGTCATGACGATTAATAACCGCAACGGCAGACATGGGCAGACGCCAAAATAGATCCAGCTTTGCCCGCAAATATCGTTCAAAGCTTCCGTGCGATTCAATATGCTCGCGCTCCATGTTTGTCATAACTGCCGCGGAAAAATTAATAAAACGGTGCCGGAACTGTTTAATTCCCTCGGAGGTGACTTCCAGCACAACATAGCGGCATCCGGATTTCACAGCGCGATGCAAAAACCGCTGTAGGAAAAATCTGCCCGGCATAGTTATTTTTTTTTCATTTATTTCCGTATCACCGCCCACGCGGAACCGCAACGAAGAGACGGATGCTGTTTTTTCGCCTCCGGCTTGTAAAATTTCGTGAATTAATTCTACAACCGTTGTTTTGCCTTTAGTGCCGGTGATGCCTATAACAAAGAGCTTGCGCGACGGGAACCAAAACCATAACGCCGCCGAAAACGCGAGTAAAAAATGATACGGCAACTGGAGTGCCATAAAAAAGCGGAGAGGAATTATTTTTTTAAGAAAAGGGAGTATCGGCATTTCAGGGTCGATTTATTATGCTACCGAGAAAAATAATAAGGGCCGCGGCGCTGTTGGTGAAAATAATGCGATACGTATTGCCGAATTGAAAATTGTCCGAAAGCAAAACTGCAAGAGTCGCCATAAAAACAATTGCGGCCCAAAGTACCACAAAGAGTTCGCCAAAATATATGGACGGATAGGCGCGGCGGCGCTTGCGGACCTCTTTCAAAAGGACATACACGCCCAACGCCCCAAGATATGGTTCCTGCAGAGCATCTAAGAAAATAAATATCACGGGATATACGCGATCCAATCCGAAAAAGAAAAAAACCGCTAAAACGGCCAGATAACAATAAGTAAAAATACCGAGTATTCTATAAAGCCAGTCAACTGCTTCTCGGCGTAGCATTTCCTCGCATATCACCTCATCAAATTCAGCTCCTCTTCCAGAGGAAAAAACAATTAGACGGCAGAGAATTTTTCTGGGATAACTGAACACTCGCTATAGCGATTTTCATCCATTTAGTTTTCAGACACGACTCACGCGCTCCTACGGCGCGTTCGCTAAGGGTTGGACGAAACTTTTCCGCGTCATTGCGGAAAACCAAGCAGTTTCGTCCTCCCATTGTCTGAAAACTAAACGGATTCAACCGCGTGTATACTCACTTATAAATTTTCCTTTTTTATCTGAACAGACGGGCCAAATAATATAATCCATATAACACGGGGCGATAAATTATATCAACTGACGCCGGATATTCTACTTGTTCTCCTCCAAATCCAAGTTTAAATCGCGTAAGGCCGGGCCAGCGCGCCTCATCAATTCCCCAAAAATCATAAGATTTGAATCCGCGTACTTTGGCTTCTTGAATCGCTCGCCAATACAACAAATGCGGAGCCATAACTTCGCGATGTTCGCTTGACGATGCGCCGTGAAGATAGGTTGCGGTTTGCGAGGGTTTATAAAAATTTACCAATACGACCGCAATTATTTTGTTCTGATATTTTGCGAAAAAAATCTCATTGGAAAAATCATTATCGCGCGCGGCAAGAAGTTTTTCATAATGTTCCCGCGAATGAACCGAAAATTTATCGCGCTTAGCGGTTTCTGCCAACAAACCCCAAAACGCCTCAAAGTCCCCTCCTTTCTCCACCAAGGATCCTTTGCGCTCGGCCAGCCGGATGTTATAACGTGTTTTTTCATGCATCCCGGAAAGTAATTCCGCCTCGGATTTTGTTAAATCAAGAATAACGGTTTTTTGTGGCTGAATTGGATTTGACGCCTGACGCCTAACATCTGACATTTGAACGCGTCTAGCCGGATCGATTTTTAAAAAGACGGATTTCTCCCCTTGGGCTATTTTCTTAACACCCGATAATAAGTTGTCAGTTAATAATTCCGGGTGCGGAGTATATAAATAATTAAACCCCGCCGGGAGTTTATGCTGAATAACAAGTTGTCCCTCTGCTCTCCAAGTTTTTCGACCAAGACCCTGCTGAAATTTTTCCCAAGCGGAAGATTGTAAAAAAGAATTCATCGTTTTCTACCCAATTTCTTTAACGCCTCTTTTACCCGTTTCTCGGCACTGGCAATTTCGCGGGGTACGGTCTGCAATGCCTCCCGGGCCTCACGCTGGGAATAGCCAAGTGAGACCAGTGCCTCCAACGCATCCGCTTCCTCTTTTAATTCGGGCGCGTCAACCTCAATTCCTTTGCCTGCCATTTTGTCGCGGAGCTCCAAAACAATTTTTTCCGCGGTTTTTTTACCTATACCCGAGACCCGCGTCAAATAAGAAGTGTCGCCCGCGGCAATGGCTTTTTTGATGGTATCCACCGGCGCGATATTCATAACCCCCAAGGCGCTTTTGGGGCCTATGCCGGAGATGCTATTTAGCGTTTGAAAAAGGTCAAGCTCGGCGAAATTTAAGAATCCGTACAATTCCAACGCATCTTCACGAACCTGAAGATGAGTCCACATTTTAATTGTGCTCCTTCGACTTCGCTCAGGATTGACTTCGTCAACTTTTTCTGGTATTTTATTTAAGGTCCCTTCGGAACAAAACACTTTATACCCAACCCCGCCGTCGGTTTTTATAACCACGAATTTAGCGCCTTTGAATTCAATTGTGCCTTCTAAAAATGAGATTATACATTCATAATAGCCCGATTAGAAGAAATAAAAAAGCCGGAGTAATTCCAGCTTCCTGATTACGCGCGAACAACAATATTATCAATTACCTGTGCACTGTATTCCCCGTAAAAAGGACTCCCATGAGCACTATTTCCAGGGATAGTTTCCAGATAATATGTCGGGGCGTGGGTTTCCTTTTGGATGGCGCGAGAAACAATCTGTACCCGGAATACTACACCGTGAACCTCTAACGTAACCACGTCGCCAACATTATGTCCGAAACAGTACGCGCCCTGATCTTCGCATTCTTTCGTCTTTTTCTGAACCTCCATAACATCGGATGAGGAGAACTGATTCCCACAGATTTCGCACGTTCCAAGCGCGATTATCTCTAATTTCATGTTTTTATGCCTTTCCTTAAAAATGCTTAAGAAAGCGTAGCAAACTATCATAAAAATGTCAACCTTTCGTCTAATCTCAAAATTCAACCCCACCGGAGACCAACCAGTCGCAATCGAAAAACTTGCGGCGAATTTGGATGCCGGTATACGGCACCAAACGCTTCTCGGCGTTACCGGCTCGGGAAAAACATTCACCATGGCCAATGTGATTGAACGAGTGCAGAAACCGACTCTTGTAATTTCCCATAATAAAACTCTGGCCATGCAGCTTTACCAGGAGTTCAAAGAATTTTTCCCGGAAAACGCGGTGCACTATTTTGTTTCCTATTACGACTACTACCAGCCCGAAGCATATATTCCCCAAACCGACACCTACATCGAAAAGGACACCAAAATCAATGAAATGATTGACGCCCTGCGCCACGCCGCCACTGCATCACTCCTTACTCGGCGCGACGTAATCATTGTCGCCTCGGTTTCCTGCATTTACGGCCTGGGCAGTCCGGAAGAATATCAAAAAGCATCTATTGAATTAAAAATGGGCCAGAAAATTTCTCGCCGCGAATTGCTTCACAATCTTGTAATGCTCCGATACGCGCGCAACCCCATTGATCCGTGCCAAGGGCATTTCCGTACCAGAGAAAATGCTATAGAAATATATCTGCCGTCTGGAGAAAATAAAATCGCGGTGGAAATCGAAAAAGGCAGAATCACGAATTTACACGAATCAAAAACAAAAACCAACGAATCGCGAAAACTTAATCAATTTAGAGTTTATCCGGCCAAGCACTTCGTAACCCCGCAAAACAGCTTAAATCTTGCTATATCCAATATACGGCAAGAACTAAAAGAACGCCTAGCAGAGTTAAAAAAACGCGGGAAAGTGCTGGAGGCCGCGCGCCTGCGCCAGCGCACCAATTTTGATCTGGAGATGCTTGAAAAAATCGGATACATGAACGGCATTGAAAATTATTCCCGGCAACTGGATTTCCGCAAGTCCGGAACCCCTCCACATACGCTTATTGACTACTTCAATTACGCCTTTCAGCACAGACCGTCCGAAAACTCTAAACACCGGGTGTTTTTTCGTTCAACACCCGGTGTTGACGGACAGTTTTCGGACGGTCTGTACGTATCAAAATGGCTATGCATAATTGACGAATCGCATGTAAGCATTCCCCAAATCCGCGGGATGTATGCCGGAGACCACTCGCGCAAAGAAACTCTGATCGAATACGGGTTCCGTCTGCCCTCGGCGCTTGATAACCGACCACTCATGTTTAAAGAATTTAACCAAAAAGTTGAACAAATTATATACGCTTCCGCAACTCCAACTGAATATGAGTTGCAGATGAGTAAACAGTCATACAGGGATCCGATCCCTGTAACACAGGGATCGGATCCATGTATTGTGGAGCAATTAATAAGGCCCACAGGAATTTTAGACCCCAGGATCGAAGTCCGACCTACAAAAAATCAGATCCACGCTGTTATAGCCGAGATTAAAAAACGGATTGCCAAAAACGAACGCTCGCTTGTTATGGCGCTAACCAAACGCCTAGCGGAAGACATTGCAGAATACCTTGAAGAGGCGGGAATAAAAGCCAAATATCTTCATTCGGAAGTAAAAACCCTGGAGAGGCCAGAAACACTAAAAAAACTCCGCACCGGAGAACATGACGTAATTGTCGGAATCAATCTGCTGCGGGAAGGGCTTGATTTACCCGAAGTTTCTTTTATCGCCATATTGGATGCCGACAAAGAAGGATTTTTGCGAAACATTACCACGCTTTTACAAATCATAGGCCGCGCCGCGCGGCACATAGACGGGAAAGTAACTCTTTATGCTGATACCATGACCGGCTCCATGCGCGCGGCAATCAATGAAACAAACCGTCGCCGCAAAATTCAGGAAGATTATAACCGAGCACACGGCATTACACCCGCGCAGATAAAAAAAGAAATAAGAAAATCGCTTCTGGAAGAAACTGCAGCAAAAGATGAATTTCCTATGCCCGATGGCCCCACAGAAAAAATTGTAAAATCCCTGGAGCGCGAAATGAAAAAGGCGTCGCGCGAAATGAATTTTGAACTGGCCGCCAAAATACGGGATCGGATAATCAGGCAAACTGATCCATAGTTTTCCAGCTTGTGCTTATACGCGATCGCATATAGAGACCCACGGGCAAGCCCGTGGTACTCCGCACCTTCCAGTAATTTTGCAAAATGCGTATATGCTTTGCAAAATTACTGGGTCTATATAATCCCCTCCGCTTCGCTTCGGGCTGCCATTCAACCCTGGGCAAGCCCATGGTCTTCTGGTGGGGATTATAAGCATAGGGTTTAAATGAGAAAACGGGTTTTTACTCCAGATGAACTGTTTTCTCCATTTCCTCAAGTTTGCGTTTTAACTCCGGAGCGCAAGAAAGTGCTGGATCTTCACGCGCAAATTCCAACGCGGCCAAGCGCACTTCGCGCACCAAGACCGGGTCGGTGATTGCAGTAAGAGCCATATCGGACACGCCCCATTGTTCCGTGCCGAACATATTGCCCGGACCGCGGATTTTTAAATCCTGTTCTGCCAGTTCAAAACCGTTTTTGGCATCCACCACCGCGCGCAAACGACGCGTAACCATCCCGTCTTCGGTAGGAAAAAGGAAACAGTAGGACTGCTCAATACCTCTTCCGATCCTGCCACGAAACTGGTGCAATTGCGCCAGGCCGAACCGTTCCGCCCCCTCAATCATCATGATAGTGGCATTAGGTATATCCACCCCGACTTCCACCACGGACGTTGATACTAGAATATCTATTTCTCCGCTTTTGAATTCTTTCATCACCGCTTCTTTTTCTTTGGATTTTAATTTGCCGTGAAGCATTCCTATTTTAAATTCCGGAAAAATAACTTCGGAAAGTTTTTTATATTCATCTTTTACCGCCCTCACCTCCCACGAACGAAACGCTGATTCGTTTATTCGTTTATTCGCGCCGGATTCGCTATTAGTTAATGGTGGTTCTATACGCGGACATATCACGAAAACTTGTCTTCCTGTTCTTACTTCTGATCGAATAAGTTGGTATGTCTCATTCCGTTTCCCCGGCTCTATGATTCTCGTAATAACCCGCTTCCGCGATTTGGGCATTTCATCTAGTATGGAAAGATCGAGATCGCCATAAATTGTAAGGGCTAGAGTTCGGGGAATTGGAGTTGCAGACATAGATAAGAAATGGGGTAACCAACCCGAATATCCACGAGCCAGGGCCGCACGTTGTGCAACACCAAATCTATGTTGTTCATCTACTATGACCAGGCCTAAATTTTTGAAGACGACATCTTTTTGTATCAAGGCATGGGTTCCAACGATGATATCAGATCCTTCCGCAATTTTTTTAGAAGAAGTAAGTACTCCGATTTTTATATTAAACGATTTAAGAATTTTTTGCAGGGTCTCATAATGCTGATGTGCCAAAATTTCCGTCGGTGCCATAAAAACCGTCTTAAATCCGGCTCGCGAGGCAAGTAACGCGGCCGCGGCCGCAACCACGGTCTTGCCGGATCCCACATCTCCTTCCAGCAGCCGATTCATGGGTTTTGATTTTTCTATGTCTTTTACGATCTCCCAGATAGAACGGCGCTGGGCATCGGTCAGCGCAAACGGCAGGGAATTTACGAATTTTTTGAGGAGTTCAAGATCCAGCAGAATTTCCGGCGCTTGGTGCTGTTTTAATTCCGCGCGCGCGTGTAGGGCGCGAAGCTGAATCAAAAGCAATTCCTCAAACACGAAGCGCCGCCGCGCTTCAACCGGCTCCTTTTTGCTTTGCGGGAAATGAATTATTTTAATCGCGGCCTGTATATCTTGTAAATTATGCTTTTTTCGCAAATCGGCGGGCAGGGGATCGACAATAAATTTTCGCTGGTCAATAAATGTTTTTACTAAAAAACGGAACCAGCGCGAAGTAAGGCCGCGGGTTTCCGGATAAATTGCGACCAGTCCTCCAGTATGTATGCCGCCACCATTCGCCATTTGCCATTTGTTATTTGTTATCTTTTCATACGCCGGGCCTTGCAAATAAATTCCTTTGGGGCCGCGGGCAATTTTCCCGGACAAATTTACCACATCACCAACCCTCAAATTCCTTGCTAAAAACGGCTGGTTAAACCAAATCGCCTTAAGCGATCCGCTATCATCCGAGATTACCGCCTCCACCAGCGCCATGTGCTTGCGCGCCGTGCGATGCAGAGAAATTTTTTTAATCGCGCCGGATATGGTTACCGTATCGCCAATTTTCACATCAGATATTTTTTGTAAATTTGAAAAGTCATCGTAACGCGCAGGAAAATGAAATAAAATATCGCGAATGGTTTTTATCCCAAGGTGTTTAAGCGCCGGAACAATCCGGCGGCTTATGCGTGGCGCATTTTCAATTGGGGTGTCTAAAAGAGACATGAGATGTCCTATTGAAGTCGGACTTCGATACTTCTCTTCCAAAGTCGATAAACCCAGAGGATGATTCAACATTCTCTTATTTTAATGGAGGGGGTTAAGAGTACTTCGATCGCCCCCTAATTACGAATATAAATTACTATGAGAATCTATAGCAATAAAATAGGCCGTATCAATACCACAAAGTTGATAAATCGCTCGAATATCACCGGTGATGTTTATACTGCGACATCCCGCATATTTTCCGTACAAGGCGTGATTATTCAAAAGAGGCAAAAACGGGTCTTGCATAAACATTTTAAACCGCTCATTAAACTTTTCGCGTTCGCTGGGACGCAAATTTTTATAGCACTTCTTAAAGTTAGCGTGAAAACGCGCTTTCATCCCGTTGCATTTGTAAAACCCGCGATTTTGTCGCAGATTTATAGCAACAAAATTCAACATTTCTGCGGGTTTGATACGACGCCGAAATGTAACGGGATTCATTTACGAATTTAGATGGCGTATAGCATCTACGGCTGAACTGAATATTGGTGAGATATTCTTGCCTTTTCTTAAATCTTTTTCGGCGCGCCCCACCAATTCTTCCAAAGCGCTTGTCATCCGCGGAACGGCAGATATATAAACCTCTCGGCTGCGAATGAACTGCTTCAGATAGGCATTTATCACCGTACTCAAAGGCAGTCCCAAATCTTTGGCTACCCGTTGAGCCATATCTTTTGTTTCTCTGTCGGCCTTTATATTGATAATCGTCTTCATATCCAAAGTATATACAAGGGTTAGAGTTTATGTCAAGCGGAGCCGCACCGATGCCTGCCCCGTACCAATTCTTGGTATAAATATGGATTTAAGAAGTCGTAAGCCGAAGGCGATGCCGCGGGATAGACTTCCTACTACGATAGAGTTAGTTCGGAATTGGTACGGGGACAATTTCAAGTTTTCGAATGATTTAAGCATAAATCATTCCAGTAAATTTTTCAATTTGAAATTGATTGAAAAATTTACTTCTTCGGCGGCAAATTATAGATAACATCCGGTGAGATTATTTTCAGTTACATTGTGGTTTTTTTCTCTACAAAAAGTGTTGAAAGAATCCTTGTGTCTAAAATGTGATGTCGCGACAAGGACATTCAAATCATAAATTGAATAGTTCACAGCCAAATGCCGCAATTCTTTGAAATATATTTAGTTGACCCGCGGCTTCCCATGCTTGATACTTGTCGGGGTAATATTTTTCACAGAATCCCATATTTGAAGGTATGTATATCAAAACAAATAAAATCAAAAGGACGCTTACCCAAAAATATAGTGTGGTTTTGAAAAGATGAACCTGTTCTTTCTTATAGATTCTGAAAAACAAATTAATTCCGACAAGTACCAAAAATTCAAGAATTATCAATGCACTCGCACCCAATATTTCTTCTCCTCTTGGTCTTTCATAAAAAGCAAAAACATTTATTGCTACAAATAAAGTGAGAAGAATAAAATTTATTTTTTGATTACTCATATTATTGATCCGGACTGCTTTATGAAAAAAATTTTCTTTTCCCAAAATTAAATATGGTTCCCCGCCAGCAACGCTTGAAGCGTAGCTTCTGCGGACCGGGAGCCGACCCGCCTGCCAGTCGCTATCGCTCCAGGCGATTGCGGACAGGTGTTTTTCTCCAGGTTCTTCTTGTGGTGAGCGAAGTCGCACCATGGCGGTTTTTATCGGTGTGAAGTTGTAATCAATCCTTGAGAAAATTGTTTTAATACCGAGCGTTGAGATCGAAATTCGTCAAAGCTAAAATCGTAGAGATTGATCCGAACAATCTCCCCCTTTTTGTCATGGTCGAGTACCATGTTTCCCTGAATATCGGAATCAACGCTTTTTTTCTTTCCTATTTCAACGATAAGTACCCGACTATTTTTATCATATGAAATTTTTATATTTTTTTTACTCATAAATATTTCTTCACTTTGGAGGTGTCGATAATAGTTATAATTTCGAGGATGTCATCTTTTTCTTCGCCCACAATTAACAGTAATCTTGCTTTGCCGTTCTTGCGATAGAGTTTCTTTATGAGCATTCTGCCCTTTTGATCATAACCAATTCGGGTTGGATTAGCAATCGCATCTTTAATAGTCCTTTCAGAAATACGCCGTTCATGCATTCGTTCCCTGACGTGTGGCTTGACAATGTATTTCATAAAAAAATAATATGAATTTCACCCCGTTAGATATAATCCCCTCGGGAGGAATTGAACCTCCATCAAGGGCTTAGAAGACCCCTACTCTATCCATTGAGCTACGAGGGGGCTATACCTAACGGGGCAAGTTGAATCACGAGGGCTTATCGTTTGAAATATTCCACAATTTTTTCTTTAGGAATTTCTTTCTGCTCGCGCGTAACCAAATTTTTCACCGTAACCGTGCTTCTTTTGCTTTCATTTTCGCCCAAAATGACGACATACGGAATTTCTTTTTTTACGGCATAAGCCAACTGGGCCTGGAACGCGCGGTCATCCCCAAGATAAAAAGATGTATTGATATTTGCCGCGCGCATAACTTGCGCAAGTTCCAGATATTCTTTTTTTAGTTCAGGCAAAAGATTTAAGATTAGGACTTTTACGGAGGTCTGCTTTTTTTTAAGCAAATTCAATTTCTCAAACACAGCGTACAATCTATCCACTCCGATTGATCCGCCTACGGTCGGCAATTTTTGTCCGGTAAATGGAACGGTGAGAAAATCATATCTGCCACCGGATGCCACACTGCCAAACTCTTTGGCGTCGGTCAAATACGTCTCAAATACCGATCCGGTATAATATCCGAGTCCGCGCGCCACCGAATAATCAATCTCCCAGTTTTCCGGTAAAACCCCGGCTGTATTCAGATTTCTGGCAATTTCAATAAGTTCGTTAATGCCTTCCTCGGCCGCCGCATTCCCCCGCAACGTTTCCCGCGCTTTTATAAGCCGGGTTTTGGTATCTCCGGAAATAGCGATAATTTCCCAAATTTTTGCCGCAACTTTTTCTTTAAATACTTTTTTCAATTCTTTTTTCAACGCCTCCTCCCCGATTTTTTCTTTTTTATCAACCAAACGTAAAAGTTCCGGCAATTTTTTTTCAGGAAATCCGGCATACTGCGGCAACCCGTTCAGAACCTTACGATTATTAATTTTTATAATGAATTTACTAAGCCCCAGGTTTTTGAATGTTTTCCAGATCACGGCAATAATTTCCGCATCCGCGTCCGTAGAGGATGCGCCCGCAATATCAAGGTCGGCCTGCAAAAACTCGCGGTATCGTCCGGCTTGCGGAGATTCGCCCCGCCACACGTTCCCAATCTGATATCGCTTAAATGGTTTGGGGATTTCGGGATTAATCGCCAAAAATCTAGCCAGCGGCACGGTTAAATCAAAGCGAAGCGACAAGTCGGATTTTTTTTCTTTTGATCCGCGAACGTTAAATATAATTTTTCCTGATTCTTTCTCCCCGCCGAGCAAAACTTCGGTCCGCTCCACCGCAGGCGTTTCCATGGGATCAAATCCGAAATCCTCAAAGGTCTTACGGATCTTTTCAAGCAGTCGCTGACGTAGGATTGCGTCTCCGCTACCATAGTCGCGAAAACCGCTCCCAAGTTCGGGTTTTACGCGTTTTTCTTGGGTTTTCTTCTTTAATTTCGGCATTTGATGATTATAGCATAAAAAATTGATTTTTGGAAGTTTTTACAGTATAATTTGATAGGTTGGCGGCTATGGTGTAGTGGCAGTCACAGGGGCTTGTGGAGCCCTTAGCGAGAGTTCGATTCTCTCTAGCCGCCCAAGTTTTGTGCAAAACCAGTTTTTGATTTTAACCCAATAAAGTTATACACTATATTTATGGCAGAAAATTCACCTAAAATCCTACTGATTGAAGATGACGCCTTTATGGTGGAACTTTTAACGAATGAATTTACTAATGCGGGTTTTGAGGTCGCGGTGGCGCGCACCGGCGCAGAGGGTGTTTCCCGTTTCCGGGAAGCAAGTCCCAATATCGTGCTTTTGGATGTCCTGCTCCCGGATCAAAACGGATTTGACACTCTGCGAAAAATCCGCCGTGAACCAGGCGGGCCGGAAATGAAAGCCATGTTTTTATCCAATCTCTCTGAAGAGACCGACATTGAAGAGGCCAAGCGCCTTGGCGCTATTGATTATCTTGTCAAAGCAAATTTCGCGCTCCCGGAAATTGTGGAGCGCGTAAAAAAGGCGGTAAACGCAACGTGATAAAATTACATTGCCCCGGAGCGTTCTTCGGCCAGCGCCGTTAGAATTTCTTCTTTGCCGTCCCGTAAAATTTTTACGGGAATTTTTGTTCCCAAAGCCACGCCCTCCAAAACATCCTCCAGAGCGGTTTTTTCGTCAATCCGGGCTTGGTTCATTTCTAAAATTATGTCGGTCTCGCGAATGCCCGCTTTTTCGGCCGCCGATCCGGCTATCACCGCCGATCGCCCGGGCACTCCTTCGCGCAACACAAAAGCGCCGTGATCCACCGCCAAACGGAAGCGGCGTTTAAGCATGGGGTTTAATAAAATATAGCGGACACCCAGAAACGGCTGACGGATCCTGCCATATTTTTTTAATTCCTCCAAATCGCGCCTGGCTTTATTTACCGGAATTGCAAATCCGATACTTTGCGCGCCAAAAACCACCGCGGCGTTAATTCCAATTGCCTCGCCTTTTAAATTAACCAATGGCCCTCCGGAATTTCCGGGATTTATCGCGGCATCGGTTTGGATTAGGCCGCGCAGACGTTCCGAATGTCCCTCCCCGTCTGTAATCGCATTTATAAATCTTGAAAGTCCCGACACGATGCCGGCCGATACCGTGTTTTGGAACTCCCCCAGCGCCGTACCTATGGCAAGCACGGTTTGTCCGAGCTGGATGGCATCAGAATTTCCGAAAAGAATGGCAAATAAATTATCTGCCTCTATTTTCATTATGGCCACGTCATTTAGCGGGTCGCGGGCAAGCACTTTGGCCGGATATGTGTCCTCGGCCGCTGTGGTAACAAGGTACTCTGCTTTTTCATCAAAAACCACATGTTTATTGGTTAAAATCAGGCCGCTGGAATCAATGATAAATCCGGAACCTCCGCCAATCCTCACTTTACCCGAAGGCGTATGAGGCAAATCTTCTTCCGGCGGAGGAAGATCCAAGTGATCCCCGTGCGGCGCCATAAGTTCATACGGCCGCTCTTTTACGATTTCATCATAAGTTTTCCCGACAACAATAGATACCACCGCGGGCATCACTTTTTTTACGGTATTAATGATTTGGTCTTCGTAGTTTGAATAAGACATAAATTTATGATACTATATTTTAGCAAATATCAAAACCCCTCGTAGTTCAATGGACAGAATAGGGACGTCCTAAGTCCTTGATGCGGGTTCGATTCCTGCCGAGGGGAAATTGATTGTCAATCAATTTCCGGGTTCGTTTCTTAATCAACATTCGCTTACGAACGCAGAGATGAAAACGAACCCCGGGCCGCGCCTAAGAGGCACGGAGATGACTGATACGCATTTTCCTCAATTCTAAACTTTGCGCGAACCCATTTTGAGCGGAACTGACCGCCTCGCTACGCTCGGGCGTGGCGGAATTCCCCCCACACCCCCCCCTTCCGCGCCGCCCTCGCGGGAGGCCAAAATTTTTTCGCCGCCAATTCAATTAAGGAATAATTTAGCATGGTTATATTATAATACATCGTTGTCCAGAAATCCGACAAGTAGTAAAATATGGATAAGGAATATGCGTGAAATATCCAAAAAATTAGGTGAGAACTTGAAAAAGGCCCGCGCCAATAAAAAATTGTCGCAAGGTGCGTTAGCGCGGCTTTTAGACGTTGATAAGGGTTATATTAGCAATATTGAGAACGGAAAAAAGAACCCTACCCTTGCGACAATTCAGAGATTAGCTGACGCGCTTGGCGTGTCGATAGATAAAATGTTAAAATAAAAATCTATGGAAAATAAAAACACTTTAAAATATATTCTCGTTGGTGCGGTGGTTGGCCTTGCTGTTGGGATAGGTTTTAGTACTCTACTTGTATCATATACATTCAGAATTTTTTCATATAATCTCCCGGGAGTTGGTGTATGGATTTACAATCATGTTGGGGGGGCGAGAGTTGCTGTGCCAATATTTTTTCTAGTTTTTGGGTGCATAATTGGCTGGATGGTTGGTAGATTTAAGAAGGAGGTAGTGATTAACGCATTAACAAAAAAGTTTTTGATATTTCTAATCTTAATTTTTGTTTTGATGATTAGTTTTTATGCTTTTACTTTTACTGTAACGTATGAATGTAGTGTGCAAACTGCCGGAGATATTCAAGCAAAAGATAGTTGTTACTCTAGTAAGCTTATTTGCGAAAAAGTTGCCAACCCAAATTTAAAAAGTTCTTGCTATGTTGGATTAGCACAGTATAAGGCGGATTTGGGATTATGCGATAAAGTTCTTGGTGCGAGTGAGAAAAATCGTTGCGTCGCTTTAGTTGCGGGTCAGAAATCTGATTCTAAAATTTGCGAGAGTATAACCAACCAAACCGGCAAAGATTTCTGTTATTATACATCAGCGAGTTGGAAGAACCCGAATATATGTGAAAAAACTTCTGGGCAAAATGCTAAGAATAGTTGTTATTTTACAATTGGAATTCAGTTATGCGACGAGTCCATGTGCCAAAAAATAACAGATGTAGTTAGTGGAAACCTTAAGCTAGATTGTATTGCGGCTGTTGCGAGGGATAGAAACGATGAATATCGCCCCGGGGGAAGCTGTCGATTTATTCGAGAGGAACGGGCAAAACTTTTAGAATCTCGATAGATTGCTTTTATGAAGTGGCGGCGAAAAAATTTTGGTCTCCCGCGAGGGCGGCGCGGAAGGGGGGGGTGTGGGGGGAATTCCGCCACGCCCGAGCGTTCCGCCGGAGCGAAGCGGAGGCGGTCAGTTCCGTTCAAAATGGGTTCGTGCAAAGTTTAGAATTGAGGAAAATGCGAAGCATTTTCCGAGCCCGCTTCTTACCTACTGTTCATTTACGAACACAAAAATGAAAGCGGGCTCCGGAGTCGGCTGAGGAGGCCGATAATTTAAAGGGCCTATAGTAAAACGGCATTACGCGTCCATGGCATGGACGAGGTCGGGGTCCGACTCCCCGTAGGTCCAATTCTTATGCTTCCAAAAAATATTCGCCAAAGGCGAATACATTGAAAAAATCCATCAGGTGAATACGGTGACGGGGCTTGGCTCCAGACTGTCTGAAAACTCTAAACGCCGGGTGTTTTTTCGTTCAACACCCGGTGTTGACGGACAGTTTTGGAACAGTCTGGGTTTCGCGTCCGACCCTTAACGAACGCGCCGCTGGAGCCGCCGAGATGTGTCTGAAATTGTAACAACCGAAAACCGCACTTGTGAGTTAAGTAACTTTCACCTTAAGTTTTTGTGCCACTCCTTTTCTTTTCTTCGGAAGCGTGATGGTGAGAAGACCATGTTTCAGAACGGCCTCTGCGGCAGTATCATCGATTTCTTCGGGTAAAATAACGGAGCGGGAGAAAGAACCCCAAAAAAGCTCTTTGTAGTAATAATGCTCCTCTTTTATCTCTTCGGATTTTTCCCTTCGCCCGCGAATGGTTACGGTATCTGTTGTTATGGAGACATCCAAATTCTCCGGCTTTACTCCGGCAACGGTTGATTGGATTACGATCGCATCACCCCGATCGAATATATCAACAGTTAATTCTCCTTCCTCTTCTAATTCTTTTTCCTCTTCCACTATAGTTGGCTCTATTTCTTCGCTTTCCACCTTAAGCTGGGTCGGTTTGGGTTTTGCAGATATCTGGGACGAGCCGGTGCGACGCGGTTGTGCGCGTTTGGGGGCGGGGGAAGATACCACATTTTTATCTACAGTAGCCACGGGTCCCCCTGATTCCTCCGCGACAATATCAGCCGCCACGGCTTGCGGTTTGGAACCGGTAAGTTTTTCGAAAAAAGTATTCAATGTTTTGTTCGCTTATGCGGCTTTCGTATATTGTAATTTCAGACACGCCTCGTCCCGTCCAGCGCGGGACTCGCTAAAGGTCGGACGCTAAATTTCGCTTCGCGAAAACCGAGCCCCGTCACCAAAATTTCGACTGTTTCCATGCTGCCCATGAGTTAACCAGCGGGATAGAACTTGAATAACAATACGGTGTTCTTCTCCCGTTGGATGGAAACGAACGCAGCAGTCGAAATTTGGTGTAGGGCGAGCTTTCGCGTTCTCTCATTGTCTGAAATTACAATATACGAAACCGCAGTCGCTCGCGTTAGGACTTTCTTTGTGTGGCGCCAATGGCGTAAAGCGTATCATTATTCGCTGATATTCGTTTTGGGCGATTCGTCTAT
>Ga0209343_10000607_pt1 | contig 49804 bp, 34 predicted proteins | sample RifCSPlowO2_02_FD_184026 | JGI IMG/M metagenome (GOLD analysis project Ga0209343, IMG submission 184026) | Groundwater microbial communities from Rifle, Colorado - Rifle CSP2_plank lowO2_0.2 (SPAdes) (version 2) | ecosystem: Environmental > Aquatic > Deep subsurface > Groundwater | place...
TCGTCCCCGAGAAGTCCCCGACTACCTTGGTCCCGCCGTTGTCGTTCGTCACCTGCTTGATGATGATCAGGTGCGCCGCATTGTCATTGTTGGTGATCGTGCAGGTCACGGTTGCGCCGCCGGCCACGCTGAGGCTGTTGCAGTCGAGGTTCGAGTTCAAGCTATTCGTGTAGGTAGTGGTGTAACCGGTGATCGGCAAACCATCCTCGGTGACCGAGTAGGTGCCGTTGATCACGGTCAGGTCGTTCTGGCCATCAGCTTCAAATGGAACGTCAGTGCTCGGGCTGGGCCCGGCCACGTCGAACTTGAAATCCGTAATCACCTTGGTCCCGCCGTTGTCGTTCGTAACCACCTTCACAACGCGCAGCGTGCCGGTGGATCTCTTGTCCGTGAAGGTGCAAGTGGTCAGCAGGCCGGGCTTGATTGCAACGGCCGTGATCCTATTACCAGGCAGATCGGCTGTTCCGGTCGGGGGATTGCCGACCTCATTCGTCACGCACGAAACCGAGTCGAGCTGCCAGCCTGTCGGCATGGGCGTCTCGGTCAGGATGAGTGCGGTCGTCGGCGTGTAGGACTTCTGAGCAACCAGTGTGCCGCCGCAAGTGATGGGCCCATAAGTGGCCGTCCCGTCAAACGCCGCCGGGCTCGAGCTGAATGTGAAGGTCGTGTCGGTGCAGTTCTCCGATGTTGGAACCACCTTAATAAGGGCCAGGAAGCCGTTGTTGGGATTCACCACGCAGTCGGAAGGATCAGAGTTCGGTTCCTGCGAGGGGTACGTACAAACGTTCGTCAGGAAGGGGTTCGGGTCCGGGATGTCAGCCGTAAGGTTAATCGAGCAACTTGCCACGGTGTCCGGTTGCCCAGGGTGGAAGGGATCGGAATTGGCAACAACCCCGGCAGTACTGCATGCCGATAAAACGTCGGGCAGGGGGGTGGGAGAGCCGTCGCTGTCCTTGATCAAGGTGGGGCCGGCGCAGCGGTCCACCCTGCTATCATTACAGCTATAGAGCCTGACGGCAAGGAATGACGCCGGAGTGCCGTCCACCGTTACGCACATGGCAAAGTTGGCAAACCCGTCTTGGTCCGTGTCGATCAGGGCGCAGGCATCGCCGGTATTGGCTCCGTGCCATTCCGTCTCGTCCCAGTTCCACGTTACTGCAAGTATGGTCGGGAGACCTCCGTCATCGATCGTCATCTGGTTCAGGTCCTTCTGACCCGGCTCGTCATCGGCCCCCGCATCGTCAAGGATGGTGACGAGCGTGTCGGTGAAGACCGTTACTGCCTTCAAGCCGGAGCTGGCACCCACGGCTGTAAGGACCATAATGCTGTGAAGCGAGTCGTCCGGTGGCACGAACCAGGAGGAGCTAATCTGGCCGATCGCATTGGCGAAGGTTGCGGTGGGCAGGTGGCCGGCTCCATCCACGAGACCGTTGAGGTGGTAGACCTGGAGGGTAACTTGTTCGTTGGGACGGAAGCCCGCTCCCGTGATCAGCGCGGTTTCGCCGGGCTGGTAGTCAATCTTGTTCGTCTGCACGGTCGCGATCCGCTTAAACTTGGCCGGCGCAACCGCGCCCGACACGAGTCCCGTAGCGTTCGCCACGAAGGCGTTGCCCGCCGAGTCGAGGGCGTTGACGGACCAAGTGGCCGTGAACGCACCTGTGGCGTCGGCGAGGAGAGACGCGGGGTCATGGCCGCCGCCGGCTTCCGCCGTGCCGTCGGCGTGGCTCACCTGGAGGGTGACGCTCTCATTGGCCTGGAAGCCGCTGCCGGAAATCGTGAGGGTGTCCCCCGCCTTGATGCCGGTATAATTGGTCCAGATTTGAGGACCTGTGATGGTGGGGTCCTGAGCCTGGGCGCGCTGCGCCAATGGAACCATCGAAGCTACCGTCACTAAAATGGTCCACAGAGCGACAAATACCGTCCGGCGAATATCGTGCAACATGACCATGTCTCCTTCTACTCTTTTAGCGGCCTACGGCCTGCTAAGCATTGGGGGGACTTACCAGGGGGGAGAATTCCAAACTCGCTACCGCTCGATTCCTACCTCGCTCGCAGCGTTTTTTCCTGTTCTCGAAAAAAGTCCAAAATTTTCCGCTATTGGTAAACTGTACGAGCCTGTCTCATAGGGTGTCAAGACTCCAGCAAAATATTTATTGGAGGTGGACTTGAACGTAATGGGACAGCTATAACCATCGGGACAAGCTCTTTTTTCTGCTTCCGGAACGATCCACAAAGCCCTTGTGGTGACCGGTTGATACCAAGTGCGGCGCGGCCTGCCCTCCGAAGTTTCAACTCTGGAGGGTGTGCCCTCCGGGGCGTCAATTCTGCAAGGACGTGCCGAGCAGAGGTTGCGGCCGACGGGTTGCAGCATGGCAACGGCAGACCCAGCGCGCCCAAAGTGCGCCGCGATTGCCGTGCTCCAGGTGCCTTGCTCGATCATGCTCCACTCCCGCTCGCCACGTTTTGCTCCTTTGCTAGACCCAGTGTCCTAGGAAGGAAGTCCTACCGTCAATGGCACGAAAGTGCTATACGCGGGTACTGGCAGACTCCCCTTAGGACCGCCAGTACCCCCGGCGAACGAGGCGTCGCAGAGGGAACCCGAGCCGGGCCGGGGAAGCCAGAATGAAGCGCAGGTCCCTCGTCCCCCGGCAAGCCGGGGTCCTCGGGATGACATCTGCCTGATCTGCGGCTGAAAGACCTTGCTGCGGGAAAATTTTCTGCTACACTTGCTCTCCGTCCTGGCGAGGGGGGGAAAGCAACCCACAGAGGCACGGAGGCACAGAGCAAAAAAACAGGAGTTAGAATCAGAGCGGGATGGGAAGGTTCCTGGGCCGACGGTCAGGTCGCTCGTCCTTAAGCACCTGATCCCTAACACCTGGCACTTGCTAGACACTTGCTAGACAATGGCGGAGAAGACCAGAACGATCCGGCAACGCGGGTTCTTCCCCGGCGTCAAGCCCGTAGAGCTTTACGACGCGTTGCTCAACGCCAAGAAGCATTCGGCCTTCACCGGCGCGAAGGCGACCGGCGCGGCCCGGGTCGGAGGCACGTTCACGGCCTGGGACGGTTACATCACGGGCACAAACCTGGAGCTGGAGCGGGGGCGGCGCATAGTGCAGGAGTGGAAAACCACGGAGTGGCCCGAAGCCAGCCCGCCGTCGCGCCTGCTGTGGACGTTCGCCGCGAAGCGCGGCGGCGCCGAGGTGACGATGGTGCACTCGAAGGTCCCGGCATCGCAGGCCGCGGCCTATCGCCAGGGCTGGATGGATTACTACTGGACTCCGCTGAAGGAATACTTTGCGCGTTGAGTCGCCGCAGGGCAGTCGGAAGCAAGACTCTATTGAAAAGGAGAATGGCTAAGATGTGGGCTAAGAGAATCGTGATGGGGTTGAGTCTGATGGGCGCGTTCGCGCTCGGAATCGCGCTGACCGGCCCGTCGTCGCCGCTACAGGGGCAGGCGCGCCCCGGTGTGCTGCTCATCCACCAAGACAAGGTGATCCGGTTCAATACCGTGACCGGGGAAGGAATTCAGGTGGGGACGGCCACCGGAAGTATTAATGGGGTCTCGATTGTGTACTTCAAGTTCTCGGAGGCTAAGACCGGCTTGCCCGACATCACTTTTGACAACCGGGCCGGCATCACGGACCTCGATGGCGATCAGATTATCTTCCACAACGTCGGGATTGGGCGGTTCGTGGTTCCCCCGCTACTCGACAAATCCGCGGGCCTGACGAACCAGGTCTTCGGCGCGACCCCCATTCCCTGCCCCGGATTCGGCGGGTCCTGTTCCGGTGTGGGCGGGCCGCTCCAGGGGACCTACGAGGTGGTGGCAACCTCGGGCAAGTACGTGAATCAATATCCGATCGGACGAAAATACCCCTATCGAGGGCTGGCGTACAATCCCTCCTCGCCGCCCGGCGATCCGGAGGACTTCGGCGCCGTCTATGTCGAGGTTTACAACACGCCGCTGCCGTAGCAGGAGTCCGAAGCCAGGAGTCCGAATGATGAGGAGCGATGTTTTTATTCTGACTTCTGAATTCTGAATTCTTCTTTTCCTACGGTAGCGGTTTTTCGGCCGGCTTGGTATTGGCGCTGGACTGGATGGGGTTGTCTTTCTCGTCGGGTTCCTGGAATACGAGAATTCCCACGTAGGGGAACTCCGGAGACAGGGAAACCTGGACGGTGGCAAAGCGCGGCGGGCTGTCGGGTTCGTCCTTGCTCCAGGTCCCAAATCCGCTGAAGCTGACCGTGTCGTAATCGCCGGGCGGCCGCTGCGAAGTCCGCGAGTTGAAGCAGTGAACCGCCGCCAGGCGCTTCATCTGAAAAATCCCTCCGAAGCTCCCCGCATTGAAATTCGTATACAGAAAGGATGCCGCTTGGCCCGCCGGATTGCAAGGGATCGAGAAGCTGTAGGAAAACAGATCGCCCACGGACGAGACCACATTGGTTTGCCCGCCGCTCAGGCGGACCCGCGGGGTATCCACGGTCTGGACCGCCTGAATTCGCAGGAACAGGTCGAGTGTCGAGAAGGGGCTGAGGGCTAGAAAGCTGTTTCCCTTGAGCAGGTCCGGTGAGGGAAACCGGTACGTAAAAAATGAGCGTTTGTGCTCGCCGCTGAACCGAAACACAAGCTGGCCGTTCACCCCTTTTTCAAACAGCCCGTAGGTGTTCTGCGGCTCGCTCGGCAACTTCTTCAAGACCTTTACGGGAAAGGCGTCCGGCGAAATCCGGCCGTCGTTCTGCTCAAACAGCGCCGTGGCCAGGTCCTGCGCAAAGAACGACGGGTACGGCATTTCTCCGATCACCCGGCCCGTCTTCAGGTTGACCGCGCCGTGGATGAGGTCGAAGGGTTCGTCCACCAGCGCCACCGCTTTCAGCCGATAGGTGAGCAGCGGAAACCGCAGAAACTCTTCCTGGCCGAGCAGGCTCGGGACAAATCCGGGTCCGAAGGGACCTTCCGGCGGATTGGCAAGCAAGCCTTCCGGCACCAGGCTCTGGATCACAAAGGAAACCGTATCGCCTGACCTGGCGCCGAATTGAATTTGCAGTCGCCCCATCAGATGAGAGCGCCCGGTGGTGGGACCGCCGAGCTGTGGGATGTGCAGATCGAAGTCGTCCCCAAAGCTCGAGCTGGGGGTGAAGACCGTGAATTCCCGAATCGTATTAACGGGAATGTCCGGACAATTGGGGGCACATTCGGGGCCTTCCGGCTCCTTGGTGCTCAAGTAGAGGTGCGGATGGAGGCTGGTGCCGCGCGCCGGGACGCTGGCGCAATGAAGCGGATTGCAGAAGGGCAGAGGGAAGCGAATGATTTCACCCAGGGAATCCCGGCCGAGCGCCAGAAACGTGCTCCCCCGCATGGTGTAATCAAGCAGCCCGTCGGGACGCTGCTCAAACCGCGCCCAGACGCTCCCGCGAATCCCCGGAAACGATACCACCGGCCGGTCAACCTTGGGATTCACGTCCAGCAAGATGTCAATCGCGCTGTTGCGGAGCAGGAGGAAATACTTGAGGTTATATACGCCCCCGGTCCGCAGGTCCAGATCACCATTGGACAGGAACAGCGGAGCGTCAATGACCTGCGGGTTGAGAACCGGCAGCTCATATCCCTGCGGCGACACCAGGACTCCCTCGTCTCCGTGCAGGGTGCCATGGATCACTTCAAAATGCGCGACGTCGTTGACCGGGGGATAGAAGCGGATCTTGATGGTTCCGTTCAGGTGGCTGTCGGTCATGACCAGCCCGCCGAAGAGAAGATTGCCGCAGGTGCCATACGGGAGGTCCTTGGCCTCGGGGCAGTCCACCCCGCGCAGCGTATCGCCGAAAAAGCTCGCGGTCTTGTTGAGCGGAAGCGTTTGCTCGAGACCGGGCGGGAGCTTCAGTTTTTCCGGCAACTCCTCCAGAACCTCATCGGTGCTTTGCCCCCACAGGCCGACGCCCGCGATCACCCAAGCCCAGAGCAGTACCCGAACGACAGATCGCATCATCTGGCTATTCCACTCTCCCGGCGTGCCGGGATGGAAAGACGTTGCAATTCAAAGAGCGACTCTCCCGGTTCGCGCGCCGGCGCGTAGTTCGTTACGGGATCCTCCTGCACAATCGGACCGAGGTCCAGGAGCGGAAAGCTCTCCCCGTACGTCCGATTCAGCAATCCGAGGAGTTCGTTCGCGATCAGCGCATGGCCCGTGCCCCCCGGATAGTATCCGTCCAGAGAGTAGAAGCCTCCGAAGTAGTCTCCCGTGAGGGCCGTCGTCCCTACGCGAATGCCGTTGGTTCGAACCCGGTTGAACAGAGCCGCCAGATCGTAAACTACGGCCCCCTGTTCGCGCGCCACATCGGTGATCTGCGCGTTCAGGGCGCGGACGCGGTTGCTGATTTCCGCGCCCACCGCCGCCCGCTGGATCACGTCCGGCGGCAGCGGCTCGATCTTTCGGCGGATGAATTGATTTCCGATCACAGACAGCCCGTTCCGCGTGATGAGATCGGTTGGACCCAGGCCATAGAACTCCTGAAAGAAGGATTCCGGCACCCGCATCAAACGGCCCACCGAGGCGGTCGTGCTGAAATACCCTGTATCCATCGGGTCCGGGATCGTCGTGACCACGACTTCGGCCAGCAGTTCTCGCAACCCCCGGACCACCGACGTGTAGGAGGCGCGAAACGAGGCCGGGGATGGAATCTGGTTCGGGTCCCCGGCAACGGCTGCTGCCAGCACGTCGAAATATCCGAGTTCGACCAGCGCGAAGGTTGGAGCCATGGCGCGGGCGTATTCGAGCTGCGTCCACAACGGCACGTCCCGTTCCAGGATGAGCGAGGGAAATCCCAGGATCATGTTGATCACGGTCTGCTGGGCATCGTCGTTGTGGATCACCGGAGAAACGGGGCGCCGCGTCAGGCTGTCGGCGAGCCGGAAATTCGGAACCGACAGATTGAACACGAACAGCGTCGGGGCTTCATCGTTGGGGTCGGGTTGTTTTGGGAAGACGCGCACGCTGCCCTGCGAGAACGTCGGAACGCGCACCGGCAACGCGGGATAACCCAGGAGGTCCCCAAACCAGGGGCCTTGGAAGAGTGGTTGGGGAAAGGCGGTCTTCATCTGCCGCGCCATCTGCGCCGGAAAGCTCTTGCTCTGTACGACTTCGCTCAGGCCGTAGTTGGCCATGCCGGCGGCCAGACCTTCGCCCAGCACGACGAAGGTGGTCGTGTCCAGCTTGCGCGTCTGCTGGGCTTCCACACGCCCGCCCCCAATCAACAGGAGGCAAATCAAAAGCAGAAGATGTTTTCTCATCCGCATACGCTAGGGAAGACCCAGGGGTTCTTTTCTATTCCCTATTCCCTATTCCCTGTTCATTGCGGCCCCAGAATGAATCGCAGGCCCATGCCGGCCAGATGGGCGAAGTTCCGGTACTCGCCGTTCGTAAACTGCGTGACGTTGCCGGCGACATTGGTATGCCGGTTCACAAACTGCATGGCCTCGTAGAACACTGTAAATTCCTTGTTTCCGGATCGCATCGAGAAACCGGCGGTGGCACTGTGGCGGTTGGAGTCGGGGAACAGCGGCCCCACGCTCTTGTCTACCACCGGCGAGCGATCGTAGAGATAGCCCCCTCGGATCGCCATGTTCCCCATGCGCTTCTCCAACCCGACCGCGATTTGGAACGAATCCCGGAAGTCGAAGACCAACCGCTCTTCCGCCGGGGTTCGCACATCCTTATTGGTCGCTTCCGTCTCGCTGAAGTTCAGCGGCACGCTGCTGAAGCGGCGGTAGTCCTGAAAGTGAAAATCAGCCGAGAGGGTGGTGTTCCCAAACGCGGAGGTGGCAAGCCCGAACGAATACGTGGCGGGCGTCGTAAAAGCACCCTTTATTTTCTGGTTGGGGAAGGCCTTCGGAATCAAATCCGGACCGACAAACGATTCCAGCGTGTACCCTTTCGTAAATGCAAACGAAGCCTTCCCATCAAGGTGATGCGTAACGGCGCTGCGGTACATCAAGCCCAAGCTGATGATCCCTTGCGGGTGCTTGTACAGGTAGCCGCCGGTAACGCCCAGGGTTTGGCTGGTCCCGGCAATTCGGACCCGCCCTTCCGGCAGAAGGCGGGCAATGGACCGGGCCGCCAGTTCCTTATCCACGCCGGGGAAAACATCGTTGGCCGCCTCGCGCCCAAACTCCAGCGCGTCATCGAGCGGATTGAGGATGCTCTGCTCCAGAAACAGATGTGTGTGCACTAAGGCCCCGCCCACGGCGAGGCTGCTGTTGGGAGTGATGCGAATCGCCAGGGTCGGCTGAAACCAGATGGACTCCAGACGCGCCCGTGTTCCGGCAAACCGGCCGGGATATTTGGTCAGCGCAGGATCGCTATCGTTGAAATTCGTGAAGTTGGCCGCCAAGCCGAACGGCGAAAACGCCCCGAAGCCAACAGTCAATCGGTCGCTCAGTTGCTGGGAAGCATAAAGGCTGCCCACCGGAATGAACTTGGGGCGAATGGACCCGTTGAACCCTTTCTCCGGCACCACGGTCCCCAGGGGCGGAGAAAGAGGAATGAAGTGGAAAAAACCGACCACCACCAGGTTGTCCATCTGGAGCCGGGTGCCGGGTTGGAACCCGATCCCCGCCGGGTTATACAACAGAGCCGACCCGTCATCGGCGACCGCGCAAAATGCCGTCCCCATGCCCGCCGCCCGCGCCCCCAGCTCGGCAATCGAAAACGCCGAGCCCCACGCGGGATTCCCGGAGAAAAGAAGCGAAACAAACAGGGCAGGCGCGAGCAGGTAAGAGCGAACCACAGTAAACTTCACGGAGGGAACAACTTGCAACAATGAATCAGTCCTTAGACGAATCTGCTTTCCTAAACCCACCACTACTCCCAAATCGCCGAATTATGATTTGCCATTCGCTTTTTGTCAATATATTATTTCTCCGCCCCCCGGCTCCGGCCGTGGGCGGACGGAAAGCAGGCCAAAATCCTGCATCTGGCGGGTTCGTCAGAGTCAGATGGAATCAGGGCGTCCCGGAAGGCGCCGCGAGAAGGGAATCACTGCCGCCATGTCAGCCCCAGCCTCTCCTGCGCGCAATCCGGCTGGCGATCCGCTGGCCGAGCCAAGCCCTGGACAAGGCCCTCTGTCCGGACAAGACCGCTTCATGATTCAGAAAACCGAAGAGGCCATCCGGGACGGCTCGCAGCTTGAACGCTGGTGGCGCGAGCGGGAAGGGGACCTGGCGCTGTTTCCGCTCGACCTCAAGAAGCAGTACCGTTTGCCGAACAAAGCCGCAGGCTTTTTCAGCTCCCTCTCCATCAACGGCAGTTCCCGGACGGTGATGGGTTGCCGGCAGGTCGTGGAGTTCGGACGCATCCCGGGCGCGAAGGCTTCCGAACGCCTGCGCGACTTCGTCCTGGGAGAATTCATGCAGCGGGCGCACTGGACACATGAGGACGGAACGCTCGGAGGATTTACCTTCGAGAAAAGTTTATACAAGACCGCCGCAGGCCAATACGGGCAATTCCCGGCGGAGCAGCGCGATGGTCCCCTAGATTGGAGGGACCTCGGCCGGCAGTACGCCTGGGTGTTGCACACGGTGCACATCCACGACTTCGTCGCGACCATGGGACCGTTCAAGAAACGGATTCGGGAAGCAGCGTACGTTGTGCCACACCCGGATTTCATTCATGTCGTCGAGAATCCCTCTCCGGACTATCTCCTCGAGGTCTCGATCGGCTACCCCTTCGTGGACGTGCCGCCGTTCCCAAACATATTTGGCTTTGGCCCCGGGAAATTCGGCGTGGCGGTCAAGCTCTTCTCATTCTTGCTGACGCCGAAGAACGAGATCCGAGTTCGCATGGTCTTTGCAGCCGCCCCCCGCGCGCAGAAGGTGCTCGATTTCGGCAAGTATCTCCCCGATCCGGTCTACGGCGGCGCAGAAGTGCTCCGCTACCTGACCCTGGGCCTGGTGAAGCCGGAAGCAATCCACGACCGCATGGACGCCCAGATGCTCGCCCTGCATTGCCAGGTCCACCAGACGCTCATGGACGGCTTGGAGAAGGTCTGGAACGCCTGGACTGGAGCGAATCCGTAAGAACCGAGGGAACCAATGGAACCGAGTCCGGAGTTAATGGCCTTCATGAGCCGCCTGCTGCCGCCGATGACGCGGGCAATCTCGCTGTTGATCCCAGGCCGGGATAGTCGCGTTGCCTGGCAGAACGCCAAGAACAACGCGGACATCATCCAACTGGTGGCGCATGTCAGTGCCGTTCTCCCGCCGCCCGGCTCGCAGGCTCCGCTGCCGGAACTGGTCGAAAAATGCTATGCGCTCGGTTTGTTTCCCGCTCTGTGGGCCGTGGAGGGCCTGGGCCACTGGTATGCCGATTCCTTTTACGAGCGCAAAGCGCCGCCGCAGGCATTGCTGACCGGCAGCCACGCCGACGGCCTGCCCGCCAAAAGCCTGACGATGCTCCATGCCGGAATCGGCATGTCCTTCGCCAAACGCAATCTCGACAAACTGAAAGCCACGAGTCCCGCGTCGGAGATTCGCAAGGCGGCCGAAGAGATCGTGAGACTGTGTAAGGACTCCTCGCAGGAAGGCTACACGGGGGCTGCCATTGAGTCGCTGGGTCTGGCGGCCCGATTCTTGCACGGCACGGGGATGGTGAAGGCCCTCGACGAACAGTTGTCGCAGATCGTCCTCGACCTACCGGGGCGCGACCTGCCGGGCTACTTGTGGCACGGCGCGGGCCGCGCCATGTATTTTTCTCCGCCGAATTTCATCCCCGGCTGGAGCACCCCCTGGCGGGCCGTCGCGATGTGCCGCCGCGAGCCGCCCCATGACCCCGGTCGGCGAAACGCCGTCGCGGGCTTTGCCTGGGCCGTCACGCTCGTCAACATGCGCTTCCCCGTCATTATGGAAACGCTCCTGAAATATCACGGCGAAGAGTTCTTGCAGGATGACGCCTTCGCCAACGGCGTGATGTCGTCCGTCATCATGCGGTACGACATCTCGCCCGAAGACCCGACCATTCGCTCGTTTCATCAATACCGCCCCTCCGATGCCCGGCTTGCCCAATTGTGGGACCGTCTGGTGAAAACCCCCTGCGACCTCGCCCTCAACCGCTATCACGCCGTGCTGAAACAGCACCGCCGCCTGGAGGAGGTGTTTCGGTATCAGGATTTGGGTGCGCTGGTGGAGAAGCTGGCGAAATCGTGAAGGGTGACAAAGGGGGAAGCCAAGCCACTAGCGGTAAATATTTTTCCGGTGGCCGACTGAGAGAACAAGAATCGTACTTTCCCTGACGTCAAAGACCACCCGGTACTCGCCAATACGGAATCGCCATTCGCCCGCCGTGGCGTCATTAAGTTTCTCCGCAAACTGCAACGGCTGCCTCTGCGCAAGGTAAAAATCGAGCTTGCGTACGATCCGTTCTTGGACCGATTTCTCCAGGCGGGAGAGCTGCCGCGAAGCCGATCCAGCACCACAAGCGACGGAGCGATGTCTGATAGAAGCGGATGGCAGTAATCAGCAGTTTCGGGACTCGCTTTGGGGTAAACTAACCCTGTCCGAGCCCCTGGGGCCCAGCCAAAGAAAATATCGTGCGCTGAAACCCCTCGAGAGGTGTATCATCAGAGGCGGTTGGAAGCTAAAACGGAAATTCCGGAGGAGGTGTTCTCATGGCGCGAATCGCAACCATGTTGTCTGTAGTCCTGCTTTTCCTGACAGTTTCCCTCTCTTCTCAGGAAACGCTTACAAACGATTCCGTCGTAAAGCTTGTTAAAGCGGGCCTCAGCGAGGACCTTATCACCGGCATGGTTAATACCCAGCCGGGAAAGTATTCCCTTGGGGCGGAAGACATCATCGCTTTGAAAAATGAAGGTGTCTCTGAGAAGATCATCGCCGCGATGATCAGGAAGAATGCTCCAGAGCCCGCGCCGAAGTTGGGGGAAGACTCGCCAGCGTCTGCGCCGGTCGAGCCGCTGGGAGAGCGAACCAGCGCACCTTCAAACTTCGTGCAGCCCACGAGTGAGGAAGATTTCAAGCGGCTGCTCATGGAACGCTACGACGGCAAGACGGTTGTGACAATGGTCGCCGGTCTGCTCGCTGGAGAGTACAAGAAGGCATTCATCGTCGGCCCTGGTAGCGCTGGCCTGCTCTGGTATCACTACCACGACAGCGTTCCCATTCCGGACCGGAAACGCAGCAACCCCCTCAAGCTTTGGGGTAAGAAAACCAGTGAGATGGACCAGCTGGACGAACGCACCTATGCTGATTTGGACAAGGGCTTGAATGTAACGTCACTCGATCGGGGGGAACCGCTTAAGGTCCAAAAGTTCTACATCATGTCCGATCGCATCGAATTCAATCTGACGACGACTCAGCTCAGTCATTTGCGCGACGTCGACATCAACAAAGCATCGAAGGAGACGACCACCACTGTGTCTGGTGGAGAGGTTCACCAGCGGACGTCGGTAGCCGGGTTTGGGCTGAGGTTCCGCTTCTTTTTCGATAAGGAACAGGTCCTCAAAGCAACTGACTACCAGGGGGTAGTTAACGAGATCAACAAATACTTACTGCCCAAGGAAGAGGCAGAACAAGTCTTGAGCGCCGAGCGAAACATTGAAATTGAGCCGGGTATAAGTGAGGAGGCCGTACTTCAGAAACTAGGCGAGCCATCGAAGACAATTCGAGTAGGAAACCAAAAATCCCTGAAGTATGAGGACATGACGGTGATCCTGAAGGACGGAAAGGTAGTGGATGTCAAGCTCGAATAGTTTGGGGACACTTAAGCCCAGGGGAGTACTGCTTTTATCCGGCGACCGCTCTACAGGTTACAGGGGAAGCGGTGAGCACGACGGGGAGGCTCTACGACTTTGGAATCGACAAGTAAGATGCTTCTGTATGGCGCTGGCGAAGCCGCGACAGTAGCGTCTCACTTCGCTTCTGGCCAAACGCCCATCCCCGAAGGGGATGAACGTGAGTAGCCGGGGGTAGCACCCCCGGATGAATTCGCCTATGAACACGAATGACCCTGAAAGGGTCACACCGTCACAGAGGGCAGGGTGAGTGCGACCCCTTCAGGGTCGTGTTTACGTCCGAGGGGCTACCTTTCCGGGGGCGGTGCCCCCGGCTATTCCTCTTGTGCCCTTTCAGGGCACCGGCGTGTTTCTGCAAAGCGGGCGGGTCGCCGGAACGAGAACAAACCCACGGCACACCAAACGTGCCGTGGCGACCGACTACGCACTCATCCGCTCGACCACGAACGGCTCCAGGTAGCCGCGCTGCCGGGCCGATTCGATCTCCGTGCGGGCAGTGGCGACGAGTTCCGTGGCGCGGGGATTCGCGAAGCCTAGCGTCTGCAGGAATCCAGGCGATACCCATTCCCAGAACATGAGCGCATAAACAAGCCCGGCCTGGAACGCCCGCACGAACGTCGGATCGAAAACGACGAGGACGTCTCCGGTCTCGAGCACGGTACCCAGCTCCCGGTGATTCACCATCGCATAGCCGAACCCCATGCCCTGGACGGCCGCGCGCGGGTCCAGGAACTCCCGTTGCTTCACATTGTGGTAGGCCGCGCCGACGTGCTTGCTGTTGAAATAGAGGAGCCTCCCGTAGCCGTGGGAGATCAGGCGCCGGACCTTGGGATCATCAAACGACAGAATGAATTGCTTGACATCGGGGGGGCGATCCAGAGGCTTCAAGCCCAACATCATTCGCGGGACCGTCTTCTCATACACTCCGAGCATGGCCCCAATTTGCTCGTAGCCGAACAGACGGTAATCCGGATGCGCCAGTGAATCGATCCGGCGCATGATCTCTGCGCGGTCGAAGTTTGCCACCTCGACGGCGGCGCCGCCCATGCCTACATGGACAATCGGGCGGGCTTCCACTGGCAGATTCGGGTCTCGCAGCGTGTCGCCGGGCTGGGCCACCCGCCCGAAGGTGACGCCGAGGCTTTCCATCTTCCACAGCGCTGCGGTCTTGACCGCGATATCTCCGGTCTCCGCTTCCTTTTGAATCGCAGCAATCCGCGCCAGCAAATCGGCTGCGGTCAGCGGGCCTTCGATCTTCTTTTGCGAGACGGTGCGGAAAGCAACCAGCTTTCGCCAGGCGCTTTGCCACCAGCGTGTTTCCGAGAACGCAATCCCGACGCGGTCGGGTCGGACGCGCGCCACCCGTCCCCGGACCTTGACCTCCTCGGGATAATCCCGGGGGGTAAAGCTGACCTCCACCGACTCACCGATCGAAACCGGAATGCGGCCCAGGATCAGGAGTCCGCTCTGGCTTACATCTACCAACTCGCCGGTCGCCTGGCCCGTCGCGGTGCGGATGATTGCTTCGCCGTCCGCCACTAACCGCTCATGCTGGCGCCCTTCGGTCGTGATTGAATGTGCCATCGCCTGATGTCCTCTTCCCGGTGGCTCCTATGATTTGGACGGGGCGGGCGGCGCGCTGGATGTGCCCGATTTCAGGCTCTTGTAGCCTTCCAGAATCTTCGCCAAATTAACTTCAGTGGCTCGCCGCCCGCACTCGATGATGTCGTAACTTCGGGAGAACTGCAACATCGTAATCTCGCCCAACAAGGGCGTAAAGACGATGTTGGCGGCCTGTTCGGCGCGCGCCTGGCCGATTTCGTGCCCCATGACGAACATGCAGCGGGTCATGATGTCGAAAGCATTGAACGGATACCGGCTGCTGACCTCCGTGGATTCCAGTTCCGCCATGGCATTGATCCCGATCGCGTAATGGCAACCCATCTTCCGCACCAGCATGACCGGCACCGGGTCCATGATGCCGGCGTCCACCAGCAAGTGGGAATTGCGCGGGGAAGGCGGCAGCAGGCCCGGCAGCGCAATGGATGCTCTCACGCAATCCACCAGGGTGCCTTCCGAAATCGTGAACTCCTTGCCGGTCCGGATGTCCACCGCGTTGGCCCAATACGGTATCTCTGTCTGGTTTACCGGCCGGTCGCCGAAGTATTGCCGGAAGGCCTTGCGAACCATTTTCTCATTCAGCAGACACATGCGCCACAGCCGCCATTCGATAAAGCGGCGCGTGCGCGTCCGCCAGTAATGCGCGATGTCCTTGAGCCGTTCGACGCCGATGCCGGCGGCACGGAAGGCGCCGACCACGCTGCCCATTGAGCAACCCGAGATCATGTCCATCGGCAATCCGGCTTCTTCCAGAACCGACAGAACCCCGATATGCGCCCATCCCCAGGCTGCGCCGCCGCCCAGAGCCAGGCCCACCTGCAGCCCGGCCACGCACCGGGCCATGGAATCCACTGTGCGGCGGAATGCCTCGCTCACCGGACGCCCGTCGCGATGCGCTGCTTCCGACTCGGCCGCTTCCCAGATGAGCTGGCGGCTCCCGCTCAATTTCGGAAGCGTGGGACCGACGGCGCTCTGCACGACGAATTGCCCTATGCCTTTCTCCGGCGGGATCAGATCACCCGGTCCCAGCAGGTATCCCTGCCAGTTGGCGAACTCCTGGATGCCCTCGGTTTTCTCGGTTCTGTCGGGATTCAGAATGATGTTGTCGAAGTGGCGTTTCCAATCGGTGAGCTTCTGAGCCATCTCCGAGCGCATCGCTTCCCCCGCCGGCCGGGCAGCCAGGTTGCAGACGTGGACGTTGTCTGCGATGTCCTGAATCGGGCGGTCCTCCGGCGCGCCCAGATTCACCAGCAGCGTCTTTCGCCCGGACTGGCGCGCCAGCGAATGAACCAACTCCCAGGCAAAGCTCCCGGGCGCTTCCCAGCTCGGGCAGTTGTGCAGGAGCACCACCGGCGTCTCGCGCACTTTGCCGCCGCGGGTCACCGTCTCCTGAAGGCGGCCCGCGATGACCTTCATCAAGGAACGCAAAATCGTTTCCCGCTGGTGAGGCAGTTTCGGCACCGCGTCGCGGGGCAGCAGCAACACGTCCGCGTCCAGGACCACCTCGACGTCGGCGACGCAGGCTTTTCCCGTGACAAACGACAATTCGCCGAAGATGTCCGGGGGCTGCAAGTACGCGACGGTCTCTTTCCATCCGCTGCGCTGGATGCGCACCGCCAACTGCCCGGAGCGAACGAAATACGCCGCATCACTTTTGCTGCCCTGGTGCAGGACGACGCTCCCGGCCGCGTGCCGTTCCTGCCGGAACAGCGTCGCAATCTCTTGCAACTGGTCCAGCGGAAGCTCGCTGAACACCGGGGAGGAAGCTAAGAACGATGCGATGTCATCAGCCATGCGGAAAGCGTTTCCTTGCGCGGTTTCGAGAAGCTAGAGTATAACGCAAGACCGAGCCGCGACCTTTGGACTTCGCCCCGGACAGGCCGCAAGGGAGCGGTGGCTCCGACTCCGGGCTCCGCCCCGCCCGAAATTCGGAGTTTGCGGTTCTCGCGGTAATGTCGGTCTTTACGGTGGATACGGTTCCTGCGGTTCGTTCGGAATGCTCGGAAGAATCTCCTTGCGGTGGTTTCGGACGCCATTCATACTGGCGACGGAAGTGGTGTGGGTCCGCTCGGCACTGCTTTTCCGCCGCGCAACGCGCCCAGGAGGACCGAGTCCACGTCAAACGCTATAAGCACACGGAAAACGTCCACGCCTGAATCCGTAGAAGCTCGACAGAAGTCAGAAGAAAAGCAGCGCCGCTGGCGCTTGGCCTGCTGCGCAAGGGGTAAGATTAGAGCAGTTCAATTTTCAGGGCCATATCGGTTTCAGCTTCTTCAATCCTCCTATTGTACTCCATGATGATTTGTTGGAGAGTGGAATAGAAGTCGTGCCCATGCTCGACTGAAATTTCGATGACATTCTGCGCCACAAAATCCTCAAGAGCCAAAATGGTCACGCGGTCGCTAATTCCTTCGTCTTCTGCGAGATGCTTTGCCTTCAGGACTTGTTCCCCTGGCACTACCAATACGGGGTGACGATTCGCAGCCGCGTTGGCTCTGCACTTCTCGATGACATCTCTCCCTGGGGTCGCCGTTACGTGATACGAAATCGAGTCAACCTCGAAGTCACCCGTCCGGCCCGTCTGTAGGTCTCCGGCATGGCCTGGATGATTCGGCACGTCGCGATCTGGATGGCGCGTCTGCAACTTAGCTCCTACCAAGTGCTGTTCAATCTTTCCGCCTGATTTGCCCCTCGCTTCTTCCAGTATCGAATGAATCCACGCGGCAGGGGACAACTGACGGTCGCAACTGATCTTAAGGTTTTGACGTTGCAACCATTCGTTCGCTTTCTTCTGAAGCAGTCGAATAGGCCGAAGCAGTTGCTCATCTCGTTCTGTTGGTTGGAGGCGTGAAAGACTTGATCCATAACCAAGCTCTTCAAGCAAAGCGATGCCATCCTGATGAGCTTGACGGGTTGTGGCCTCCTTCAGGAAATTTTTGGGAATGCTGTACTTTTCAAGAACCTTACCAAGCCCAGAGCGAGAGCCCTTAATCTCACCCCCGCTGCTCAGAATGTCTGAACGCTTCAAAGGGCATTTATCGCGCAGTCGGTCGAAAATGACAAGGCCAACTGCGATGGTGTTCCGCGAAAGCTTCCCAGACCGAGTGCGTGATCGCAGCCATGCTTCTGTGATCTGGTCAACCGTTTCGATTTTCGGGTTAGGCATGAGGGCAAAGAGTCTCCCCGCGGATGAGTTCGGATGCGAGCGGCGTGAGATAGTGTTGGGCAATCCACTCAATTACTGGGACACAAACAGCGTCTCCAAACCCAAAGAGTGCCTTATTTAATGGGGCGGTTATTTTGTATTTCTCATCAGGCACCCCTTGTAGCCTTGCACACTCCCTGGCCGTCAAGAGACGTACAGAGAACTTTCCTTTACCGGCTTTGAACAGAATCTGCCTTCCGCTTCCGCCACGCGGGGTGCGGAGGCATCCCGCGATTCCGTCGCTTCGCAATTCTGCCATGGAACGCTTGTGGCGAATCCTGCGAAAGGCTGTTGCATAGCGGTACTTCGTACCAGAAATCATTGATGTGGCAACGGTCAGATGACGTTCGCTCAATTGATTCATGAAGTATTCGGAGCGCGCATTGCTCCACCAGTGGGGGGCATCTTCGGGTAGCTTCTCAAGAATATCTATTAGTTTGGGCTTTCGGTCAGGGGGCTGCGGCAACCTGCGCAAATTCCAGCGAATCTCGGGGTGCTCTTTGATGAACGTGACCAATTGCCTTGGGCGAAGCGTGCTAGGTAACAAGTGAACCGTCGAATCAGGGGAGGGGGGTTCCTGTTTTGCGATCACAAACAGGCGAACGCGGCTCTGCGGAACGAACCGTGAGGCATCTAGTACGAAGGCGTCGCAACTGTAACCAAGCTCGCTGAGCGCATGGAGAGCGGTTTCAAAGTCCTTGCCCGAATGAGAGGTTAAGAAACCAAATACATTTTCCAGAAATACAATAGGCGGACGTCGAGACTCCATTTCGTTCAGGATGCGGATCAGTTCCCAGAACATGCTTGAATGGTGTCCTCCTAACCCGCTCCGTGCCCCAGCGATTGAGAGATCATTGCAAGGAAATGAGGCTGTGAATAAGGCAGACGTGGGAACCTCCTGCCCGGATATTAGCCGGATGTCCCTCTGATCAATGTGGTCTCCGCCAAAGTTGTCTTGGTACATCTCGTATTTCTGAATGTCATTGTCATTCGCAAATACCACCCTCCAATTGTGTTGCTCAAGGGCTAGGCGCACTAACCCGATTCCCGCAAACAATTCAGTGACCGTACGGGACGGCAGTTCACTAAACGCTGCAACTTCGGGATTCGTAAGTCTCCTAACCGCCGCAATCGTTGTTTGGACGCATTGGTCCAGCCGATGCTCGAAGTCACTAGACCAGAATCTCAGCACTCTCCAACCCGCGTCTAACAAGCTGGCGGTGTTGCTGAAATCCCTCTCAAGATTGTTCGATAGTTTGGACTGCCAGTAGTTACTATTGCTTATGCCCACAAATTGATCATCGAGCGAACCGAAGCCCCTGAGTTTCCACTGATGTCCATGCCATAAATCCCCATCCAAGAAGACCGCAAGGCGGGCCAAGGGGAAAACGATGTCAGGTTTTCCAGGCAGGTCACGGCGATGCGTCTCGAAAGAGAACCCGATCCGCCGGAGAGCCTGGTAGAAAGACTTTTCTGGCCCTGTGCCCTCGCTTCGTACCCGCCGCATTTTCGCGGAGACATCAGGAGGGACATTGGGAAGGGGGGAAACAGTGAGAGAATTCATTGAATTTCCAAATCCCTCAGGCCGTGCCAGGAGAATGTCGTTCGGCTCAAGAAAAGGATACTCAGGGAAGAAGAATACCAAATGCGGCATTCGTTGGGAAGGGCTTCCCTACAAAGCAGATCGGAGCATAGAAGGGCAACGGACAAGAAACAGAGAATCGGAAACAGGAATGGTCTTAACTTCTAAATTCTGCTTCCTTTGCTTCCCTTCAGGTCGCGGCTCGGATTATCGCGGGAATTTCGGGTCGCTCTTGACGCGCTCCGCTTGTCCGGCGTGGCGCCGGTCGTGGCTGGCGATCAGTTCGAGCGTGCCATAGACGTCATGCGTGCCCATGAGGGGATGGAACCAGCGAAAGCGCGAGAGGTCCCACTCTTTGACGGGCTCGAGCAAGTCGAGCGTGGCCTGCCGGGCCTGCTTCAAAAAATCAAGCAACTCGGCGCGAGGGATGCCGTGCTTCGGTTCGACCGCCGGGGCCGTCTTGATCTTCACTAGGGGATTGGCGAGCAGCGCCGACTGCAAACTCTGCGGCATCAAGCTGCTCAGGATCGCGAACGGCATCAAGACCGGCGCCAGGCGCAACAGCGACGTGGGGATCATTTGCGGACCCATCGGCAGCTCGTCGAAGGGGATGGTGCGCGAGGCTCCTTGTTCGGGGCTGCCGGAGCGAAACAAGTCCGACAGATAGCGGTGAAAGACGCGCTCGGTGAGGCCGACGTGATGCGCCACTTCGCCGACGGACCAGGAATCGGCGGCGGGCTTGAAATCGAGTTGCGCTTGCGAGAGGTCGGCATTGGGGATGAGGAGGGCGGAGCGGAGAAAGGCAGCCCGCTCTTCCTGCAACTTGCCGATGGCGCTCGCTAATCTCTCCGGGTTTGTCATACAGCGTGGGCCGTCCAGAGCCTTAGGGCATTTCTCTATTTCCTGTAGACCGCGACAGAAAATCCGGCGAAGAGGTTGTCTTTCGCCCCTTCCGGGGCTAGTCTGCTGGTTGCGTTTCAGACCCACGGCTTGCGCCGTGGGCTAGAAGCTACCGCCCCTCCGGGGCTTCCGAGGACCGTTCTTCGGCAGTCTACACCTTTTCGAGAACGGCATTCCGGTCGGACACGGCGGGCCTGTCATTCGCCAAGGCTTCGGACGGCAGGCCGTCCAGTTCCCGCTCAGCGGGAGTCGGCGGCGGGCTAGACCCGCGTCTCCCTCCATTGTACAATAGGGCGAAGTCCCCGGCAGGAACTGGAATGACGAAGCTGTGCTGACCGACACCGAGCTGATCCGCAAACTCGATTTTTTTGAGGGCCTAACTCCCAAGACGCTCCAGCGGATCGCCGAACTCTGCATCGTGCGGGAATTTGCCGCCGACGACTATATCGTCCGGCAGGGCGAGTCCGGCCTGGGACTCTACTTCATCACCGCCGGGCGGGCCAAGGTGGAAATCGAGCGCGAGGGACTGCGGGTGGTCGTGGCCGAGATGAAGGAGGGAGACTCCCTCGGCGACTTCTCGATCATTGACGACAAGGCGCGCTCGGCGAACGTGATCTGCATGGAAGACACCCGCTGCCTGCTGCTGACGCGCGACAGCTTCTCGAAGCTGCTCAAGAAGCATCCCGAGATCGCGCTGCAGATGCTCAAGTCGCTGGTCAGCCGGATCCGCTCAACCAATGAACTCATCACCCGGCCGGGCAGCCGGCTGACGCAGCCCGCCGAGGCTGCTGCGCCGCCGCCCGCCGAGGCGTCGCCGCCGGCTTCTTCTTCAACCCTGGACGGAATCAGCGCCGCGACGCAGAAAATCACCGCCGCCCTTCCCAGCCCGGAGGACATGGTCAAGATGTACTCCTCGACCAAGGATCGGGTCCAGAACATCATGGTGGGGATGTTCGGCACGCTCTACATCATGAAGGCGATGACGCGGTTTTCGATGGCCATCGTCGGATGCCCGGTGACGGTGCGCGCGGAGCAGCGCGACCCGGAAGTCTTCGAAACCGTCATTGGCGGCGATGGGGGCGGCGACGTTGGCGAAGGCGACGGCGTCAAGCTGGTTCTGTTTCCTGCCCGCAATGACCAGACGATCCGGATCGAGGCGTACGCGGACGGGAACCTCTCGGCTACGGTTCTCCGCCCGGTCGGCGCGGGCCGGCGCACCGAGGTCGAAGTGGTCCGGTGGGAAGGACCGGTGCGCGAGAACGAAGTCTTGGAGTTGCAGGTTCCTTCCGGGAAAATGAGCGGTTGCAAATCCTCCGCAGGCGCTCCTGGGCCCTGCCGTCTGGTCCCCTCCTCCGCGGTTCCTCCGGGAGACAATCCTGCGGCGAGCCGCTGGACGGTCACGCAGGCGCGCTGGCGCGACGGCAAACGGGTCGCTACCCGCGGGCAAGAATCCGAGCCGCGACCGTAAGGGAGCGGGCATATGCGCTACGGCAAAAGAAAACGGGTCGCCACACGCGGGCTTCGGCAAGAAGGCTCCTAGCCACCCCATGAAAAGCCAGTTCCAGTACCTGCACCGGGCGCTACAAATCGCTTGGGCCTGTTCGCGGAACCTGCTGGAAATCGCCCGCGACCGGGTGACCGGACGGCGCGGGCTGGCGGGTCCGAAGCGCCTGCGGCTATTGCTCGAGGAACTCGGCGGGAGCTTCCTGAAGTTCGGTCAGATTCTTTCCTTGCAGATTGACACGCTGCCGCGGGAGTACTGCGATGCCCTGCTGAATTTGCTCGATCGCGTCCCGCCCTTCAGCCGGGAGCAGGTGCGGCAAGTGTTCGAGGAGGAACGGGGCACGGCGCCGGAACGGCTCTTTCGGGAGTTCAACTATACACCGCTGGCTTCCGCCTCCATTGGCCAGGTGCATCGGGCGGCGCTGCCGGACGCGACCGTGGTGGCCATCAAAGTCCAGCGGCCCGGCGTCCGGGAAACCTTCCACCGCGACGCGGTCCTGATGAACCTGTTCATCCGCATCATCTTCCTCCTCAAGATTCGCGGCCTGTATTTCATGCGGGACCCGGTGCGGGAGTTCAACGAGTGGATTCAGGACGAGCTCGACTACCGGCGCGAAGCGGCGTATGCGGAGGTGCTGCGGCGAAACGCCCGGAAAACGCCGACCGAAGTGGTCCCCCGCATCCATTGGGACCTCACCACCGGGCGGGTTCTGACGATGGACTTCCTGGAAGGCTTCAGCGTGCTCGAATATCTCCGCATCCGGGACGAGGGCGACGAAGGGCGGCTGGCCGAAATGGAGCAGCTCGGATTCCAGCCCGAGAAGTTCCTCTCGAACGTCATCAACAATTTTCTGAGCGATGCTTTTCGCTTCGGCGTCTTTCACGCCGATCTGCATCCGGCCAATTTACTGATCCTGAAAGACAACGTGGTGGGGTACGTGGATTTCGGCATCGTCGGCCACCTGACGGCGGAAGCGCGGCGCAAGCAGATCCAACTGAGCATGGCCTATGCCAGCGGGAGGACCGAGGAGATCTTCGCGGCCTTTCTGGGCGTCTCCACGTTCACCGAGAAGGTGGACCTGGCCGGCTTCCGGCAGGAACTGGAGCGGCGGAGCCGGCAATGGTATCGGGAGCCGGCCGTGGGAGGCGTGCCCCACTTGACCCGCAGCCTCACGGTCGCCATGCTCGACCTGCTCACACTTTGTCGAAAATATGGCCTCTTGGTGGACCGAGAGATGATAAAATACATTCGGTCTTTGATGTTGGTGGATGGATTGGTGTCCCGTTTGGCTCCTGGCCTCGACCTGGCGCCGCAAATTCGCCGCGTGTGCGAGGAGTTTGTCGCCGAAGAGGCGCAGGCGAAGATATTTTCCCGGGGAGCGGCCCTGACATTCTTGGCGGACCTCTCCGGATGGTTGTTGGCGGGTCCGGGTCGAATGCTCCACGCCATGGAAGTGATGGAGCGCCGCCAGCTCCGGCTCCGGACTCGTTCGACAACGAGTTCGGATCGGTTCGATGGGTTGAGAACCAGAGCGGTGGCCGTCGCCGCCGTCTGGCTCTCGGTGGCAATTGTACTTTTAACCGGGTGGCAGGGAATCGCTCCCGGCGGGGCATCGCCGGCCGCGTACCTGTTGATCGGATTCTGGGGAGGATGGACCATATGGCTTCTGAGGCTACTGCGGCAACTGGCACGACCCTGATTAACAGTTTCGAGAAATTGTTCTCTTCGAGCGTGCGCTTTTCGGGCGCGGCAACGCTGTACAGTGTGCAGCAAATGGAGTCCGCGTTCGGCATCCTGGAGGGCGGCGAAGGGTTTTTCAAGCAGATGGACAAATTCGGGAATACGGTGGAATTGCTGACCAAGTCTCTGACTGATGACATCTCTCCGGGGAAGAAAGATACGCTGGAGTCCATCTCCCGGGCCACCGACCAGGTCGTTCGCCAGTCGTTCGAGGCCATGAGCTTGCTCGATCCCCGGCAGCTTTTCCGGCTCACCGACAACCTGACGCAGAAGACTTCGGAGACCGTGTCCAATTGGATTCGCAAGAAGGAGCCGGCCCCGGGGGATGCGCCCCAGCTCGCCGTGGACGTGCTGGCGAACTGAGGCAGATCGGATTGGGGAATGGAGGATGAGAAGAAACCCTAAACTCCAAACCCGAAATCCCAAACAAATTCTAATGATCCAAATTCCAAACCGGAGGGGAACCGACGAAATACTTTGGAATTTAGGATTTGGAATTTGGGATTCCGACGTTATTTTGATTTTGAAGGAGATACCGTATGACTAACCTCGTTGTTTCCATGGTTCGCTTTTCGGCGGCGCTGACCCTCTATGGCGTGGAGCAGTTGGAGAATAGTTTGAGCCTGCTCGAAGGCGGCACCGACGTGTCGAAGACGATCCTGGGAATGGAAAAAACGCTGAACTCGATGAGCGACGTGCTCATGCGCGAGATGGACGCCAAGAAGAAGGAAACCTTGGATTCGGTGAGCAAGGCGTCGCAAGAGATGGTGGACCGGACCCTGGAAGGCATGGAAATCATGGACCCGCGCGAGGTGTTCAAGGCCAGCAGTGACTTGCTGCAGAAGACTTCCGACGTCACCGCCAAGTGGGTTTCCAAGGCCGCCGAAGCCATGGAGAAAGCCACCCAGGCCGCCAAACCGAGCGCAGAAACCCAACCCGCGGAAGAAGCCCAGCCCGTGGGCGCGAAATAGGCCCGGCGGAGGAGAAGCCACACCCTTGAAGCCGGTCCGCTCGGAACGTCCCAATTCAATTCTCCGGCGGATGCGCAACTCCCCTCATCCCATTGCTCTGTGGGAAAAATACGGGCTGGTGCCTCGCCCGTTTTTCAAGCCTTCGGCGGCAGAGGCGCGCTTTGCCTCCCTGCCCCGCCCCAACCGCTTCCGCCTGGCTCTGGAAGAAGCCGGGGGAGTGTTCGTCTGGTTCGGGCAATTTCTGGCGGGCCGGACGGACCTTCTGGCCAGCCCTTATGTGAGCCAACTGCGGAGTCTTCGCGTCCCGTTGAACGCTACGAGCCCTCCCTCCTCGGTCCCGGAACTGCGCGGCCGTGTTTCCCACGCCCAGTTGATTCGCGTCACTCCCGGTGCGGAAGTGTATGAGGCAAGCGGTCCGGCCGGACCGATGATCCTGGAAATCTACGCGCCGCAGAGAATCCCTTTCCCGGAACGGGCCTGGACGGATTTCTGCCGGCGCATCCGGATGCTGGAAGATTCCGCGGAGTCGCCCGTGACTCAGCCGGTCGTGCTCGAGCGTTTTCGAGAGTGGATCGAGTGGCAGGCCGACCTGGAGCGAAAGCGGGCATTCCTGCGCAACTTGCAGGATATTCCCATCCGCTGTGTCTCGCGCTTCCCTCGTCTGATTTCCGATTTCCCCTCGGGGCGGTGCCTGGCGTACGATCAAATGGAAGGCACGCCGCTGGCGGAAGTAAGCGCCGCAGGCGGGGCCGCCTCGGGCTGGGAGCTTTGGGCGGAAGGCCTTCTGGAGCAGGCCGTGTTGCTCTCGGTGGTGGACGCGGAGGCGCAGCCGGAGAATTACCTGGTTCTGCGCGACGGCGGTTTGGGGTTTCGGACGCTGCCCGCGCTGGCGTCCGTCCCGGTCGAGTGGCATTATGAACTGCTCCAGTATGTGACGTCGGCGGTGGCCGGAAACACCTCCCGCGCCTTGCAGATGCTGTCGCGAATGTCGGCGAGCGAAAATCCGTACGGGACCGAGCAGCTCCTGCTCGAAAAGCTCTCGTCCTTGCAGCCGGAGCTGCGGATCAACGGCGTGACGCCGGAATCCATCGTCGCGCTCGAAAACTACTGGCGCGCGCAAGCCCGCACGCCGCAGAAGCCGCCCCTGTTTCTCGAACTCTTTCACCGCAACCTGACCGTGCTCGGCCAATCGGGCGAATCCGCCGCTCCGTCGTCGGACGTGGTCTCCGACGCGCTCTGGCCCGTGTTGGGCCGCACCCTGCAGTTTCGCGTGGGAGAAATCCTCTCCACCGAAAAAGGCCAGGAATGGATCGTAAGCTCCGGCTTGTTGATGATGACTTCCATCCGCCAGGCGGCGCTCACGCTGGAGCAGGTGCGCGACAAGGACCTGGCCCTGGTGCTGGACCGCCAGGAAGCGGAATCGCCCGACGCCGGCCGCAACCGCCACGCCGTGTCGCTGATCGGCGCGGCGATTGCACTCGTCCTGTTTCTCTTATTTCTCCAGTTGATTCCCCGCGCGGGCGGCGGGGCGTTGCCGTGGCTGGCCGGGGCGGCGGCGGCGCTTTCGGCGGTTGCCCTCTACATCCTGGTGAGGCGGATCAAGTAACTCATGGGCCTGATTACCAACACGAGAAAAGCCGCGATGGAATTCCACTGCGCGCCCGGCCTGCTCTACGACGTGCTGACCGATTACGACGGCTACGCCGAATGGCTCCCCCAGGTGGCCCAATCCAAGGAACTCGCCCGCGAGGGCGACCTGGCCATCGCCGAATTCGAGGTGACCCTCCCGGCCAAGGAACGCTTTGTGATCGAGTGCGTTCATACCCGCAACAAGATGGTGCTCTGGCGGACCATTGGCGGGAATATTCCCATCTGGCAGGTCGAGTGGACCATCACGCCGGCGGGAGAAGGCCGCTCGAACGTATCGCTGGTGGTCACGGGAAAATTCCAGCGCACCAGCTTCGTTCCCAAATACCGGAAGTTCCTCGATCCGGTGAAGGGTTTGAAAGCCTTGCAGACGCAGATCTCCACCTTCCTCCCCGAAATCGCCGTGACGGATGAAGAAGGGGAACGAATCCTGGAACTCACGGAAACCGACCAGGGCGTGGTGTGCTGGATTCGCGGCAAGAAATATGTGTTGAAACCGGAATCTGAGGAAAACCCATGATTAAAGCCGTCATCAACGTGCCCGCTCCGCGCCAGCTCGTCTTCTCCGTCCTGACGGATTACCCCGGCTACCGCAACTGGGTTCCGGGATGCCAGCAGTGCACCGTCGTTTCGCAAAGCGGCCACTCCGCCGAGACCGAAATCGTCGTCAGCAGCATGAAGCGGATTGAGATGGCGCTGCGCTTTGAAGCCCAGCCCGTCCAGTCCCTGAGCTTTCGGATGGTGAAGGGCAAGGATGTGAAGGCCTACTCCGGGACCTACCGCCTCATGGATGCCACCGACGGAAAAGGCACCGTCGTGATCGCCGAGCTCGACATTGATGTCGGCATGATGGTGCCGCGATTCATGGTGGACCGCATCTCGAAGAAGATGCTGGACGATACCGGCGCCGCGTTGCGAAAGCATATGCAGAGCGTGCGCATTCCCACCGCGGTGGCCGCCGCCGCCCCGGCCCGCGAGTCGAGACCCCATCGCGCCCGGCGGCTCCTGCGCATCACGAAAACCGCCGCGGGCTATCGAATCTGGCTGCAAGGCGAGACCTATGTGGTGAAGGCTCCCGGCGCTTGAATCCCCGGGAATGCGCCTGGGGACCAGTTCTCAGTTTGCGTTGACGCATCATCCCCGGTCTTTTTCTCTAGCCCAGCCGTTTACCTTGATTATTCAGGAAGCACGAGGAAGTTTCTCATTCGACAAGGATGCGGTTAGCTCCGGAGGAGCGACAGATTCTAGCCCAGGACGTGAGTCCTGGGAACAACGGTCCGAAAACAGCCAAGCCCCGGTAGGGGCGACAGAGGAACAACTAGAATGGCGCGCCGGTCTTTCTGTCGCCCTTCCAGGGCTTTCTCCGACGGGCTTCCTTTCCCACGGCTTGCGCCGTGGGCTAGAATCTATCGCGCCTCCGGCGCTTGGGCAGGCAAAGGCCCCGGCTACGGAAAATGAGTCCTTCTCCAAATGAGACACTAACTAAAAGCCGTTTCATATGACCACTGCTTCCGACCGGCTCCCGCTGACGATCTTCTGTGGCAAGGGCGGCGTCGGGAAGACGACCTTATCCCTGGCGCTGGCCCTCTGGCACGCCGACCAGGGCCGGTCCGCTCTGGTGGTCACCTCGCATCCGCTGCCGGAGCTGGCGGTCTCGGTCTCCCTGGCCGGGTTGAAAGAGAAGCGCCCGCTGGCGGCCGCGAATCTCTTCGTCATCCATCTCGACCCGCGGGAAATCCTCAACAACTACGTCAAACAGGAAATCCCTACCCAACTGCTGGCCGAGGCGGTGATCTCCAACCGGATTTACCAAAGTCTGATCGAAGTGGCGCCGGGGCTGAAGGAGCTGGCCTTCCTCGGCCACTTGCAGCAACTGACGGAGCAGCGATCCTCCCAGGAGGGGCCCCGGAAATTTGACCTGATCGTCTGGGACGCTCCGGCGACCGGCCATTTCCTGCAAACCTTGAAAGTGTCGCGGAACTTTGACCTCTATTTGTCGGGTCCGTTCGCCCTGCTCGGGAAGCAGTTGAGCCACTTCTTCTCGGACCCGTCCCGCTACGCCTTGCTTCCCGTGACGACGCTCGAAGAAATGGCGGTCGAGGAAACCATCGAACTGTGCGCCAAGCTCGCCGCCGATCTCGACATGCGCCCCCGCCGTGTGCTCTGCAACATGACTTCCCCGCTGGCCGCCTCGCCCGACTCGGAGCCGCCGGAGCCTCAGCATTGGCAGGCCAGGGAAGAGACGGCGAGCGCCGGTTTGCAATTCATTCTCGACCGGAGCGGGATCGAACGGTCGTTATTCCGGCATCTGCGGGCTTCGGTCGCGACGGAATTGCGGATCGTCGAACGCCAGCCGCAGTGGGAAACGGACCTCGATTTATTGCTCGACTTGTCCCGCCGGCTGGAAGGATTGCCCGGCAACTAGACCGTTTTCAGGTTTGGTGTAGAGCGATGTGATTTCGTCAGGGCATGGCTTTAGCCATGCCGAAAAGACGGCCTCTCGGAGCGGGCTTTAGCCCCTGGGGTATGTCCCTCAGCCGTTCGACTTCGCTCACGGCCCTGAGCCTGTCGAAGGGCGGCTGAAGCCGCAAGGAAGAGGAATGGATGGGCACGCGTTGCGGCACGACTAAAGTCGTGCCCTGACGAAACCACTCTACGGGAACCATGAAAATGGTTTAGGGCTTATGCGCATCCGAATTTTTGTCGGGACCGGAGGGGTTGGCAAAACCTCGGTGGCCGCGGCCGGCGCGCTGAAGACCGCTCTGGGCGGGGAGAAATGCCTGGTGCTGACGATTGACCCCGCCCGCCGGCTCCGCACCGCCTTGGGGATCGCGTCCGGCGGCCCGCAGGGAGGTTTGGACCAGCGAATTCCGCTCGAGGCCTTCGGCGGCACGGGAGAGCTGTGGTCGGCCTTGCTCGACGTAGCGACCAGTTTGAACCGCGCGGTGCTTTCCTACGCCGAACCCAAGCAAGCGAAGGCGATCTTCGAGCATCCCATCTACCACGTTCTGCTCGAGTCCATGGCCGGGATGCAGGAGTTGATGGCCGTCGAGCGGATTGACCATGCCCTTGCCGACGGCTTTGAAGAAATCTTTATTGATACCGCGCCGTCGCGCCACGCCTTCGAGTTTGTGGACAAGCCGGAGTTCTTTGCCGAATTGGTCTCTTTCCCCCTGGTCCGGTTGGTGGGACGAACCTATCACTGGTGGGAGCGATTGGGCATGGCCCGTTTGGGCCGCAGGTCCTTCGAACTCTACGGGCGAGTGGAAGGAATGCTCGGCGCGAGCCTCTCCCGCCAGATTCTCGACTTCTTTTCCATATTTCGCGGCATCGCGGAAGGATACGCGCGGCGCGCCAAGCGCACCCTGGCTCTGTTGCGGAACCCGCAGGCAAGCTCGTTTGTGATCGTCACCACGCCGTTCAAAGCGAACCGCGACGGGGAATATTTCTGGGAAGAGCTGCGGAAACGGAAGTTCCCGGTCGGCGCCCTGGTCGTGAACCGCGTCTGGCCCCGCTTCGATGTTAGCCTGGACCCGGACGCCCCCCTCGTTCTTCGGGACACCGTCGCCTGGTATCAGAACGTGAGCCAGGCGCACCAGCAAAAGTGGGAGCAAACTTCCGCCGCCTTTGCGGGCAGAATTCGCACGCTCACGCAAGTCCCGGAACTATCCGAAGATATTGACGGGCTGGCAGCGCTCCGCCACATCTCTCAATTCCTCGACCTGTAAATCCGAGCCGCGCGCGGAAGCAAGCGGTGGTTTTGAATTCGGGAACGGTCAACCCATCGCAGCCCAACTCGCGTGAAAACCCGGATGCAGCCGATGCCGCAGCGGCAGGCGAACGAGTGGCCCCCGCTTCACATCGACGGCATCAAAGAGCAGGAACGCCGCTTCCTCGGTCCGGGCGTTCAGGTGCTCGACGATCACCACGCCCTCGCCGCGCGCCTGGGGATTCGCCGCGTAGACGGGTTCCCCGCCCAGGTACTCGCCCGCAGGCGTTTGATACAGGTCCCGAACGTCTCCCTGTCGCCAGGAGCCATGCGCGAGCTGGTCAAAAAACTTTCTCCCCGGCGCGCCGCTCGCCGAGATGCCAAGCATCCAGAAATCAGTGTAAGCGCGGGAGACCAGGCAGGGATCAATGGCGGGAAAATCCGGCGTCCGGTCGTAATCCATCGGCAGCCGCTCGGCGAGCTTCCGGGATTCGAGATCAATCCGGTAGCGGACCGGATGGCAGGGGCGAACCGTCTGAAACAGGTCCGGAATGGGCTGATACTCGGCATAGACCGGGGCTTCCAGCTCCAGGATGTCCACGGTGAGCATATGCCCCTCTTCAAAACAGTTGATCAAGTGCAGGCAATAACCTTGTCCGGCGGGGATGCTGAAAGCCGCCTCCGCTTTCGATCCGCGCGGAGCCACCAGGATGCGGCTGCCGCGCTCCGGCTCCCAGCGCAGCGATTCCATCACGGAGACCCCCTCGCCCCAAAAGCGCCCGAAATCCATCAGCAGCGGGCTTAAGAAAAAAACGCAATGCCCGGCCGTCAGCCCGAAGTCGTGATTGGAATGCGGCATCTCGATCGGATGGCGGGAGCGCCGCACGAGCGTCCCGGTGGCGTCGAATTCATAGACATTCAACATCGGCTGCTTCGCCGAAAAAGCGATGCCGAAATTGATCAAGTGGCCGTTGGCGGGGTCGAACTTGGGATGGGCCGCAAACGGACTGACTTCGTTCAGTCGCCCGTGGAAGTCGAACTCGCCCCGGGTTTCGAGCGTCGCCGGGTCGAGTTCCATCGGGAGAGTTTGCTCTCCGAACGCCAGCAGAGTTCCGGCGAAGGGGTACACGCTGACATTGACCGGAGGCTCGAGCATCAGGTTGCGGCGCAGCCGGTCGCCCGGAAATGCTGTGCCGAACCCGCGGTAGAGGAACGCGCCGGCGGCTTCCTCCTCCCGGAGCTTCCGCGTCGCGACAAACCGGTTTGTGAACCGGACTCCCTGCTCCGTGAAGCGCAGCGAGCAAACCATCCCGTCGCCGTCGAGCCAATGCTTGTAGCGGCGTCCCGCGCGCTCGAACCGCGCCGGGCCGTTGACGTAATAGGAGCCGCGCAGCCACCCGGGAACACGGCCCGTGATCCCCGTGATCTCGTAGGACTCCTCCACGGCGTCGAACAGGAAACAGAGTTCGAGGCCGGGCGCGCGGTCCGGGGTTTCAATTTCCGTCGGCATGACTGAGATTCCTTTCGGCGAGGACCGGCTGAAGCGGCGGCCGGAAGGGAGGGACTTCCGGCGCGGTCCCGTCAAGCACCCGCCCCCAAAAGATTCGCTTCCTCCGCGTCCGCATGTCGTCAATATTCTGCTGGAGGATGCTCTGCACATACCGGCTCACGTCGCGCGTCAGCCGCTCGTTCTTGGCGTCTTCGCGCGAAAGCCCGGCGAGCGAAATCGGTTCCAGCACGCGCACGTGCCACTTGGTCGGGAGGGGAACCACCGGCAGAAACGGAAACGGCGGAGCAATCGGGAAATACGGCCAGCCGGTTATGCGTTTGAGATAGGCGGAGTCAATCCGTCCGATGATGGGGAAAATCTCCGCGTGCCCGATCACCGCCGCCGGAATGATGGGGGCCTGATTCTCGATGGCGATCTGGGCGAAGGCGCTTTTCGAGAAATCCCGCAGCTTGTACGTTTCGCGGTAGGGCAGGAACGTGCCGCGAATGCCTTCCGGCAAAATCCCGACCAGGCTGTCCGCCGCGAGCAGCCGCGCCGCATTCTCCTGGCTGGCGATGACGCCGCCGAGCTTGGTCAGGAAGTTCGAGAGAAACGGGAAATAGAGAAGACACGGGATGATGAGAAAGCGGACGACCCGTCCCCGCTCGGCGAGGACCAGTGACAGGTGCATCACCGCATCGAGCGGCATGAAGCCGCGGTGATTGCTCACCAACATCGCCCGGCCCGCCGCCGGGATGTTTTCCATCCCCTCAAAATCAATGCGCCAGTAAACCTTCCGCAGGAACGCAAACCACCAGCCCCACGCCCGGATGTAGTCGAGGTCGAGGCCCCAGTCGTCATATGCCGGGCGGAGCCGTTCCGGTCGTGCTCGCGGCATGGAGCGGAGAAACTCCCTCAACGCCTCCACCGTGGATTGCTCGGGCCGAAATCCCAATTCGCGCGCGGCCCGCTCGCCGGAGACCGTCCCGTTGAACTCCAGCAGGCCGCCGTCGAAATCGGGCCGGAAGAGCCTTTGGAGCGATGCCGGCGAGGGGAGCCGCGCGGTCCCTGCCGCTCGAAACGCCTGCTTGAGCGGGAGCGATCCTTCCCCGGCCGCGTTGAAAATCCCGGTCGCCTCTGATTCCGACGCGGCCACCAGCGCCCGCGCGGCGTCCCGCACGCTAATGAACTGCACATTCGGATCGCGGCCGGCACGAGAGGTCCCCACACGGGCTGCCAGTTTCCTCACCAACACGTCCCCTTCTTCGCGCGCCAGCACGTGGCTGAGGCGGATCGCCGCCCAGTTCGGAAAGCGGGCCGCAATTTGCTCCGCTTCGAGCCAGCGGCGCTCCGGGGCATCGGCCGGCAGCAACGAGATGCGCTCTTCGGTCATCATCCCCGGATTCTTGGGGTTTGCTCCATACACGGCAGCATGGCTGCGGAGCACCAGCCGCCGGAAGCCGCCGCGTTCCACCAGGGTTCCCAGTTCCTGGAGCGATCCCGGGAGATAGACCACCGTTTCCGCCCCCTGTTCGGACACACAATGTCCCCGGCGGGCCAACTCGTCCCGCGTTGCGTTTGCCAGTGGGCCTTCCCGCCCCAGAACGGCTACGTTCACTGCTCCCCGATCCCGTGCAAGAGAATGGATGTCAACTCGCGCACCAGGCGCTCCTCATCGAGCGGTTCGACTTGCTGGCCGCCGAAGAGTTCCACCACAAGCAAGATGCCGGAAAGCGCGGAGATAAACATGGCCGCCGCCGCTTCCACGTCCACGTCCTCACGGATTTCTCCCCGCTGTTTACGGACGTTCAGAAACTCCGCGAACAGCAAGCGCCCCTGCTGGATGAACTTCCGATAAAAGAGCACTCCCACCTCGGGGTTCTGGAGTGCCCCGGCCAAAAACTTCGCCAGAAAGGGAAGCCGCGCTCGGTATTCCTGGAGCATGAGTTTGGCGAGCACTTGCAGCTCGTCCCGCAGCGTCTCGCTGGGAAAGCGCAGCTCCGGGGACGGCACCGCGCCGGCCATCAATTCCAGCTCGCGTTCGAGCACCGCCGCCAGAATGTTCTCCTTACTCTGGTAATGGCGGACGATATCGAAGGCAGAGACGCCGGAAGCATGGGTCAACTGCTCCAGGGTGATGTTCGCCAGGTCCTGGACCGACATCAACTGCAACGCGGTGTCGAGCACCCGTCGTTGCTGCTCGGGTGTAAGAACGCCGGAATTCATATGCCATCCCTCACTGCCGAACTTTTTTCCTCCCGGGCCCACACTGCGGAGCGGAAGGAGAAGTACTGCGACGCCAGGTCCGCGCCGGTACTCCTTCCCGTCAAGATCGTCCGCGCGACGCGCTGCGCCGAAACGATGACGGGCGTAATGCCCCCGCCCGGCTGGGTCCAGTGCCCTACCAGATAGAGATTCTCAACCGGAGTCGAATTGGGCAGCCGCGCGGAGCCGAGCTGGCTGGGGGACATTTCCCAGCCCAGCATGGCCCCCTGCCAGTTGTTGGTGTAGTAGAACGACGTCCAGGCCGAAGCGCTCAGCCGGAGCACGATGTGGTTGTCAATGCCCGGCAGGAGTTTCCGCAACCGCTCCATGATTCTCGCTTCCACCGCGGCCTTGTGCGCCGGCCAGTCGGTGATTTCCTCGAGGCGCACCGGGGTCAGCTTCTGAATGATGACAATCTGGCAGCCCGGCGGAGCGAGGCTCGGATCGTAGCGCGTGGGAACAAAAATCTTGAAGACATTGCGAATCGCGTCACCGAGATCGTAGGAACTCCAGTGATAGCCGTCGGCGGCTTCGAGAGCGGCCGGATCAGCGCCGCGCAGCCCCATGTGCATCAGGAAGCAGGGATACGTGGGTTGGAGCGACTCCAGATAGTCCATCATCCACCGGCCGCAGTGCTCCTCACCGACCAGATCGCGATACGTGTGCATGGAATCGGCATTTGAAATGACCACGGGCGCCCGAATGATGTATTCTTCGGACGGCCTCTTCGACCGCGTGCGGATTCGCACACCCTGGGCTTTTCCGTTTTCGATCAGGATCTGCTCCGCCCCGGCGCATTTCAGAATCCATCCGCCGCGCGCCTTGAGCGCCTCTCCCAAATCGTCGGCGAATTTCTGCGAGCCGCCGCGCGGATAGTAGTTGCCGAGGAAATAGGAAAGCCGGAGCATGGCGTCAAAGAGGTACGAGGTGCGGTTGGCAAGCGATCCCCAGTGCGGGGCATCCGCCATCAGGATGGCCTTCAGCCGCGCATCGCGAAAGTGCTCGTCGAGCTTCTCGGTGATGGTATAGCCCTCCAGCCGCCGCGCCTGCTCGTTATCCACTCCTTTGAAGTAATAGAGCAAGCCGTAGAGATACGCCTGGCGGACCTCCGCAAAGTAGCGGTCAATGGCGGCGGCTTCCTCGGGGAACCACGCCTTGAGTTTATCCAGGTATTTGCCAAAGTCGGCCGGCACCGCGAAGGTCGGCAGGCCGGGCAAATGGAACCGGTCCACCGGGTCCATCTTGATCCATTCCGTCGGGATTTCGAGATCGCGGAGGACTTTGCCCGTGAGCGTCGTCGGATTTCCCAGCAAGGGATAGAAATGCGTGGCCGCGTCAAAGATGAACCCCTTCCGGCGAAACGTAGAGCAGAAACCGCCCAGCACGAAGTGCCGCTCGAGGAGCAGCACCTTCATGCCGCCCTGCGCCAGCAGGTCGGCGCAGACCAGCCCGCCGATGCCGCTGCCGATCACAATGGCGTCCACCTGCTCCGGATATTCCCGACCAAAAATTACGTGCGCCATACTTGTAGCAACTGCCCACGACGACGGACGCGCTCGTCGTGGCTACCCGTCCTTCGCGATGTCATCCTGAGGAGCGCAGCGACGAAGGACCTGCTTTTCTCTTCTGTTCCCTAACTCAGCCCTCCATCCATCGTGAACACCTGCCCGGTAACGTACGCGGCGTCCTCGCCGGCGAGATACAGCGCCAGCCGCGCCACCTGTTCGGGCGTGCCGGGGCAACCCATCGGAATATGCGCGAGCAGCTTTCGCCGCGCATTTTCATCGAGCGACTCGGTCATGTCCGTCTCAATCACCCCGGGAGCAATGGCGTTCACGCGCACGCTGAAGCGCGCGACCTCCCGCGACAACGCCTTGGTAAACCCGATCAGGCCGGCCTTCGAGGCGCTGTAGTTGGTCTGGCCCGCGATGCCGATCAGTCCGCTCACGCTCGCGACGTTCAGGATCACTCCGCCGCGGCGGATCATGCCGCCGATGACGGCCCGCGAGTAGTTGAACGGGCCCATGAGGTTCGTCTCAATCACCTCGCGCCACAACTCCGGGTCCATGTTGTGAAAAGCTCGGTCGCGGCGAATCCCGGCGTTGTTGATCAGCACGTCAATCGGGCCAAGGGTCTCCTGAACCGCCTTGACAACTCCCTGCGCCTGGGCGAAATCCCGCACGTCGGCCTGATAGGCAAGCGCGCGCTGGGCCTGCTCTCCCAGGCCTGTGACCAGACTCTCGGCGGCAGCGCCGTTTTCGTTGTACGTAAACGCGACGGAATAGCAGGCCCCGGCGAATTCTTTGACCATCGCCTGCCCGATTCCGCGGCTGCCTCCGGTTATCAGCGCTACTTTCATTCCTCTTACTGTTCCCTATTCCCTGTTCCCTGTTCCCTCATTCACGTGGTCATCCTGAGGAGCCAAGCAACGAAGGACCTGCTTGATCTTCCCCCACTCCCTACTCCCCACTCCCCATTCCCTACTCCCTGCTCGGCCGGTTCCTTCCGTAGTGCTCATGGGCGGCGACAAATTCGCCCGAGGCGATGGCCGCGCCCATCGAGATTTCGCCGCCGAGCAGCGCCGCTGCGACCACTTCGGCAAACTTCTTCGCTTTGCCTGTCCCATGGCAGCCCATGATCTCCAGGGCCTCCCGCTGCGTCGGAAGTCCTGTGCCGCCGCCGACGGTGGCAACGCTCAACGCCGGGAGCGTGACGCTGACAAACAGGCCCTCCGGGTGAAGCTCGAAGTTAGTCACGCCGCAGGCCGCGTTGACGACGTTGGCCACGTCCTGCCCCGTGGCGATGAAAATGGCCGTGAGGCCGTTCGCGTAATGCGCGTTGTATCCCATAGCCCCGGCTTGCAAATGCCCGATCACCGTGGACTGCCACACGCGAAAGAGCTGCGCGGCGGTGACGTGCAGGTACATCCGCAAGACGTCGTTCGTCAGCAGCGCCCCGGCCGTGACGCGCTTGCCTTTGCCCCGGGTCATCACGAAACCGCTGGCGCGCTTCTCCGAGCAGAGGCCGCTGAAGATCAGGTAACTCGAACCCGGCTGCTGGTTCCGAATCCAGGCGCAGACTGCGTCGGCGGCCTTGACGATCATGTTCATGCCCTGCGCGTCGCCGGTCGTGAAGCCGAAGTTGACCAGGACCTGCCGGCCGATCTGGTAGCATTTCAAGCCGGTCAGTTTGCCGTGCCGCGTGGTCGTCGCGGCGACAATCTGCATCTCGGCCAGATGCGCGGGCGCCCACTTGGCGAAGGCGTGCGCTGAGTGAACGTCATCGAAAAAGAAGGTCGGGGCGATCTGATTCTCGTCCGCGAGCACGGCCGTTTGCACGCCGCCGGCGCGCGTCAGCGCCACCATGCCGCGCTCATAGCTGCGGATCAAAGCGCCTTCGGTGGTGGCCATGGGCACGTAGAACAAACCCCGGGCGTGCTGCCCGTGCACCAGGATCGGTCCCGCTACGCCGACCGGCACCTGCGCCACTCCAATGGGATTCTCGATGTTGCCACGCATCCGCTCGGGATCAAACGAAAGGCTCCCAATGTGGCGGAGAGACGCCCCGGTTTTCTCTTCGACCCAGGCGCGGCGCCGGTCCATGCGATCAACGGCGTACCCCTGATCCTTCATGCGCGGAAGCAAGTCCGAAGGACCCATCGCAGCCGGCTCGGAGTCGTCACGGACCACACGCGGCTCCAACAGTTTTGCTTTCCCGCCCGCGTTGTTCTTTTCTTTCACTGCTATGCTATTCCCTGTTCCCTATTCCCGGTTCCCTGTCCCCTAATCCGTCCACCGGCGCAGGATCATCGCCGCGTTGTTGCCGTCGCAGCTAAAAGCATTCACCAACGCAACGTCGCCCTGAAAACTCTGCGGCTGGCTTGCCAGCCGGATTCCAGGAGCAACGGCGCGTACGCCGGGAGTCGGCGGCAGGCACTGTTTGGTGAGAGCCATCGTCCCGAGCAGCGCGCCGAACGCCCCCGCAGCGCCGAGCGACTCGCCCAGGGCCGCCTTGGGAGCGCACACCGGAATCTCCCCCAGGCGCGCGCCAAAAACGTTCTGGAGCGCCCGCGCTTCCATCTCATCCCCGGCGCGGCTGCCGCTGGCGGCGGCAATGATGCAGGAGACCTCGGCGGGCCCGATCCCGGCCGATTCCAAAGCCAGTTCGATTGCAGACGTCGCTCCCTCGCCGCGGACATCGAAGGCCCGCGTGCTGTGCGCGTCCTGGGCGCATCCGAACCCGCTGATCTCCGCCCACGGTTTCGCTCCACGCGCCCGCGCCGTCTCTTCGGATTCGAGCGTCAGGAGCACGGCTCCTTCGCCCAGAACCACGCCGTCGCGCTCCGGATCGAAGGGGCGCGGGCAGCCCGACGGCGAAGTGTTCCCCGTTTTCCTGAAGCCGAGGTACGATTCTTCGCTCAACTCCTCCGCGCCGCCGGCCAGCAAAGCCCGCGCCCGGCCCAGGCGCAGAAATTCCGCCGCATAGTGGAGCGCGTACAGCCCCGCCGCGCCGCCGCCGCAGATGGTCGAGTTGACCCCGCCGAGCTTGAACTTGATCGCGGCTTGCCCCGCCGCCGAGTTGATCACGGTGTTGGGAAAATCCATCGGGTTGACGTAATTCGGCCCGTCCTCCAGGCCGCTCCAGTCAAACGAAGTGATGCTGTGAAGGCTTCCCAACATGGTGCCGCAGACCAGGCCGAGCTCGGGATCGCTGCCGCCCGCCTCGCTGCGCGCCAAGCCTGAGCCGCAGAGCGCCATGTGCGCCGCCACCGAAAGCAGCCGGGCCACGCGGTCGAGCACGCGAATCCCCTTGTTGCCGAGCCAGGGCTGCGGGCTGAAGTTCCGCACCTCGGCCGTGACGCTGGAATCCCCGAACAACTGGCTCGGCCCCACTCCGGACTCGCCGGCGTAGAGCGCCCGCTCGAACTCCTCCACGCCCGCCCCGATGGACGAGATCGCTCCGGCGCCGGTGATGACGATTCGCGCGCTCATTTTTCTAACCGAAGTTCCTATTCAAACCGGGCCAGGCAGAGCGAGGCGTTGTTGCCTCCGAAGGCGTAAGCGTTGTTGAGCACCACGCGCGGGTTGGTCCGGCGGGCCTCGTTCGGAACGTAATCGAGATCACATTCCGGGTCCGGCTCCTCGAAGTTGATGGTCGGCGGGATCATCCCCGTATCGAGCGCCAGCGCGCAGGCCGCCGCTTCGATGGCGCTGGCCGCGCCCATCGTATGGCCGATCATGGACTTGATCGAACTCAGGGGCACTCTCGGCGCGCGCTCTCCAAACAACGCGCGGACCGCGATGGACTCGACCCGGTCGTTGGTCGGCGTGCCGGTTCCGTGCGCGCTGATGTAGTCCACGTCCTGCGTGCCGCGTTTGCTTTCGCGGAGCGCGGTCGCCATGGCCCGCACCGCGCCTTCGCCTTCGGGATGCGCGGCGGTCATGTGATGCGCGTCGCAACTGATTCCGTAGCCGAGCACCTCGGCGTAGATTTTCGCGCCGCGCGCCGCGGCCTGCTCCGCCGCTTCCAGCACCAGCACGGCGGCCCCCTCGCCGGGCACCATGCCTTTGCGGTTCTTGTCGAAGGGCTGGCAGCGTTCTTTCGCAATCGCTCCGAGACGCGCAAATCCCATGTACGTGATGCGCGAGAAAGCGTCGGCCCCGCCCGCGAGCATCACGTCCGTGCGCCCCGCGCGGATCAGGTCGAATCCGTATCCGATGGCGTAATTCCCCGCGGCGCACGCAGTCGGGATCATCAGACACGGCCCGCGCAGATCGAACTCGATCGCAATGTTGGTGGGGATGACGTGCGAGGGGTACTTGGGGAAAATTTCGCCGGGGATGGCTTCGAGGCCCTCGGCTTTGCGGATGTCGTTGTAGCGTTCCACAAACCAAGGCTCGCCGGAGGTGGTCCCCATCGAGACCCCGCTGCGCCGGCGGTCGCGCGACACGAGGTCGAGACCTGCATCGTCGAGCGCCATTCGCGCCGCCGCCACCGCCATCTGCGAGGCCCGGCCGAGATTCTCGACGGGCTGCCGCCGCACGTAGGGTTCCGGCGCAAAGTCCTTCACTTCCGCGCCGATGTGGACGGGGAACTCCGAGGTGTCAAAGGACGTGACCGGCCCGATGCCGCTGCGGCCCTCGAGCAGCGCCTGCCAGACGGTCTGCCGGCCGGAGCCGACCGGCGTGATCAGGCCGAGACCCGTGATAACGACTCGACGCATAAAATCAAACGGCCCTCAGAATAGAGAATAGGGAACAGGGAACAGATAAAAGTAGGAACATTTCCCATTCCCTATTGCCTATTGCCAATTGGCCATTCCGGATTCCGAATTCCGCATCCCTTATCCCGCTGCCGCACCGATGTGGCGCTCGACGATCGCCACAGCGTCATTGACGTTCTTGATTTTGCCGAATTCCTCTTCCGGGATTTGAATCCGGTACTTCTTGTCCACGGCGACGAGCATCTCAATCGCCATGAGGGAATCAATCCCCAAGTCCTCCATAAAAAGCGCCGTGTCGGAAACCTCTTCCGGGCTGCGCTCGGTGATCTCCGCCACCAGCCGCCGGACCTCTCGCCGGATTTCATCCGCGGTTGCTCGTTTCTGTGCCATTGTTTTCTGACTCACCTGTCCTCCGTAATCAATTTCTGGGGGAACGCTTCTTGTGTTCTGCCTTCCACGATTAAAACCTCTCACGAGCGTGTGTGAACACCTCGGTTTTTCGTCAGGGCACGCCTTCAGGCGTGCCGTAACAGACGCATCATCAACGCGGCTTCAGCCGCTGAGGGACAAACCTCAGGGGCTAAAGCCCGCTGAGTAGAGCGCCCGTTTTCGGCATCCCGGCAAGCCGGGATGCCCTGACGCCACCAACTGGCGGCATTCAATTTGCTTTCTGCGCCGCCGGCTTCCACTGCGCCACAATTCCCTTCCCTTCCTCGACGGTGATGCCCTGGTTGGCGGCGATATTGGTCAGCCGCTGTTTCGTTCCGCTGGGCCACTCGATCTCGAGCGCGGTCACGGCGCGGTCCGCGCCGAGGCCGAACGTCAGCGCCAGGTCGCTCTGCGAACAATAGCTCGATCCGCTGCGCACCAGGTTCCATTGCTTTCCGGAAGCGGCCTCCACCCGAATGACGGCCCCGATGCCGTCGCGGTTCGATTTGCTCCCGACGGTCCGGACCGAAAGCCAGTTGTTTTGATTCCCTCCGTCGTTGCGGAACAAATGCGCCGGGCCGGAGTTGGTGGTGACCAGCGCGTCCAGGTCGCCGTCGCGGTCAAAGTCCGCGTAGGCGGCGCCGCGCGCGACCATCGGCCGGTTGAGGGCCGCGCCCATCGCCGCCGTAACGTTCTCAAACTTTTTCTTGCCGAGATTGCGGAACAGCAGCGGCGGCTCGGCATACTGAACCTTCGGCTGCACGCGCGCGATCTCTTCTTCGATGTGGCCGTTGGCGACAAAAATATCGGCGAGACCGTCCAGGTCGTAGTCGAAGAAAAACGTACCGAAGGCCAGTGTCAGGAGGCTCGCGCGTCCGACCGTGGACAGGGGCGCTTCGTCCACAAACAGCTCCGTCCCTTCGTTGTGATAGAGGCCGAGCATCTGGTTCGAGAAATTCCCCACAATCAGCGAAGGCCGTCCGGAGCCGTCATAGTCGGCGGCGTCCACGCCCATTGCGCCGCGCGCCACGCCGTCCTCGCCGAACGCAACCCCGGCGGAGAGTCCCGTGTCGGTGAAGGTTCCGCTCTTGTTATTGCGGTAGAGCTTGTTCGGCTGCGTGTCATTGGCGACGAAAATGTCCGGCCAGCCGTCGCCGTTGTAATCGAGAACGGCCACGCCGAGCGACTTGCTGGTGGGGTCGGCAATGCCCGCCTTGCGGCTGGCGTCTTCAAACTTGCCGCCGCCCAAGTTGCGATACAGCTTGGACGCGGTTCCCTTATAGGACTCCGGCGTGCAGTAGGACTTGGTAACGCCGTCGAGCGAGCACCAGAGGTCGGTCTTCGCGCTCCACTGCACGTAGTTGGCGACGAACAGGTCCACTCGCCCGTCCCGGTCATAATCGAGCCAGGCGGCGCTGGTGCCTAAGTTGGCGTTGGCGATCCCGGCCTCCTTGGTAACGTCGCGGAACTTGCCGCCACCCTCATTGTGAAAAAGCCGGTCGCCTTCGAGCGCCGTAAGATAGAGGTCCTGCTTGCCGTCATTGTCGTAGTCGGCCGCGGAAACGCCCATGCCGTAGAGTTCCACATCGAGGCCGCTGCCCGCCGTGATGTCGGTAAAGGTCCCGTTCTTATTATTGCGGTAGAGAGCCGAAAGCGACTTCTTGCCGCGCGGCGTCCAGTCCTTCCCGTTGACCAGGAAAATATCGAGCCAGCCGTCGACGTCGGCGTCGAAAAACGCGCCGCCCGAGCCAAGCGTCTCCGGCAAGTATTTCTTGCCCGCCTTGCCGGCGTTGTGTGTGAACTTGATTCCGGCGGACGCCGTAACGTCGGTGAAGGTAATCGGCTTGGCACCTCGTGGCGCGCCATTCTGCGCGAACAGCATTGACGATAACACTCCGGCGGCGAAGGTAACGCTTAGAAGCTGTCTCAAGAATCTCCGTGAGGCGTCGTCAGGGCATGGCTTTAGCCATGCCGAGAAAACGTGCCCTTTCCGATGGGCTTTAGCCCCTGAGGTACCTACCTCAGCGGCTGAAGCCGCAAGGAGATTTCTGAACTTGGGCACGCTTCCGGCACGACTAAAGTCGTGCCCTGACGAGATAATGCGGGGCTTTGAAATAGCTTCTGATAGGAAGCGGATCATCGGACCTCCAGGGCAGCCACCGTGCGGCTATTCTGCCGCTTCCCCGCGCGCTCGACCGGCCCGGACCGTTCGGCAGGAGGGAGCGGGACGCTTTCGTGCTCGTGGATTTGCTGGCGCTCGTTGTTGTCTTCGGCGCTCAACATGCGGGGCTTGGCCGTAATCGCCTGCGCCGCTTCTTCCGCCTTGAACCGCTGGAAGAGCTTCTCCTCGCGCGCCGCCTTCTCCTGATCGCCCAAGCCCCGGTAGGCGAGCATCATGGTGTAGTGCATCTGCACGTCCTCGGGATCAATCAGGCACACGCGCTCCAGAACACGGATGGCCTCGGCGTACTCGCGCTTCAGGAAGAGAATCCGGGCGATCTGGTTGAGCACGACGCGGTCGCGGGGATAAAAGGACTCCGTCGTGCGGAGCGAGGCCAGCGCGGCGTCGTAGTCGCCGTCGGATTTCTCGATCATCGCTTTGAAGAAGTGAATCCGCCCGAGCTTGGAGTTGATCGCCATAGCCTTCTCGATATAGGGCTTGGCGGCGTCTGTCTCGCCCTCCTGAATGAGAGCGCGCGCGACGTTCAGCCAGCCGTCAGCATACTCCGGCTCGGCCTCGGTGACGCGCTGGAAGGCGTACTCGGCACCCTTCAAGTCCCCTTGCAGCAGCAGCCCGATGCCCCAATCGTTCCAGCGCTCGCGGTCCGCCTTCCCGACCACTGGTTTCCAGACCGGCTCCGTCTTGGCGTCGCCGAGTTCGAGCTTCGCCTGGGCCTCCGCCAGGGTCACGATGGGCAGAACCGGGATGGCATCCTTGATCTCGCCAGAAACGTTTTTCGGAATGTTCGATAGGTCAAACGAATATTCCAGGCTGTTGTGGTGCGGACCCAGGAGTTCGGGGGCCTGGCCGGGTTTCGGTTGCCCCGCGTAAACAAATTGCGTGTAGTAGTGCGAGAACTTGCGGTAGTTGAGCTTGGCTGTGAGGTGAATCGGGCCTTGGGCGTCCTTCGGAATCCGCACGCGGTAGTGCGCCACGTCGGCGGCGCCGGGCGGAATCAGCCGGACGTAGAGCACGCTGCGCGTCTGCCAGGCGTTGCGCTTGTTGACCATGTTGCCGTCGGCGTCGAGCTGATAGGAACGATAAAAGTGCGCGCCGCGCTCGACCGGGCCTTGGCCGCCGTCTTCGGCCCTCCCGCTCCAATAGATGATCTTTCCCGTCGCGTCCCTGCCTTCGAGTTCCAGCCACACGTCGAAGGCGTCCACGGTGCCGCCGGGGAAGAAGTGGCCGATCTTGCGCGTGCGGACCACCACGTCCACGCGCACCGCCGAGCCGGGCTGGAACCGCACGCCGGCTTTGTCAATGGGGGCGGCGAGCTTGCCGACCTCGCGGATCAGCACCGGGCCGGTCTGCTCGGATTCCTCGCCCACCGCGAAGCTCGACATCAGTTGCATCCCGTCGCCGGCCGAACGGCGCTGCATCGGCGCGACTCCCGCCTGCTCCTCCACGGGGGAAGCGGCAAAAATATCCACGCTGATGAAGCCGGACTTGAGGAACTCCTCCGTGACTTTGAGCTGCTCCGCATCGCGATTGGCGAACGGGACCGCCATGTTCGCCGCCGGGAAGCGGTGCGAGTGCACCTCGCCGCTGTGATGCCCCATGTCGCGCGACGGAACCAGCGGCATGTGGCAGTCCACGCAGGTCGAACTCTTCTCCGGATAGTAGAACGACCGCGCGCCCTGGCCGGAGACGCCGCTGGCCTGCCAGGCATCATACTCGTTGAATCCACGGAACCAGCGGTACTTGTTCACCGGGACGTCGAGATGGACCTTGTGGCAGCCCGAGCAGAATTCCGGAGCATCCAGGACCATGAACGGCTTCAGGAACGCCTGCTTGTGCGGCCGCGGATTCAAAAACGTCAGGAAGCGGTCGAAGGCGCGCATGTACGGGTTCTTGCTGCTCGCCAGTTCATGGAGCGGCGGATACTGGATCAGGAACCCGCCGTTGCCCATCGAGCTGTTGACCCGCACAATCGAGTGGCAGGACGTGCAGGCCAGGCCCGCGTGCGCTTCCGGCGTGTCTATCTGCTCCTTGATCGGCCGCTCGAAGCGTCCGTTGAAGAACACGGCGTGGTCGTGGCATCCGGCGCACCACTTGCTCGGCTGCGTCCCGACCACGTCCTGCATGTACTCGACGGACTTGCGGTAGAACTGGTTGTTGAACGAAGCGAAATGGTGCGCGGAACTTTTCCACTGTTTGTAGATGTCCGCGTGACACTCGCCGCAGCGTTCCGAGTCCATGAAGAAGTTCGACGGAATGATCCCGCCGGTGTTGGTCTGCGCCGAGGACGGGAAAAAGGGAGACTGCGGCCCGCCGCCCTCTTCATCCATGACCGTCGGCACAACCATGGGATTCTGGATGCGGTCGGCGGGGTTCGGAAAAACCCTGCGGTACAGTGCGGTCGAGGCCGGCACGATCGCGAGCAGCGCCACGCCCGCCAGGACGGCCCGTTCCAAGCGCGCCCATCCGCCGCCATATTGAGCGGACTGCCGCCGGAGATACGGGATCAGCAACAAGACCCCTGCGCTCGCCGTCCCGATGTGCGCCCAGAACGCCCAGCGATACTCGGTGATGTTGCCTTGGTAGACGAGATAAAGCGCAAACACGAGCGAAACGAAGAAGAACCGGGCAGCGACGCCGATCCCGCGGCGGAGTTCGGCATTCCGGCGCAGCAGAGTCGCCAGCGCGACGGCCAGCGCCAGACCCAGGCCGAGATGCAGCAGCACGTTGGCCATGTAGAAAATGGTTGCGGAGGCGAACGACGCCACATACGCCGTGTTCACCAGCAGCACGACGAAGAATACGCCGGTCCATTTCGCAAGCTTGTTCATGGCCTGGTTTTCGCTCCGTAAGCTGTTTCTGTCAATGGACGCACGAGGCGCAGCGCCGGGCGGGTGTTGTATTCCGCGCGATACCGGCGGTGCGGCTCATCGTCCGGGAAATGCTCCGAGGCGGGATAGGGATATTGGCTCATCCCGTGGAACGGCAGGGGCTCGACCGACCGCGCATACGCCGTGTTGGCGTCCTGATCCTTCGCCCAGCCGTCCACCTTCAGCAGGAAGTCGCGCTGCCAGCCGGGCCGGAGCGCCGGCAGGTTCCCGGCGGAAAACAGCAGCCGCAACTCATCGCCCGACCCCATGATGACCAGAAAATCGTCCACCGCGCGAAGCAATGGGCCTACGTCGCCGTAGCGCGTATAGAGACCCGGCGTCGGATTCCACATCGAGACCGGCAACCACTGTTCATACTCGAAGCGCTCCGGCTGCTTCCGCTCGGAGTGAATCACCGGGCGCGAAAAACCCCGGAAACGCAGCTCCGCCGACTCCGGTTCCACTTCCGTCAAGACTGTCGGCAAAACCGAGGAGGGAGCGCCGGAGTCTTCGGCCAGGAAAATCTCATCCCAGTAGAGCGCGAGACTGGTAACGATCCGAACCTTGCGCGAGGCCGATAGGAATTTACCCGTGAGGTCCACCACGATCGTCTTCGGTTTCCCTGCGGGGATGCCCATGTCTTCGATCACGGTTTGCCACTGCCCGGCTGCGTTCTCGACCTGCAAGTACGGCATGACCAAGCCCTGCTCGGACTCCTGCGAGACGGCTCGGTAGGTGCTGCCGTCGGCCCAGTCGAGCCACCCGCTCAGGACCAGCGCGGCACGGTTTGCGGGGGCGGTGTCGCCAAAAGCGGGGCCAAAAGCCTCGCCGAAATCGAGATCGAGATGGTGCAACTCCGCGACGCCGCTGTAGTCGCGCCGGAAACTGTCCGGATACGTTGCGTCGCGCCGCAACAGTCGCGGCAAAACATCGCGACCTTGCCCATCTCGTGCTGTTTTGGGATAAGTCCGCCGCCGAACTCCGAACAATCGGAATTCGGGAAACGGGGGACTCTTGAACTTGTCGTTCGTGAAAATCTCAATGTCCGACGGATGGTCCACCGCCACCAGCCGGACCTCGTCGAAATAGGCTACCTCCCGCAGCTCTTCCGTGATCCGAATTTCATAGCGGCCGTCCACGAGCGCCAGCGCCCGGCCCGGAATCTGGATGTATTCGTCGTGATCCACCGGGAAGTATTGGCCGTCGCCCGAGCTGGCCCCGAGCGGAGCGACGCCCAGCACGTCGGTGATGAACTCGAAATTGTTTCCATTCCAGGTGAAGATCATGGGGCAGGAGCCGGACAGGCGCTGGGCTTCTCGGTACGACAGCAGTCTTCCGGCGGGCTGCCTGATTTCGTTCTGGATCAGGCCGTTCGGCCAGGTGATCCGCACGGTGTCGGCCTGGGAATCGGACGGAAGGCCAAACGTCAGCGGAGCGCCGTTGTAGGTCTGCTTCTGGTAGATCGGGCCGGCCTTGATCTCGACGCGTGCGCCCGGCGCGAGCCGCAAGTTCTTGACGCCGGTCAGCGCCACTTGCAGCCAGGAATTGCGCGAGGGATTCTCGTTCTTGAGCAGATGCAGCGAGCCGTCCGCGCGAATCGCGGCGAGGTCGGTCTTGCCGTCGCGATCGAAGTCGGCTTCAGCCAGGGCCACGGCGGAAGACCCGCCCGTGACGGGCCTTGGAGCCAGTAATTGCCCCAAGCCGCGGTTGCGGGAGATGGCGCTCCCGATGACGAGGTCGGCAAACCCGCGATTCTCAAAATCCGCGAAGGCCATCGGGCCGGCGGATGAAAGCGTGGCCGGAAGCGCCTCCCAGTTCCCTTCCCGGTTGCGCAGCAGCACCGTCGAGTCGGCGTAGGTCGCGGCCAGGTCGGTCCAACTGTCATTATCGAAATCCCGAACAGTGAGCGACCTCGCGGCGGCGCGCAAAGCGTCGAGCGGCTGGGCTTCGTACTTGCCGCCCAACTTGTCCCGGTAAAGGACGCCCGCGCGATCTTCGTAGGCAACCGCCAAGTCAAAGCCGTTCTCGTAGGGAACCACGTCCAAGGTCACGCCATCGGTGGCGCGCCCGGCGACGAACGGAAAGTCCCGCGTCAGGTCGCTGAACCCCGCGCTGCCATTGTTCCGAACCAGCGCCTGCCGTTCGCCGAGCAGGATCAGATCGAGATCGTAATCGTGGTCGTAGTCAATCCAGACGGCCTTGGCGTAGCGGCCCGCCGGCAGTTGCGCGGGAGACCTCTGGAACCTTCCCTGCCGATTTAGGTAGAGCGCAGCGCCGGACTCCGTCACCACGCAGAGGTCCGCAAGCCCGTCGTTATTGAAATCTCCGGGGGCGACGAAGCGGATACCCTGAACGCCAGCCAAGCCCGCATCCTGAACGGGCGCGGAACCTTCCCGGAAGATGCGTGCGCCGCTTGCGGACCACGCAAGAAGATCCGGGCGGCTGTCCCCGTTCGAATCAAGCACGGCGAGACCGGCGGTCCTGGCGTCGAATCCCGAACCGAGGCTCGTGTCGGCGAACCGGAGTTCCGTGCTCAACGCCTCCGCATCCCTGGCGCCCAGCGGCTCGATGGTTTCGTACACCTCCGCGTAATAACTCCAGTCCAGGTCTTCCGGGATGACGGCGCCGGCCTGCCGTCTCCGGATTTCCTGGAAGGTCCGCAGCTCCCGGTCGGCGTCCTGGGTTCGCCCGGCCTGCCGATAGGCGTTGTAGAGCTGGAAATGCGGTCCCGCAAGGGCGGGATCGAGGCGCGCCGCCTCCTCAAAGTGCCGCAACGCCAGATCGGCCCTTTCGGTCAATCGGTATAAGTAGCCGAGGTTGTACTGAGAAATCGGTTCGTTCGGAACGAGCCGGACCATCTGCTCAAACTGCCCGACTGCCCGCTCGTACTCGCCCTCCTTCTTGAAGGCGATGCCCAGATTGAACCACGTGTGAGGGATCGCAGGGTCTTGCTGCTGGACCTTCTGGAGTTCGGCGACTCCTTCCGGGGTCTTGCCCGCGCGGAGAAGAGCAAGGGCGTAATTGAGGCGCTCGCGCGTGGAGTCGGGGGCCAGCTCCAGGGCTTTCTGGAACTCCTCGACGGCCTGCTGGTGCGTGGTCGGATTTTCGTAGAAGGCTTTCCCGAGGTTGCGGTGGATGGCAATCTGGTCTTCAGCCGCGGCCAGGGTCTGTCCCAGGGTCTGCGAAGAACTCTGAAGCCCAAACGAGGCCGCGATCCCCGCCGCGAGAATCCACGCGTGTGCGGCCCGTTTCATTGCGCGACCACGCCTTTCCCTTCCTCGATCGAGCTGATGGTGTCGAGGGGCACCGAGAGCGTCTCTTTGCGCCCGCTCGGCCAACGGATTTCGACCGCATCAACCTTGTCCAGAGCGCCCAGCCCGAAGTGAACGCGCGCGGTGCTTTGGCTCGAATAGCCATTCCCGCCATTCACTTCCCGGACCCAGCTCTGGCCGCCCGCGCGCACCACGATGCGGCTTCCGATGGCGTCGCGGTTGGACTTCGTTCCCGTCAGCTTCAATTCGATCCAGTGGCCCGCCGGATCGGTCAGGTTGCGGTAGAGCAAAGCGGGCTGGTCGGCGTTGGTCTGGTAGAAGTCGAGGCGCCCGTCATTGTCGAAATCCGCCACGCCGACTCCGCGCCCGTCGAGGTCGTTGTCCACTCCGGCCGGACCGGAAGTCTCTTTGAACGCATGGCCGGCAAGATTCCGAAAGAGTTTTTTCTTCTGATAGCCGCTCCAGGTCATGTCCCCGATGGCCGGCCAGTTGTTGACGTCGCTGAAATCGGCGTTGGGCGTGGCGATCAACTGGAAGAGCACCGGGATGTAGTTCTCTTTCCCGGCCGAGCGCAGGCCGTTCACGGCAAAGAGATCGAGCCAGCCGTCGTTGTCGAAGTCGGCAAACTTGGCGGCCCAGCCCCACAGCGTGTCGCAGGTGCCGGTCTCCTTGGCAACATCGGTGAACGTGCCGTCGCCGTTGTTGTGCCAGAGCATGTTGCATTCTTTCATGTACTCGTCGGTGATGTTGGTGACGTACACGTCGAGCCGGCCGTCGTTGTCGTAGTCGGCGACCTCGGCATTCATGCCCTTCTTGGTGTCGAAGCCGATGGCTGTTTCCGTGGCGTCGCGGAAGGTGCCGTTGCCGTTGTTGAAGAAAATGCGGTCGGTGCCGTAGTCGCCGGCGACATAAACGTCCGGAAAGCCGTCGTCGTCGAAGTCGCCGTGGCCCATGTCGAGCGTCCAGCCGGTGTGCTTGCCGAAGCCCGCCTTCTGTGTAACGTCGGCGAAGGCCCCATTCCCGTTGTTGCGCCAGAGCGACACGCCGCCGCCGTTGACGGCGTTGTCGAGGTCGTTCGGCAGCACTTTGGGCGTCTTCAGATCGAGCAGGTTGACGGGCTGAAAGTAATTGCCGAACAGGAGATCGAGGCGTCCGTCGTTGTCATAGTCGAACGTGATGACGGCGATGGTGTTGGCGAACTTGTTCAACCCCGAGCGTTGCGTCACGTCGCGGAACTTGCCGTTGCGCTCGTTGTGATAGAGGATCGGCGTGCCGAAGCGGGCCACCAGCAGGTCGCGCCAGCCGTCGTTGTCGTAGTCAAACCACAGCGCGTCGGCGACAATCGAGAGCGGGTCGTTGCCGCCCGCCACCCCGGCCGATTCCGTCGCGTCGGAAAACGTC
>Ga0209343_10000608_pt1 | contig 49804 bp, 42 predicted proteins | sample RifCSPlowO2_02_FD_184026 | JGI IMG/M metagenome (GOLD analysis project Ga0209343, IMG submission 184026) | Groundwater microbial communities from Rifle, Colorado - Rifle CSP2_plank lowO2_0.2 (SPAdes) (version 2) | ecosystem: Environmental > Aquatic > Deep subsurface > Groundwater | place...
TTTACTCCGTCTGCATCTATATCGGTGTCGTTTGCAAGTACATCTATGATTACTGCACTGTCTTCGTTTGTGGTAGCAATATCATTTACTACTACTGTTAATATTAATGGGTCGTTAATAGCCGTAGTATCGGCAGGATCTACCTCTAGTGTTTCCCCTAGACGAACATCTTCTGAAGATTCAAATCTTTCATCTTCAAAAGCTCTTTGGCGAAGCTCTGCATTTATATCAGTAGATGCATTATTTGCACTTGCAAAATTTGCCTCTCCGCCTTCAGTAGATTGAATAGTTATTCCCTCTCCAGCCGCAGTTTCCAAATCCCCTATATTTTCTATATCACCATTAGCTTCCAATATAGCTTGAATTGAATCTTTTTGCGTAACAGTTTCCTCTTTTGCAAACTCCTGAGCAGAGAGAGAAGCGTCAAAAAGTTGTTTTTCGTGTCCCAAAACAATAATATCCGACCCATCTTTCATTGAAACTACTATATTATCTGACGGATTATTACCTTGATTGCCGATAACTATCTCACCCTCATAAATAGTATCGCCATCCAAGATTTTACGGACTGAACCATCCACCCCTTTTACATGAAAAACACCCTCTATTCCAACAATTTTTCCAATGCTTACAGACATGTTAAGCTCCAACTTATAGTTTTATTGAGTAATGATATGATAAATTTAAAAAAAAGAGTATTGTACTTAAGGACAGTGCTTAGTTGATGAGTTGGTTTTTGATTATTTAAAAAGATATTACCTATTTTAATTTATATGTATCTGCTGCAAAAACACAAAATATGTCTGTAGTTGCTTTTGCTTTGTTATAACTTATTTTATACTCAATATCAGCCCTTGAACAGAATGCTTCAATTTTTTGTATGGTATCTTGCTCACTAGAACTAAATCCTAAAAGTGCATCGCCTTTATAGCCAACCTTACACTCCAAGCCTGATATATCGAGCTCTATTGCATATTTAATAAGTAATTTCATCTCTTTAACAAACATCTTATTGCCTTATTTTTTTTCAATTTTTATAACTATACCTTAATTTAATAAATTTTCTATATTAAATTAAGTGATTTTTAAGCGAATAGTTAAATTATAGCCTTTTTCTAATTGCTCTCTTTTTTTACCGTAAAAGGTTTAAAAAAGACCACCAAAAGAGGTGAAAAAAGAAGATCTGAAAGAATTGCTACAAGTAAAACAACAACAGTCAAAAGACCAAAAATAAGTGTTGGAATAAAATTAGAGGTTACCAATACCATAAAACCTACGATAGTTGCAAGAGAATAGTAGAACATTCCAAAAGCAATGGTCGCATGAGCCCTGTGCATTGATGCTATGTAGTCCCCATCACGCGCAAGCTCCTCTCGAAAACGGTAGAAGTAGTGGATTGTATTGTCAACCGTGATACCGAGTGCTATTGAGGCTATTGTGATGCTCATTATATCCAAAGGAATGCCTGTAACGCCCATGATGCCAAAAATTACGCTGATTGGCACCATGTTAACAGTTAATGCCACAACTGCAATTTTTAAAGAACGAAACAGAAATAAAAACATTGCTCCAAGCGAAAGCAGTGCGAGCCCAAGCGTCGATATTTGTGAGTCGAAGAGAGATTGGAGCATATTGTTGTATAGCACCATCATCCCGACTAATTTATAGTTTTGCGGATCAAGACCTACTTTTGTCTCAAGCTCTTTTTGAATTTTTTGAAGCAGCTCGTCTCGTCTAAGCTCCTTATTGGAGTCCACGATACGAACTACGAAACGCGCCTCATTATACTCGGTGTTGACATATGGCGAAAGAAGGATTTTTTTAAACTCAAGCGGAAGTTCATTGTACATAAGTGCCAACTCGACACCGTCAAAATCTTTACCGTCTTTTAAGATGCGTCCAACTTTCGAGAGTGTTCCAAGTGAAGAGACATTGCCAACTTCCGGTAACGACTTAAGATAATCATGTACTCGAAGAATTGTCTCCATTTTTTGAGCAGTAAACCAGTATTGTGCATCATTGCTATCCTCTGCAAACTCATCGGCAAAACTATCAAGTTCATCTGAGCTTTGAGTGTTTTTTACCGCTTCTTGAGGCTTTGCTTCAGGAAATTTTACCACTATCTCCAAAGGTGTTGTACCGCCTAAATCGTTGTCGATTTTTTGCATACCTTTGTAGATTTCCGTACTCTTTTTAAAATAGTTAATAAAACTGTTTTCAACTATCAACTTAGTAACGCCATAAAGGCTAAAACCAAGAATCAAAACAACCATTACAACTATTTTTTTGCCGTGGTGTTCTACCATCTCTGCAAACAGGGTGTTTAGCGTAAAGGCTTTATCAAATGTAAGAACAGGCTCTTTTTTTGAATATAGCATCATCATTGCCGGAAAAAGTAGGTACGCCGTGATGAGTGAAACGGTCACCCCGATGTTCATCATCGTACCCAAATCGATAATTGGTAAAATATCGCATGTCATTAATGAGCCAAACCCTGCAACAGAGGTAAGAATAATAAAAACCGATGGAATTGACATGCGCTTGAGTGTAATCTCAATAAGCTCTTTTTGTGAGTAATGCGGGTAGAGCGCATACTCTTCACGGTAACTTACAATAAGGTGGATAACCAAGGAGAGCGTGGTAATGAGCTGCATCGCAACATAATTGGATGAGACGACAGTTATCTCAATACCTAAAAGCGCGTTTATTCCGGTAGTAATTATTACCGCACAAAATGAAACGACGATAGGCAAAACTACAAAACGCACTTGTCTGAAAATAATCCAGAGCATTAGCACCATAATAAGTAAAATGGCCGTTCCGTAGATTGCAATATCGCTCTTTACAAAACTTATCATGTCATCTGCAATCATAACAATTCCGCCTAGAACAACTTCCCCATCTTGGCGGTATGGGTCTAAAGCCAATCGTACATTTTCAATCAATTTATGTACATCGTCTCTGGTGCTATCGGTATACTCTTTAAATGCTTTTTTTGAAGATTCAAACTGTTTTTTTTCTTCGCTTGTCAGCGCTCTTTTTTGCTGCAACTCAATAAAAACATTTCGCTCTTTAAGAAGTTTAGTATATGTGGCATCTTCTTTAAGATTGACTATAATGGCTGTTGTTTTAAAATCTATGCTGACGAGGTTGTTTGCGTAGAGAGGACTTGTTGTAAGCTCTTTTTGAACCATCGTTTTGTTGATATCCTCCGAAGAGAGGGTGCGCACATTTTTAACAACTTCAGAAACTGCTCTTGGCGGACTCTCAAGCAATGGAACATCCAGAAGCGTCGTAACACTTTCAACGCCGTCTACGCTCAACAGCGACTTTTTAAGTGATTTTATAACGCTAATAGTGGCATCAGAGAGCATATACTCTTTTGGGCTAAAAGCAACCACTAAGTAGTCAGGACTGATGTAACGACCATGTACTTCACGCGTTAGCTTTAAATCAGCATCATTTTCAAGTAAAAGCGTTTCAGCCGAAGCATCGATGCTTAAATATTGTGAGTAATAGCCGAAAATCCCGGTAGCAACTACCACAAAAATCAAAACCTCTTTAAAATAGCGTGTAACAAAATCAATATAGCGTTGTAAAAACATAGGTGCAACTTTCATAAAAAATTTATTTAACTTTTAAAATTGAAATTATAGCTTTCATTTATAAATCGCCTCATTTTTCACATGTAAATCTAAATTACAAGTTCAATGCAAAACGCTATGAAAAAAAGTTTTTAAGTTAAAGGTAAGTCAGGGGGATTTTTTGTTTTTATAAAAGGCTCTTTAAAGTCCTAAAATAAGGCTTTGTGGTGGACAGAGAGGGATTTGAACCCTCGGTACAGTTACCCATACGCATCCTTAGCAGGGATGTGGTTTCAGCCGCTCACCCATCTATCCATTGAAGGTTGCAATTATAGTCATATATAAATAATTTATAGCTTAAAACTCTATCTTGTTGATTGTTTTGCTTTTATATTAATAATATAGTGAAATTTAAAATTAAAATGTTTCTGGTTTATAATAGTAATTTCAAACTGTGGACTAAATCGTGCTTCTAAATAATGATTAAAATAAAAAAATAACTTAGCACTAAGGCTATACCCTGAAAATATCTATATTTTTACTATCTTTTTCTATTGTTTATGCTTCAAAATATCCTAATTTCACAAATTATGAGTTAGAGAATATAGAAAAAGGTTCCGGCTATATTGCCAAAAACAGGATAGTTGATTATGCTAAAACATTGGAGTTGTTAAAAACACTGCCAAAACAAGAGCAGCTTTTGAGGGTAAATTTTTATTTAAATCAGCTGCCTACCAAACTTGATATAGTAAATTACAATCAAAGTGACTACTGGAGTACTCCCAAAGAGTTTTTAACATGCGGTTACGGGGATTGCGAAGATTATGCGATTATAAAATATTTTACGCTTTTAAAACTTGGCTTTTCAAAAGAGAAGCTTTTTATTACTACTTCGTATGAAAAATATACGGGACGACAGCATATGGTTCTAAGTTATTTTGAGCTAGAAAACAAGCCGCCGCTGATTCTTGACAGCCTGAGCTACAAAATTTTAGATTTAGAAAAAAGAGTGGATTTAAAACTGCAAATATTTATAAACCAAACGGGAGCTTACAAAATTGACGAAAACAACGCCCTTGTTAAAGTAGGCGATGTTCCAGAAAAATTTAAAGAGTTAATGAAAAAAGTAGAAGCGGAGAGCTAGAGTTTTTTTAAAATCTTTTCAACTATCAGAGCAGGATTGTCGGATTTATAAATCGGACGACCGACCACTATAAAATCTACATGCGCATTTTTTGCGTAAGCAACATCAGCGACTCTCTGCTGGTCTCCTGCATCCTCGCCAAAAGGGCGAATTCCCGGGGTTAGCGTCATAAACTCTTTATCTGTAATATTTTTTATTGACTCACTCTCATAAGCCGAGCAGACAACGCCGTCAAGCCCGCTTTCATATGCATCTTTTGCAAACTGGTCAGCTTTTTTTGCGATACTATTTTCATATATTTCGCCAAACTCCGCCTCGTTAAACGAGGTAAGAGCTGTAACAGCTAAAACTATCGGACGGTTTTCATACTTAGAGAGTCTATCCATAACCTCTTTCATAGCGCGTTTTCCGGCACTTGCGTGAACATTAAACATATCAACACCCAACCCCATGATAGACTCAGCCGCATCTGCCATGGTATTTGGAATATCATAAAGTTTCAAATCCAAAAATATCTTAAAATCAGGGTTTATTTTTTTAATATCTTTTAAGAACTCTTCACCGTCACGGATGTATGAACGAAGCCCTACTTTTAGCCAGACATCGTACTCTTTTATCTTATTAATTAAATCTAAATTTTCCTGCTTTGTAGGTAAATCAAGGGCGACACATAATTCCATAATACCTCATTTTATTTTTATAATTAAATTGTACAACTTAAAACTATTTTACTAAACTCTTGATAGTAGCAACAATGCTTGGGTCCTCGAGAGTTGAGATATCTTGTGTAATCTCTTCACCTTTTGCGATTGAGCGGAGAATTCTTCTCATAATCTTGCCTGAGCGGGTTTTAGGAAGCCCCGGAACAAAAACGATATCATCGCAAAGGGCAATATTTCCAATCTCCTTTTTTATCATCTCGTTAAGCTCTTTCTCTATCGCTTCATAGCTCTCAAAACGGCTATCTTTTAGAGAATGTTTCATTACGACATACGCAAAAATCCCCTCGCCTTTAATTGGATGAGGCTTTCCTACAACCGCAACTTCAGCTACTTCATCCTCTTTTGCCAATGCCGCTTCAACCTCAGCCGTACCCATTCTGTGCCCTGAAACGTTAATAACATCATCTGTGCGACCCGTAATCGTGATGTAACCGTCTTCATCATAAAGAGCACCGTCACCGGTAAAATAAACTCCTCTGCCGTTTTGTTTTACATCGCCGAAATAAGATTTTATAAATCTCTCTTTGTCTCCCCAAATTCCTCTTATCATTGACGGCCAAGGACGGGTAATACATAAAAGTCCTGTCTCGTCATGCTCTTTTTTATTACCGTCTTTATCAACAATCTCTGCAATTATTCCAGGAAGCGGCAGTGTCGCACAACCAGGTTTTATAGGAGTTGCCCCCGGCAGAGGAGAGATAACATGTCCACCTGTTTCGGTCTGCCAATAAGTATCCACAATCGGACATCTGCTTCCGCCGACCTCTTCATAATACCATTTCCATGCAGACGGGTCGATAGGCTCTCCAACGGTTCCAAGAACTTTTAGGCTGCTTAAATCATATTTTAACGGCTCATGCTCACCCATCTTATGAAGCACACGAATAGCAGTCGGAGCCGTATAGAACTGGTTTACCTTATAATCCTGAACCATTTTCCATGCACGCCCTGCATCCGGATAAGTTGGAACGCCCTCAAACATAACGGTTGTTGCACCCATCGCCAACGGTCCGTAAACTATGTAGGTATGTCCGGTAATCCACCCAATATCCGCAGTACACCAGTAGGTATCATTCTCTTTTACATCAAACACCCACTCCATAGTCATTTGTGCCCAAAGAATATATCCTGCTTGATTGTGTTGAACGCCTTTTGGTTTTCCTGTTGAGCCTGAAGTGTAGAGTAAAAACAGAGGGTCCTCCGCATCCATTGCCTCTGCTTCACACTCGTTTGATTGTTTTTTGATAAGCTCGTTATATGAAAAATCTCTTCCCTCTACCCAGTTGACTTCTTCATTGTTTCTCTCAACAACCAAAACTCTCTCTACCGAAGTTTTACCATTTAATGCCTCGTCAACTACCGGTTTTAACATATAAGGCTTATCTTTTCTGTAAGCTCCATCGGCTGTAATCACAACTTTTGCATCTGCATCTTCTATTCTGTCTTTCAGAGCTTCGGCAGAGAAACCGCCAAATACGATAGAGTGAATCGCACCGATTCTAGCACATGCAAGCATCGCATACGCAGCTTCAGGAATCATCGGCATATAGATAACAACACGGTCACCCTTTTTTACGCCAAACTCATTTTTAAGCAGGTTTGCAAAACGGTTTACATTGTAATACAAATCAAGATATGTGATAGTCTGTTTGTCGCCTCTGTCACCCTCAAATAAGATGGCTGCTTTGTTTTTTCGACTATCCAAATGACGGTCAATACATTGAGTAGATACATTTAGTTTTCCGCCCTCAAACCACTTGACAAACGGAAAGTTGCTCTCATCTAAAACGGTATGAAACGGTTCTACCCAATCAAGCTTCTCTTTTGCATAACTGCCCCAAAAACCTTCATAATCTCTTATAGCTGCATCTTGCAACGCCTGATATTCACACATATTTTTTATTCTTGCATTTTTAGCAAATTCCGGATTTGGTTTAAAAACTTCTTTTATCATCTATTTTTTTCCTTAATGTTAATTTCATATATATCATCAAAAACGCAACTTTTTAGGATTGTATCAAACCATAAATCAATATTTCCTTGTAAAATTAATGAAATTATTTTATTGAACTATATTTCAGATACTTAAATAGTTAATTAACAGGGGTCGCAGGCTGCTCTTCGCTAGCTTTTGATTCATTGCTCTCCATGGAAGAGTCAACAGCACCACTCTTCGCAGGCTCAATTGAGCTATTTTCTTCTACGGGCTCTACGACAGTAGCTTCCTCTTTTTTAGGAGTCATCACCTCTTCGTAAATCGACTCAATTACTCCTCTTCTTTGCATAGTTTTATAAATGGTGTTAGCACGATTGTTTACATATTTTTGACTACCGGTCGGATTGTACTTAATAGGGTTTGGAAGAACTGCCGCAAGTCTAGCTGCTTCAAAAGCAGTAAGATTTTTAGCACTTTTATTGTAGTAATGGCGCGCAGCAGATTCGATACCAAAAATCCCGTCTCCCCACTCTGCAATATTAAGGTAAATCTCTAAAATACGGCGTTTTGAGATTGTTTTTTCAATTCGCCATGTAATAATCGCCTCTTTGATTTTTCGCACCGGATTTTTGCTTGGAGAGAGATATAGATTTTTTGAGAGCTGCTGTGAAATAGTGCTTCCGCCCGCCAAAGTGCCCTTTTTGATGCTTCGCTCGATGGCATTTTCCATCCCTTCTATGTCAAACCCGTCATGCTTGTAAAAACCGTCATCTTCTCCGATTAACACCGCTTTTATGACATTTGGAGAAATATTGCCAATAGTAACCCATTTTTGATTTATCTTAATATCGCGATTTGCATCAGCCCACTGCTCTTTGCGAATCTCCATAAAAGCAGTCGGAATCGGATTTGTCTCTTTTAGTGCGGCAACATCAGGATAGACAAAATAGCGACCGACATCGACTGCTCCCATTGCTAAAATAATGATTGAAAGTTTAAAAAAATTATTCATATAAGTTCCGCTTTATTATGTAAGTGCGACATTATATCAGCGTTGCTACAAGTTTGAGTATATTAATGGCATTATTGCACACCTATATTTGGGATGTTGCAATTCTCAATATTGTGTCAAATTATAAATCGATATTGCCTTGAGGAATTTATTTTTATGGTTTTGCTTAAAAAAATTGCTCCAAATTTATTAACAAAAAATTTTAAAAAATTTTATACTATAATAATTTTATTTGACATGTAACAATTAAATACATAAAAGGAATCTTACCTATGAAAGAAGTTATAAATGCTTATAGAGCACAAAAAATCAATGTAGACTCTTTTATTAAAACACTTATAGACAGCCTGCCTAAAAATTATATGGCGGAAGCCCCAAGCATACTAAAGCAGTATCGTTATATTCAGCTTATGTATGGGGTAAATTCAGAATTTAAACAGATAACACCGGTAATGTCCAGAAAAGAGAGCAACTCTTCACAGATCGGAAGCGATAAAAATCACTACTTTATGAAGCTTCATCTTAATGAAAACAGTATATATATCTCCAACCCTTATATTCACCATAAGACAGGAAAAGCAAGTGTGTCGGTCGTTCACTTAGTTGATTCTGTATACTATATCTTTGACATAAATCTTATCTATCTCCTAGAAGACCTTAAACTTATTGAGTACAACAGTTTTTACGATAAAATCAAACGAATTATCTACTTTTTTGGCTCAACCTCTCTGGCTTTAGTCTCTATTGCTCTTATCGGATATGGCGTGTTTGTATTTTTTTCACTGATGTTTTCTCTATCAACCGCAGATTTTTTGCACGATATATTTAGGTCGATTATCTCTATAACATTAGGATTGGCAATTTACGACCTTGCAAAACAGATATTTGAACATGAGGTGATGTTCCAATCGTTCCATAAATCCGAAGATAAACAGTATAAAGTATTGGGAAAATTTCTAATTTCTATCATTATAGCCCTATCTATTGAAACATTGATGGTTGTGTTTAAAATTGCACTTGGTGACCTCTCGAATATGCTCTCGGCTTTTTACCTTCTTATGGGGACAACACTTATGTTTGTAGGGTTAAGCTATTTTTACAAAACTATTCAAGAATCAACTCCCAAGGAAGATTATTGATTAAATAGCAAACATGATATCTATGGCTTTGCTATCATACTCAGGAGTATGCACTGATTTATTTTTCATTAGAAACATCTGTTTAAAATATTTCACTATAATTGCAAAAATTTTTAAGATAAAAAAGGTTACAACATGTTTGGAAGAAAATTAAAAACATACGATTTAAGTGCTGAGGAGTTAAACAAACTTCAATGGGCAAAAATATCAACCGCCAAAGGCGATATCTGGATAAAACTGTTTCCTGAGGAGGCTCCAAACACTGTTGCAAACTTCGCATATTTGGCAAATACGGGGTTTTACAATAACTTGAATTTTCATCGCGTAATCCCAGGTTTTATGGCTCAAGGCGGTTGTCCGCATGGAACTGGAACAGGCGGACCTGACTGGGCGATTCCTTGTGAAACTAAACTAAACAAGTCTAAGCACACAAGAGGAACTCTTTCAATGGCTCATGCAGGAAGAGATACGGGTGGAAGCCAATTTTTCATCACATTCGTTGCAACTCCTCACTTAGACGGTGTTCACACTGTTTTTGGCGCTATCCAAAAAGATGACGCTGAGAGCTTTGCAGTTCTTGATAGCATAAAAGGTCAAGACGCAATCAACTCTATCGAGATTTTTGAAACAAAGTAAATGCTTGTACACATCTGTTGCAGTGTAGATTCGCACTTTTTCTTAGAAAAACTACAACGCGACTATCCGCAGGAGAAGCTTATCGGCTTCTTCTACGACCCAAACATTCATCCATACTCAGAGTATCAGCTTCGCCTTCTTGATGTTAAACGCTCATGCAAAAAGCTCGGCATTGAACTGATTGAAGGCGAGTATGATTTTGAAGCTTGGATGGAAGCGGTAAGAGGTTTGGAAAATGAACCTGAAAAAGGCAAAAGATGTGAAGTCTGCTTTGACAGACGATTTGAAGTAAGTGCAAAAAAAGCGCTCTCCCTCGGCGAGACAAAAATAACGACAACCCTGCTTGTCAGCCCTCTAAAATCACAAGAACAACTTAAAAAAAGCGGTGATATTTTTTTCCAAAAGTACGGCGTTGAATTTATTGCTTTTGACTACCGTACAGATGGCGGAACACAGGAGCAAAGCCGTGTGACAAAGGAAGAGCAGCTCTACCGTCAAGACTACTGCGGATGTATCTACGGACTTACCATGCAGCGCGAGCAGCAAGACCGTCTGATGGATGAGATGTTTTCTCCTATTTCAAACAAAATATTGCCGGCTTCCATCGAAGAGAGACTTGAGATGTACAAATATCGCAATGAACTCGAAGATAAAAATATTGCTTATAAAATTATTAGAGAAAAATTTCTAAATTATCGTCAATTAAATTTTAAACTCCTTTCAGATAAAACCAATGTTATTCCCGCTTACGCTCTATCTTACTCTACTTTAGCAAGAAAAAAAGCACAAGGAGTGGTGGAATTTTCACATAACAACATCAGTTATTTTAACCGCGAAGAGATAAAGTTTGTCACTTTAGAGTTTTTCAACTCTGCATGCAGCTTTAAATATAGAACCGTAAATGAGCTGATATTTAACCCGCCGAGTTTTGATGAAGAGCTAAAGTTTAGAACTATTTCAACATCTTCAAATTACGATTTGACTCCAATTATTATTGTTGATAAAATCCCTCAAACAAAGCTTACAGTAGAGCTTGATGCAAAAATTTATGAAGATGTCAGAGAAAAACTAATCATTCTATAATATTTTTTTTGGTAGAATAGCCAAAATTATTATAAAGGCTTTTGTATTATGATTATGGATGTTATGGAAATTCAAAAAATTATACCTCACCGTTACCCTTTTTTACTTTTAGACAGAGTTACCGAAATTAAAGAGAATGAATCTCTAATCGGGTTTAAAAATGTAACAATCGGCGATAATGTATTTCAAGGCCACTTTCCGGGTCACCCAATCTATCCAGGAGTTATGATACTAGAAGGAATGGCTCAAGCCGGCGGAATACTGGCATTTAAGAGCATGGGCGATATGACAGAGGAGCAAGCTGCTAACAAAGTTGTATATTTTATGAGTATCGATAAAGCAAAATTCCGCGCTCCTGTAAAACCGGGCGACAGACTTGAATACCGCATAAGTGTTATCAAAAACAAAGGTCAAATCTGGGTACTTGACGGTAAAGCTTTTGTTGATAATGTTTTAGTTTCAGAAGCTGAACTAAAAGCCATGATTGTAGACAAATAATGAGCAAAATTTCTCCTTTAGCAATTATCGAAGATGGTGCAGTTATAGGCAAAAATGTTGAGATTGGCGCGTACTGCTTCATCTCTGCGGAGGCTACTATCGGTGATGGAACCAAAATAGAACAAAACAGTTGTATTTACGGAAAAACAACAATAGGCAAAAAAAACCATATATTTTCACATGCCGTAATCGGTTCGGCTCCGCAGGATTTGAAGTTTGCTGGCGAAGATGTAGAGCTGATAATAGGCGATAACAACAAGATTAGAGAGTTTACCCTTTTTAATCCCGGCACAAAAGGCGGCGGCGGAAAAACAATCATCGGTTCACATAACCTTTTTATGGGCTATGTACATATCGGACATGATGTAATAATCGGCAACCACTGTATTTTGGCAAATGCCGCAACCCTTGCCGGACATGTCGAAATGGGAGATTATGCGGTAATCGGCGGAATGACGCCTATTCATCAATTTGTTCATATCGGCGAGTATGCGATGATTGCCGGCGCATCTGCTTTGGCTCAAGATGTTCCGCCGTTTTGTATGGCAGAGGGAAATCGCGCAACACTTAGAGGATTAAACTTAACCGGACTTAGAAGAAACATAAAACGCGAAGAGATAGACGAGATAAAATCAGCGTACAAAGAGCTTTTTGAAGCTGGAAAACCGCTTAAAGATGTTGCAAACGAACTTTTAGAAAAAACTGCAAGTTTGCGTGTTCAGTCACTTTGTAATTTTGTTCTTAAAACAAAACGAGGAATCCCATATGATAGGAAAAATTCATGATTTTTAGAACATGCAGTTTTTGTGATGCCCAAGAGAGTGATGCAAATCCGCTAATTGCCGGCAACGGTGTATATATTTGTAAAAATTGCGTTATTTCGGCTTATAAGATAATGTTTGGGGACGATAAAGCCTCTGATGTATCAAAAAACAGTGAGCTGACTGATGCGGTTACAAAACTGATGACGCCTAAAGAGCTAAACAATTTTTTAGCTGATTACATCATCGGACAAGAGCGTGCCAGAAGATTGCTTAGTGTAGCCGTATATAACCATTATAAAAGAATTTTTAAAACTCACAATGTAAAAGATGATGAAACAGAGATTGCAAAATCAAATGTACTTCTCATAGGACCAACCGGAAGCGGAAAAACACTTATGGCTCAGACTATTGCCAGAGTGTTAAATGTTCCTATTGCCATTGCAGATGCTACAAGTCTTACTGAAGCCGGATATGTCGGAGAGGATGTTGAAAACATTTTAACAAAACTTCTTCAAGCGGCAGACGGCGATGTGCAAAAAGCCCAAAGAGGAATAGTTTTTATTGATGAAATAGATAAAATTTCCCGTATGAGCGAAAATCGCTCTATTACCCGTGATGTTTCCGGCGAGGGTGTTCAGCAGGCTCTTTTAAAGATTATCGAGGGAGCAGTTGTAAATATTCCGCCAAAAGGTGGCAGAAAACATCCGAATCAAGAGTTTATTGCAATTGACACGACGGGGATTTTGTTTATCTGCGGCGGCGCATTTGACGGTCTCGATGAGATACTAAAGAAAAAACATGGTGAAAATATTTTGGGCTTTGGACATGAAAAGAAGAGCAAAAAAGAGCAGAAGATGAGCTACGACATGGTTGAACCGGATGATTTGGTCAGCTATGGTCTTATTCCTGAGCTTGTAGGCCGTCTTCCAATAATTGCCTCGCTAAATGAGATTACAGAAGATGATATGGTTCGCATTTTAACAGAACCGAAAAATTCAATCATTAAACAGTATAAAAAACTATTTTCAATCGACAATGTTGAGCTTAACTTTGAAGAGGACGCGCTAAGAGCAATCGCAACCAAATCTATAAAAAGAAAAACAGGTGCTCGCGGACTTCGCGCAATTCTAGAAGAGAATATGATAGATATTATGTATGAACTTCCAGAATATAGCGGATATGAAGTTTTAATAACAAAAGCAGTAATAGACGGGGGAGAAGCTCCGGTCTATATTAAAAAACACTCAAAACAAATAGCATAAGGTTGCATAATGATATTTAACAAACTAATCGGACTTTTTTCAAATGATTTATCCATAGATTTAGGAACAGCCAACACAATCGTAATAGCAAAAGGCAGAGGTATCATCATAAATGAGCCCTCTGTTGTAGCCGTTAAAACAGGTAAATTTGGTCATCAAAGAGTTCTGGCAGTCGGACATGAAGCAAAAGAGATGGTTGGCAAAACCCCCGGTAATATAAAAGCTATTCGCCCGATGCGCGACGGTGTTATAGCTGACTTTGACATGACTGAAAAGATGATTAGAAAATTCATTGAAAAAGCTCACGGAAGAAGTTCTTTAATAAGCCCAAGAATTATTATCTGTGTTCCATATGGCTTAACGCAAGTTGAGCGAAAAGCAGTTCGTGAATCAGCTCTTAGCGCCGGAGCACGCGAAGTATTTCTTATTGAAGAGCCGATGGCAGCAGCAATCGGAGCAGGTATTGACATTCGTGAACCTCAAGGCAATTTAGTTGTTGACATAGGCGGCGGTACAACTGAAATAGGTGTCGTCTCGCTTGGCGGTCTAGTATTATCAAAATCAATCCGTACTGCGGGAGATAAGATAGACCAAGCAATCGTAAACTATGTAAGAAGAAAATACAATCTTCTTATCGGCGAGAGAATTGCCGAAGAGATTAAAATCAATATCGGAACTGCCGTAACACTTGATGAAGAGCTGAAGATGGTTATTACGGGAAGAGACCAAGTTGAAGGGCTTTTAAGTTCAGTTGAACTAACAAGCGAAGATGCAAGAGAAGCAATGAGAGAGCCTCTTAAAGAGATTGCAGAAGCTCTTCGCGATGTACTAGAGCAGATGCCTCCGGATTTGGCCGGTGACATTGTAAATCACGGTATTATATTAACCGGCGGCGGAGCACTTATTCGTCAACTTGACAAATATCTATCCGACATTGTTAAAATACCTGTCTATGTTGCCGATGAACCGCTTCTTGCAGTAGCACGCGGAACAGGCCGTGCACTGGAAGAGATAGATTTACTACAAGAACTTTTTGAAAATGAGTAAGGGGCTACTTAGCTTTTTTTCAATATTTATTGCACTCTTGATGGGTGCATTGTATTATACCGATGTTATTCAATCGCCATTTATCTCTGTTTTAAATGGGATAAAATCCAACTATCACACTTCAACAGAATTTATTGACAACCAGATAAACAAATATTTTTTTCAAGCTAGACATATTGAAGAACTGGAAAAAAAACTTCGACAATATGAAAATAATCACTTAATTATGCAGCAATTAGCCTCTGAAATAAATGATGTTTTTGTGCAAAATCGCTCAAATTTCAAAACAGACCCTAATGTAGAGTTAGTAAGAACTATCTCTTATCAAAAATTTGGCGACCAAAATAGAATATGGCTTGAAATTGATGAGTATAACTCTTCTAAAATCTATGGACTTACCTACAATGAACTTGTTGCCGGAATTGTTGTTTCGCACAATGGCAGACCGCTTGGGCTTTTAAACAGCGACCCAAAAAGTTCATATGCCGTATATGTCGGCGATGACAGTGCCCCGGGAATAGTTCATGGCAATAATGCGAAACATCTGCTGGTAAAATTTATTCCGGCATGGTTTTTGATAAAAACAGGAGATGAAGTTGTGACTTCCGGTTTAGATGAAATCTTTTTCAAAGGATTGAAGGTTGGAACTGTAATATCTGTTACTAAATCGCAGGGTTATCAAACTGCAGTTATTGAGCCATTCTATAAAGCCAATAATCCAAACTATTTTCATATGATAAAAAAAGTCAAATAACTCATCAAATATTAAGTGCTTTTTACCTATAATAAGCAAATTTTTTTATGCACTAAGCAACTCTCGAAAAACATAGTTTTTCGTAGCTTTAGAGGGGTTGGAAGGGACTTTAGTCCCTCCCGCTAAAACGGACTTGTTCGTTTTAGTGCGTAACATCAAATAAAAAGGTAAAAAATGCCAAAACGCACCGACATTCATACTATATTACTTATTGGCTCGGGTCCGATTATCATCGGTCAAGCTTGTGAATTTGACTACTCTGGAACACAAGCCGTTAAAACACTAAAAGAGCTTGGATACCGCGTAGTTCTTATAAATTCCAATCCTGCTACTATTATGACTGACCCTGAATTTGCGGATAGAACATATATTGAACCTATCAGAGAAGATGTAATTGCTAAAATTATCAGAGATGAAAAAGTAGATGCAATTCTTCCGACAATGGGCGGACAAACAGCTCTTAATGTAGCTACCAAAATGTATGAAAAAGGGATGTTAGAAGGTGTTGAGTTTTTAGGTGCATCACCGGAAGCTATCCATAAAGGCGAAGACCGTTCAGCTTTTAAAGATGCTATGATCAAAATAGGAATGGACTTGCCATTCTCGATGTACGCTTACAATATGGATGACGCTCTTAAAGCCGCTGAGACAATCGGCTTTCCGATAATTATCCGTGCCTCATTTACACTTGCGGGCGGCGGAAGCGGTGTTGCCTACAATATGGATGAATTTAAGAAACTAGCTCAACGCGGACTTGACGAATCTCCTGTTAGCGAAATTTTAATCGAAGAGTCGCTTCTTGGTTGGAAAGAGTATGAGATGGAAGTTATCCGTGACAAAGCGGACAACTGCATTATCGTCTGCTCTATCGAAAACTTTGACCCGATGGGTGTTCATACGGGCGACTCTATAACCGTTGCTCCGGCTCTGACATTAACAGACAAAGAGTATCAACGCATGCGTAATGCCTCTTTTGATATCTTAAGAGAAGTAGGTGTTGATACGGGCGGAAGCAATGTTCAATTCTCAATTGATCCGCGCACTGGAAGAATGATAGTTATCGAGATGAATCCTCGTGTTTCTCGCTCATCTGCTCTGGCTTCTAAAGCAACTGGATATCCTATTGCAAAAGTTGCAACTCTTCTTGCTGTCGGATTTACTCTTGATGAAATTACAAACGACATTACGGGAACTCCGGCATCTTTTGAACCGGTAATCGATTATGTTGTTACAAAAATTCCACGATTTACATTTGAAAAATTCCCTGAAGCAGAAAATACGCTTAGCACAAGTATGAAGAGTGTCGGCGAAGTTATGGCGATAGGGCGGACATTTAAAGAGTCAATCCAAAAAGCGTTATGTTCACTTGAAACAGGACTATGCGGATTTGATGAGATAAGTTCTGATTTTGATTTTATAAAACATGAGATTCGTCGTCCAAATGCAGACAGGGTTCTTTATGTGGCAGAGGGTTTCCGTCGCGGCATGAGCGTTGAAGAGATGTTTGATACATGTCAGATAGACCCATGGTTTTTATACCAACTTGAAGAGATGATAAAAACAGAAAGCATTATAACGGATAAGATTTTATCTGATGAAGAGTTTATGAGAAGTGTGAAAGTTGACGGTTTTTCCGATAAAAGAATTGCACAGCTGATAACTAAAAACTCAAATAAAAAAGTAAGTGAAGATGATGTTTATAGAGCTAAAAAATCTCTTGGCGTAAATCTTGAATATAATGAAGTTGACACATGTGCGGCGGAGTTTGAAGCACTTACTCCATACTTATACTCTACTACGAACATAACAAGACTTCCAAATGTTAAAAACAGAGTAAGCGATAAGAAAAAAGTTCTTATTCTTGGCGGCGGACCAAACAGAATCGGGCAAGGTATCGAGTTTGACTACTGCTGTGTTCATGCTGCGTTTGCGCTCAAAGAGATGGGCATAGAGACTATCATGTATAACTGTAATCCTGAAACGGTTTCAACAGACTATGACACTTCTGATGTTTTATATTTTGAGCCTATTGATTTTGAACATGTAAGAGAAGTTATAGAAAACGAAAAACCTGACGGGGTTATTGTCCACTTCGGAGGACAAACTCCTCTAAAACTTGCGAATGCTCTGACAAACATAGGAGCAAAAATTGCAGGTACACCGTCTCGTGTTATTGATTTAGCAGAAGACAGAGAGCAGTTTTCAAACTTCGTAAACAGCCATGGGTTGAAGCAGCCTGCAAACGGATTGGCAAGAACCAAAGAAGAGGCACATGACATAGCGCAGAGATTAGGTTTTCCGGTTCTGGTTCGCCCCTCTTTTGTTCTTGGAGGACGAGGCATGAGAATCGTTTACTCGCAAGATGAACTTCGCCACTATATGGATTTGGCGGTATTGGTCAGCAATGATGCGCCAGTGCTTGTTGATAAATTTTTAGATCAGGCTATCGAGCTTGATGTCGATGCAATTTGTGACGGCAAAGATGTTTATATCGGCTCAGTTATGCAGCATATTGAAGAAGCAGGAATCCACTCCGGAGACAGTGCTTGTTCACTTCCTCCCGTAAACTTGTCAAAAGAGATGATTGACAAAGTAGAGCAGCAGACGAAAACAATTGCGCTTGGCCTTGGCGTTGTCGGACTTATGAATGTTCAGTATGCAATCTATCAAGATGAGATTTATCTAATCGAAGTAAATCCAAGAGCTAGCAGAACAGTTCCATTTGTAAGCAAAGCGACAGGTATGCCGCTTGCTAAAGTTGCAACTCGTGTAATGGTCGGCGAAACTCTTAGAAGTGCGTTGGAATATTATGATAAGTACAATATTGTTATGGAAGAGAATGGTCTCTTAAAGCCTCGTCTAAAGGGTCATATCTCTGTTAAAGAAGCGGTTTTCCCATTCCATAAACTCTACGGTGCGGATTTGGTTTTGGGACCTGAGATGAAGTCAACAGGTGAGGTTATGGGGATTAGCTCAAACTTCGGAATTAGTTTTGCAAAAGCCCAAATAGCAGCCGGAAACAAAATAGTAACAAGCGGAACATGTTTTCTCTCGTTCGTTGACACAGACAAGAAACATGCTCCGGAGATAGCAAGCGGACTTCATAAACATGGCTTTAGACTTGTTGCTACAAAAGGCACTCAAGCTATCATAGAAGAGGCCGGAATTCCATGCGAAGTAGTTTTAAAAATCTCAGAAGGTCGTCCAAACATCGAAGACAGCATGAAAAATGATGCAATTCATATGGCAATCAATACATCTGATAACAATACTTCAAAAAAAGATGCAGTGCTTATCCGTCAAGAAGTGTTAAAGCGAAATATTCCCTATTTTACTACTTTAAGCGCAGCAAGAGCACTTATTCTTGCCCTTGATGAAATGAAAGATGAATCATGGTTGAACTCAAAAGCTCTGCAAGACTTTCTAGCTTAAGCTTAGAGATGAGCGTAATACTTGCTCAAACCGACACTACTGTCGGTTTTTTATCACAAGACGCCAAAAAACTCTATGCAATCAAATCCCGTCCAACAACAAAACCCTTTATTAAAGTTTATAAAGATTTTAGAAGCTTTTTGCAAGACGCTAACAGAGTGATGAAAAATAAAAAAAACTTAGTTCGCCGCTCTAAAAAAACTACATTTATTATAAACAACTTTTCATTTAGGGTTGCACAACCAACCATAAATTCACAAATATTAAGAGATACTCCATGGTTTTACTCAACATCGGCAAACAAAAGCAATGAAAAGTTTAACAGAGATTTTTGTGAATCTAAAGCTGATATAATAATAGAAAATTTGAACGGTTTGGTTGAAAAAAGCTCTTCAACTCTTATAAAAATAAACAAAAAAAAGATGAGAAAATTAAGATGAAAGAAAAAAACTGTATTAAGCATATCTATACGATAGCAAGCGGCGTTGCACTTGGCAGTGCCGGTGTTATGATGATGAGTGTTCTTAGCGGATGTGAGTCGTCCCAGCAGGAGCAGAAAACTGGGCAAAATAAATTTCTGGTAATTGAACAGCAGGCTGACGGAAAATATATAGTTGTTGAAGAGATGCCGACGGAGGGTCCAAGCAGAGCAATAATTCGTGAAGTTGATGAAAATGGAAATAAAACAGAACGATTAATGAATGAAGATGAGATGAAAAAACTCGCCGAGCAAGAGTACCAAAAAGTTCAAGAAGGCAGCTCTGAAACACTAAAGAGCGGTGAGAGCAGTGCCGGAATGGGGCTTGGCGGAACTATACTTGCCGTTGCGGCAGGTTCACTTTTGGGCAATATGATTGGCAATGCTTTGATGAATAACAAAAATTTTGCATCCCGCTCATCTACCGTAAATAAAAGCGCATATAGCCGTTCGGCAGGAGGGCAAGCCTCAGGAAGCGGAAGTTCAACAAAAAAAAGTTTTTTTGGCGGTTCAAAAACAGCTTCCGCATCAACTAGTTCAACATATGGAAGTTAAAATTGGTTAAATTATTAAAAATAAATCCTCTAAAAAATGAGCAGCTTGAAAAATTAGGATTTACTTGGCACACAGATAACGATAACAGTAAATATATCAGCGATAGCTTGGTAAAAATAACGCAAAATGAGGCAGAAGCTTACTATGAGGCTGTAAATGAAATATATGACATGTACGCCGAAGCGGCAGAGTATGTGATAGAAAATAACCTCTTTTTTGAGCTTGGAATTCCTTTTAATCTTATAGAAGCAATCAAAAAAAGCTGGGAGAGTGATGTTCACTGGCATGTTTACGGCAGATTTGATTTGGCGGGCGGATTAGACTCTAAACCAATAAAACTAATAGAATTTAATGCCGATACTCCAACGGCGCTATTTGAAACTGCTCTGCTTCAATGGGCGCTCTTAAAAGAAAATGGCATGAATGAAGATAAACAGTTCAATAATGTTTATGAATCTATAAAACAAAATTTCAAACGCTTAATCACTCTGTTTGATGACACAGAGCTCTTTGATGAGAGATATGACGGATGGAAAATACTCTTCTCTTCAATACACGGAAATGACGAAGAGGAGGCAACAACAAGATTGCTTCAGCAGATTGCGACGGATGCCGGTTTTAACACGGGCTTTGAGTATCTTGGAGATGTAAGATTTGATGAAGACGGAATATATGACAGAGATGAGAACCAATATGAGTATTGGTTTAAACTCTATCCTTGGGAAGATATAGCCGTTGATGAGCCGGAACTCGCAACAACTTTAACAAATATTATGCAAAACCAAAATGCAATAATATTAAATCCTGCATACACTCTGCTTTTTCAATCAAAAGGGATGTTAAAGATTTTATATGACCTCTTTCCTGACTCGCCATATCTTCTAAAAACATCTTTTGAACCGCTAAAAGGGATAAAGTATGTAGAGAAGAGCGTTTTTGGCAGAGAGGGAGCAAATGTTAAAATAGTTGATGCCGATGGAATTATTTTAAATGAGCAAGAGGGACCTTATGGAAACTATAAGAAAGTATATCAAGAGTATGTAGATTTTAACAAAGATGAAAATGGCTCAAAGTACCAAGCCGGTGTTTTTTTCGCCTATGAAGCGTGCGGAATGGGGTTTAGAAAAGGCGGAGAAATTATGAACAATATGAGTAAATTTGTCGGGCATGTTATAGTATAAAAAAGGTAAAAGTGCTAATTTGGCTGATGGTTAAATTCAGGAACAATTCTTTTTAGCTTTGATAACTTATCTTCAGATGTTAACAACTCTTCTATATCTTGATTTAGCTTATTTATGTCATATTTTGTAGGCTTTGCAACGGTAATGGAGTCATAAGGCGTCTTTGCATCACTCTCATTTATAAGCAACTCTTCGTAAAGTTTTTCACCTGGACGAAGTCCTGAAAACTCAACTTTTATGTCTAATCTTCCGCTTAGCTCTATCATCTTCTGCGCTAAATCAACAATCTTTATGGGCTCACCCATATCAAGAATAAATATCTCGCCGCCTCTACCGATAGCCCCCGCCTGTAAAACAAGCTCACACGCTTCTGGGATAAGCATAAAATATCTAGTTATATCTGGGTGTGTTACGGTAAGATTTTGTCCATTTTCAATTTGAGATTTAAATTTTGGTATAACACTTCCGCTGCTTCCAAGAACATTTCCAAATCTAACTGCAACTATCTCCGTACCGTTGCCGTTTGAATTTTGAGAATATAACTCACAAATACGCTTTGTCGTGCCCATTACATTTGTAGGTCGAACTGCTTTATCTGTTGATATCATCACAAACTTTTTAGCACCATGTTTTATAGCCATATCAATAACATTTTTTGTACCTATAACATTGTTTAAAATAGCTTCTTCTATATTTGCTTCAACAAGCGGAACATGTTTATAAGCGGCGGCATGTATAACAATTTCCGGCTTATACTTTTTAAATGTTTCATCTAAAAACTCTCTATTAACCACGCTTTGCATTACAAGGGCAGTATCGATTTTTTTTATCTCTTCTGCTATAGAATAGAGATTATACTCGCTATGGTCTAGAAGTATCAATTTTTTGGCACCGTACTTTTCACACTGTCTGCTTATCTCGCTTCCTATGCTTCCGCCTGCACCAGTTATTAAAATAGTTTTATCTTTTACAAAAGATGATATTTTGTTTTTGTCCAAATCTTTAGGATGTCGCGCAAGTAAATCCTCAACAGATATGTTCTTAAGCTGAGTAGCAAAATCTCCACCCTCCAAAATTTCATCTAATGATGGCAATATTTGAATATGATTAAAGTATTCCGAGAGATTATCATATATCTCTTTTATTCTGTCTTGCCCAGCTGAGGGCATTGCAATAACAAGCAAGTCAAACTTGCCCTCGCCTATTTTTTCTTTTAGTTTATACTTTGAAATTACCTGTATTGAGTCTATTGAGCGATTTTGGATTATTTTGTCATCATCTATAAAATATTTAACTCTATACTGGGTATTTGCAAACTCTGATTCCAGCTTAATCCCAGCTCTGCCCGCGCCGTAAATAACAACTGTTTTTGTTTTTCTAATACGGCTTTTATTTATAATATAGTAGTAGAGGTACATTGCAAAATTTATTGCAAACAGATATAAAAAGAGTTCAGAAAGCAAAAATGCAAATCTAACTTTCCCGTAAAACAGAGGCAAATAAACTAAAAATGCAACAATATATACAAAACTTTTTATAAGAAATGTTTTTTGAGAGGCCTTGGACCAAGAGAGAGAGTAGTCGCTAAATATAACAAAAGAGGAGACCATTCGAACTAAAATAACGCTAAGAACTACATTAAGCTCAAATGGCATATGAAATATAAAAAATGTCCACAAAAATGTGGTAAACGAAAGAGTAATTATTACTAAAAAGTTTAATACTCTTTTGTCTATATTCATAATACCTCTATGATGCTTGCTAATTTTATCTATTTACTATTTCTAATTTTTGTTTTAAAATAGTTTTTCCTGCCTCAACACCCGGTTGATCATAAGCATTTATGTACATAAATTTAGCACAAACTGAAGTTAAGAGCTCGTACTCATACATTAAACTAGCAATACTTCTCTCTCTTACGCTGTCAATTGTCATAACATCACACGGAATATCATGTAAATTATTGATTGACTCTATCGTAGCGTCTGCCTGCTTATTTATTAGCGAAGAAAACTCTATGTTATCAAGATAATCCAACTCATCAAGACCTTCTAGCCTAACTTGTGGAATCTTTAAATCATTGTCAAAATCATTAACTTTTATAACGGTTACCGTTTTGTCTCTTCTTCCCTCAACGATGAGCTGTAAAAAAGAGTGCTGATCAATCGGTCCGATAATTCCAATAGGAGTCAGACCCTGTCTTGAGCTATTTATATCAACTTTACCCAAACTCTCGCCCCAGAGCTGTATATACCACTTGTTAAAGCCCTCTAACCTTGATGAGTAAGAGAAGACTACATTTATATTAAAACTATTTTTATACTCTACAAAAAATCTTGCTTTTTTAACCACTCTTGCGTATGTTTCATCTTTGGCAAAAAATGAGTCATGCACCTCTTTAGCACCGCGCAAGAGCTCATCTATATCTATTCCGACTATTGCTAATGGAAGCAGACCGACCGCGCTGAAGACTGAAAATCTTCCGCCGACATTTTTTGGTATCTCAAAATTTCTTATCTCGTTTGCTTTTGCGTACTCGCTTAGTTTTGAATCGCTCTCAGTAACAACCAGAGTGTTATGCTTATCGCACTTAACCAAAGAGTTGATATATTTAAAAATAGAGACTGTTTCAATAGTAGTACCGGATTTTGATATAACTATAAAAAGAGTGTCGTTTAAATCAATATTTTTGACTTTTGATTTTATATCTATTGGGTCGGTAGTTTCCAAAAAGTACAGTTTTTTTGTTAAATTTTTTGAGTATTTTAGAAATTTATATATAGCGTATGTACCCAGAGTGCTTCCGCCTATGCCGATAACTATGATATTTTTCTGCTTGACTGTTGAAGCATACTCTTTAAATAGAGAGGTATCCTGATGTACAAGGTTATAGTAACCTATGTACTCCTTCTCTCTTATTATCTCATTAAAAATATCCTCATCAGATATAGTCGGATTAAAATTATGCTGATATTTCATTATATTTTTTTGCTTTTTTTATAAAAATAGTTAGTAGCTTCAACGAATCCATCAACGCTTCCGCAATCGAACCTTCTGCCCTTAAACTTATACGCTATAACCTTGCCTAGTTTTGCCTGAGCTAAAAGAGCATCGGTTATTTGAATCTCTCCGCCTTTTCCCGGTTTTGTCTCTCTAATAATGTCAAAAATATCCGGCGTCAAAATATATCTGCCGATTATCGCCAGGTTTGAGGGTGCATCTTTTGGTTCCGGTTTTTCTACCATGTCTGTTACTCTAAATATGCCTTCCTCTTCTTCATTACCCGCGATTACACCGTATTTGTTGCTATCTTCTGCGGGTATCTCTTCAACAGCAACTATGGAGCAGTGATATTTATCAAAAAGTTTTACCATCTGAGCCAAAACAGAGTCGCCATCATTGTCACATAAATCATCAGCTAAAATTACCGCAAACGGCTCATACCCTATAATAGGCTCACCGCATAAAATCGCATGTCCCAAACCCTTCATCTCTATCTGTCTTGTATATGAAAAAGTACATTTTGTAATAACGGCTCTAATCTCCGTTAAATAGTGCTCTTTAGATGTACCTTTTATCTGATGCTCTAGCTCATATGAGATATCAAAATGATCCTCAATCGCTCGTTTTCCGCGACCTGTAACAATAGCCATATTCTCAACTCCGGCACCAAGAGCCTCTTCTACACCATATTGTAAAAGCGGTTTTGTAAGTATCGGCAACATCTCTTTTGGAATTGCTTTTGTAGCAGGAAGAAATCTTGTTCCATAACCTGCAGCCGGGAAAAGACATTTTTTAATTTTCGTTGTATTTTTTGGCATCTACCAATCCTAATAAATTGTAATTTTTCAAAATTCTATCTAATGCCACCATAAAAAATGTTAAATTTTTAGTTTATACACTTTCGCATGCGGAGTCATTATAACTTCTTCAAACAATGTTCTGTCATACTCTTCTAAAACCATCAGCTGAATATAGAGAGAGTTGTATGTTTTCTCATCAACAACCAGAAAAGTTTTATAGTTTGACATATATACAACATTGATATCTGCCATAGGATTGGAAACTTTTATATCTTTTTGAAGTTTCATATCTTTATCATACGAAGTTTGAGCAAATCTTTTTATCGGCATTTTTTGATTGTTTATAGTTATTGTTGCGGTTTTGAGGTCAAGCAAAACACCATTGCCTAAATTTACAATATTTTGCTCTTGTTTAAACATCTTGGTAACATAATAAAGTGAGCGATTTTTCATCTCTCCGCTCATTAAGTTTATGTTTGAGAACATCTCAACCGTCTGATAGATATCTATCATTCTATACGGCAGATAAAAGTAGACATCTCTGCTCTTTTTTGGCAGTTTTATATCAGTTTGAAGCGAGAGTAAAAAATCATTTGTATCACTAAAACCGTACTCTTTTGTCATCTGCTCAATATTTGAGAAAATAGTTAAATTCTTGTCAAAATTATCTTTTGCAAGTTTAAAAGTTTTCTCTGTATATTCAACATCAAGCCTTGCCATTTTTGCCGATACATCCTGAGGATTTGTAAGCATAAAACTTATAGGAAAATTTACGCTTCCGCTGTGCTTTCCGCCGTCTATCAATGTTTTTACATCGCTGTAATATCTAAGAGGATAACCGTAATCCCACCAAGCAACCACATAATCTTCTCTTTGAGCAATATCTTTTAACTTCTCTAAAATTTTAACCTCATCAGAGTTGAATACCGTTGGAACTTTGTAATCCTGCACATGAGCAATATTTGGATATAAAACAGCCAAAGACAAAGCAGTTATGCTTAAAAATTTTAACTTTTTTGTAGGCATAAATCGTGCAACTTCCGTGATTAAAAATGCCACGCCAAAAGCCAAAACAGGAACTGCGTAGATAGTAAATCTAAGTCCGCCTACACTTGCTAAGAAGCCAAGCCCGATAAGCGGAAGCCCAAGCAGCATAATCTTGTGTCTGTAAGCCAAATAGATAAATCCTACAATAGCTAAAACAAATGTAATTACATGCCCGCTAGATCGGACTGCAAAGACATTAAACGGAATATGTCCAGCCTCTCTGACTGTTTGCATAACAGAGTAGAAATGAAGTTTCAGTCCCTCTTCACCGGCAGTTACTGCATCTTTAAAAACATAACCCTTTAACTGAGCCCAAATTGGGTCAAATCCCCCTGATGCAAAAAATGCAATTACGGAAATTGCTAAAATATGATATATATATTTTTGAAATTTCTCTTCTTTGAAGATATACATAACAATCAAAACAACCGGTAATCTTATAAAGCCGTCAAGATTTACCATAGCAAACATCATAATTGCTAAAAGTTTATAGTTGTATAGATTTTTTCTATCCCATATTAGAGTGTAAAAAAGTATAAGTCCGAAAAATGAGAACTCCAAAGAGTAACTCTGAGGATACCACCATCTGTAAACCAAAATATCAAGAGCTGTTATAAGAAGATATTTGTTCTCATTTGTTTTAACAGCCCAGATTATAGACCACAGAAGAAGCATAGGCAGAACTATATTTAGCATATCGGTGTCATAGTAGCCGATCATAGTGCGGTTATAGTAACTATGCCCTATGCTAGCAAGCAGTGCCGCTACAAGCCCTAATTCCAAATTATCCAAGCTTTTGGCAATTAAAATTATAGGAACAACGATAAGTGAGCTTAAAATTACCGGCATAAATAGGATTACACTCTCAAAAGAGAACGGCAAAATATAGGCAAATAGCGCTGTTAGTTGTGAGGCGGCAAGTCCAACCGGGGAGAGGTCATTTTCTTGATGAACTCCAGATAAAATATCTCTAGCACCCTCTGCCCAAAAGTAACCGTCATTTGTGTTTATCATAAACTGACCATTAAACATAAACTGCTCAAAACCGCTAAACTGATAATACCAAATCATTCTAGCGGCAACCGAGAACGCAAATGCCAATGCTATATAAAGGAGTGTTAACCTTGTCTCATTTGTCAATGTACCCATCTTCTATCCTCTTAGTTATATCTCATTATACAGACTATCTCTCTCAACAGGAATAAAACCGCTGTTTTTTATAAGTGCAGTAAAATCTTCCAGCTTTACACCGTTTGCACTCTTTGCACCCGCCGCTGAGTTTATAGACTCTTTTTCTATTGTTCCGTCTAAATCATTCGCCCCAAACTCCTGAGCAACAAGAGCCAAGTTTACGGTTGATGTAACCCAGTATGCCTTTAAATTTGGCACATTATCCAAAACAATGCGGCTGATTGCCATAGTTTTTAAAATCTCATTTGCAGTTATCGGTTCTTTTATATTTAGGTAGTTATTTTCAGTCTGATATACAAGCGGGATAAAGCAGTTAAAGCCGTGCGTAATATCTTGAAGCTCTCTAATTCTCATCATGTGGTCTATGCGGTTGGCTCTGCTCTCTACATGCCCAAAAAGCATAGTTACATTGCTTTTTTTGCCTCTCTCATGCCATTTTTGGTGAATCTCCAGCCACTGCTGAGATGTGACTTTACCTTTGCAGATATAATCTCTAATCTCTTCATCAAAAATCTCTGCACCCCCGCCGGGCATAGAGTCCACACCGTTTTCTATCATCAAATCAAGTATCTCATCATAACTTTTGCCGTATTCGCGAGATAAAAAGTCCACTTCAGCGGCAGTCAGGGCTTTTATATGCAGATGCGGATAAGCTGTTTTAATCTTTTTAAAAATATCAAGATACCACTCTAAACCCGTATTTGGGTTGTGAGCCGAGACGATATGAACCTCTTTTGCACCGCGAGTGTTGATATCTTTTACAATTTCCATTATCTGTTCATGCGTCATTGTATATTGGTTTGGATTTTTTCTTGTAGCAGAGTAGGCACAAAACTTGCAAATATCCGCACAGACATTTGTCGGATTTATATGACGGTTAATATTGTAGTATGTTTTTTTGCCATGCTTCTTTTTTCGAATCGCATCCGCCAACTCACCGAGCTCAAAGAAATCCATATCATAGAGAGCCAGTGCTTCATCGAAGCTCACTCTATGACCTGCTAAAATTTTTTCTCTTAAATTCATATCTACTTTAGTGCCTCAAATTTTTCAACTTCATCTAACTGTTCCCAAGGATAGTCACTTTGACCTACTTGACCTCGAGCCGCCACATCTGCGTACAAAAAAGTCTCTTTTGACGGATGGTCTAAATTGAATTTTCGTGTAATCCAGTTTGGAGTCAGGGAGAAGTTATTTAGTACAAACTCTGATAATTTATCGTCATCCAAGCCGTTGATTACTGTTCCGTATGTATCAACTGCAACCGAGGTCGGGCGAGCCACCCCTATCGCATAAGATATCTGAACGAGTGCTTTTTTTGCCAGACCTGCTGCAACTATATGTTTTGCAATGTAGCGAGCCGCGTAGAGTCCACTTCTGTCCACTTTTGTGTAATCTTTTGAACTCTGTGCTCCGCCGCCGATTGGCGCATAACCGCCAAAGCTGTCAACTATAAGCTTTCTGCCCGTTAAACCTGAGTCGTGAAGCGAAGAGTGAGATACATATTTGCCTGTCGGATTTATATGGATAATACAGTCATTTTTGTTGTAAAGTTCACTTGGAAGTCCCGCATCGTCTATCAGTTCACCGATTAACTTTCTAACCGTATTGATGTCCATCGTATTTACACAAGGAGCAGATACTACTATTGTATGGATTTTTTGAGGCTTGCAGTTCTCAAAATTATCTTTTTTACCATAATCCATAGTAACCTGAGTCTTGATGTCAACACCCAATTTTGAAGGATTTGCTTTTGCAAAATTATATACTTTCTCCATCAAAACTCTTGCATAAGTTATGGCACTCGGCATAAAGTTTTTTGTCTCTATATCTGCATAACCAAACATAATTCCCTGATCCCCCGCACCAGTTTCACCGTCTTCTTGGTCAACACCTTGGTTAATATCTGGAGATTGGGAGTTTAGAAGAACTTGAAGTTCTACCTCTTCAGGGTGAAGACACTCCTCTTTTGTAAAGTATGGATTTCCGTCGTAGCCTATATTAACAAGCGCATCATGAACAATTTTTTTATAATCTTCAGTCGTTACTCTGGTTTTTGAGGTTACCTCTCCGCCGATTACGATATGTTTTCCTGCAACAAAAACCTCTGATGCAACTCTTGATTTCGGGTCTCCGATGATAAGCTTATCAACTATGCTGTCTGCGATAATATCCGCACACTTGTCAGGATGCCCAGGGCTAACTACTTCACTCGTAAATAAATACATAAATTTCCTTAAATTATTATCAGCTTATAAAGATGCCTCTTTAATAAACTAGTTTGAAAAACACCATTTAATTTCGGCTTATATTACCAAGCCAGGCGCTTTCCACATTGAAGTCGTAATATTATCATCTACTAACTTTAATTGCACTTCGTAAGCTTTTTTAAACCTAATTTTTATCTCATCATAAATCTTTTTATTCTCTAAGTTTGGCTCATAAACTCTCTCCCAAACGACCAACTCTTTTGCCGCGCTTGCCATATCTTTGTATATTCCGACACCCACTCCGGCAGCCATAGCAGCGCCTAGTGCCGTGGCTTCCGTAACTTTAGGGATTTTAACTCTGCACCCCGTCACATCGGCAACTATCTGCGACCAAAGTCTGCCTCTGCTAGCCCCTCCCGCAAAGACGATTTCATCTATCTCTACACCCGTAAACTCTCTTATTTTATCAAGATTTATGGATGAGACTATAGCGGCATTTTCTTGCAAACTTCTAAACATTGATGCGCGGTTGCAAATCTCCGGGTTTATGCTAAGGTTTAAAAAGCTAGGCGCGGCGTGATACCACTTCCCATACTTCATGCTGTCCGAAAATATAGGCAAAATTCCGTATGAACCGACGGGGACTTTAGAGGCTTTCTCTTCTAAGAGCGAGTAAACATCCACGCCCTGCTCTTTTGCTTGAAGCTTCTCCATATCGCAAAAAGCATCTCTGAACCAGCGCATAACAAGTCCGCTGAAAAAGGTAATCCCCTCCGCTTGAGAGAGGTTTGAGATGACATGCGGATTTACTCTTATGTTCATGTCAAGCGGCGGAGGCGTGTTTTTGTCTATATTTACAACCTGCTGCCAAAAAGAGCCGCCGAGAATTGCTACCTGAGCGACATCGACAACGCCCAAACCTGCCGAGCCTAGCTGAACATCTCCGCCGCCCATAACCACTTTTGTGTTTATTGATAAGCCGGTAACAGCACAAGCCTCTTTTGTGACACTTCCCATTAAAGTTCCGACCTCCAAGACTTCTGGAAATATGTCATCCTTTAAACCGACTTTTTTTGCCATTTCGCTCGCCCAATCACGGTTTTTCAAAGAGAATATCCCCGTTGTTCCGCCGTTACTAGGATCCGTTGCGATTACTCCGCTAAGACGAGAGAGTATCCAATCTCCAATCATAGAGATTTTCGCAACTCTCTCATAAAGCTCAGGTCTATTATTTTTTAGCCATAAAATTCGCGGAATTGCACCGAGCGCGAAAGTCTGCCCCGACTCTTTGTAAAACTCCTCTTCAATCCCTTTGAAGTTCTCTTTTAAAAACCGTACCTCTTTGTCCGCCCTTGCATCGACATTTGCAACTGCCCAAAGCTCATTGCCATCTTTGTCATAAAGAACTATTCCCTCACGCATGCTTGTTGCACTAAGAGCTAAAATATCTTCACCTTGAAGATTTGCTTTTTGCAAAGACTCTTTTATACATTCACATGTCAAAATCCAGTTTGCCTCAAAATCAAAACTCATAGAGTTAGCCACGCCCTCCTCTTCAAGGTGCGTCCACTCTTCTTGTGCAGCACTTATCTGATTGCCAAGAGTGTCAAAGATTACGGCTCTTATACTCCCGGTTCCTGCGTCTATCGCCATTAAGTATTGCATATTTTTCTCCTTATAATATTTGTAAATTTCATTAGACTTCTTTTGCATAACTCTAAAATAAATAGTTTGTTCGTTCACCCTGAGCTTGTCGAAGGGCAATTAAAGCGCATGGTTCGACAGGCTCACCACGAACGAAAACTAGGTTATGAAAAGAGGTCTATTATATCTCACCCAATACAGGCAGTCCAAATCCACTTAGAGTTTTAAACTCTATCTCAAGCCCGAGGTTAAAAAGCAGTGTATCAAGAGTTTTTACAGATACCGAACCGAACTCTCCTCGTTCAATTTTTCCAAGCGTGACACGGCTTATACCTGCTTGAGCGGCAAGATGCTCTTGTGTCATTTTTTTATCTTTTCTAAGCTCTTTTAGCTTTTTACCTATTTCACTTAGTTTCAAGTGCTATCTCCTTGTATGTTTTTTTATCTTATCCCAATTTGATAATATTGGTTATCATTTTACTGCAATTATATTTAAATATAAAGTACTTTTATCTTTTTTGCAAAAAGTAAACTATTTCATTGCAATTTGTCATATTTTCTAAAATAAGAAGACATTTTTGATGTCACACTAATCAGGTTATTTAAGGTTATTTTATATAGAATGTCCTCTAATGAATAGTTATCGTCTCGCCGAAACTAATCGCAGACTGTGAGAGATTGAATGAGAAAACCAATGACTTATGTAATCGGTGTTGCCCTTACCCTGGCTATTTTGATTAGCCTGTCCCTCGCCGCCCTGCACCTGGGTTATCAGGCACCGAGCATCCGCGAACAAGGCACGCCCGGAAATCTTGGTTTGGCCTATGAAACAGTACATATTCCCACTGTTTCTGGAAAGCGGCTGTTTGCCTGGCTATTGCCGGTTCCCGGAGCTGACACCAGCATCATCATCCTGCATGGCTGGGGTGGCAACGCCGAGTTGATGCTGCCCATGGCACTGCCCTTTCACCGAGCCGGGATTAACGTGCTTTTAATCGACGCACGCAACCACGGCAACAGCGACGCCGACTCTTCCTCTTCCATGCTCCGTTTCGCCGAAGATCTCGACCATGCCACCGATTGGCTAAGGCAACACCACCCGGGGCGCACCCAAAAGTTAGCCCTGCTGGGGCATTCCGTCGGTGCTGGTGCCGCCTTGCTTACGGCTTCGAAACGCAGGGATATAGACGCGGTTATCAGCGTTTCCGCTTTTGCACATCCAAAATGGATGATGAAACGCTCCCTTCAGCGGTTTCACCTGCCCGACTGGGTTATTGGCTTTGTTATGGACTACTGGCAATGGTACATCGGACGCCGCGTCGACGATGTTGCACCCATGAACACGGTCTGCAAAATCGCTCGTCCCGTTTTACTGGTGCATGGCAGGGCGGATACCACCGTGCCAGTGGAAGATGCCAGAGCCATTGCGAAAAACTGCTCTGAGTCTCAACTGACTTTACTTGAAATCGATGGGGCTGAACACGATTCGGTCGACAAGATCGAACAGCACGGCTTCGAACTGGTACGGTTTCTCCAACAGCAGGGATTCGCGGCACCGCAAACTACGCCCCTGTAAGTGACTAAGATACAAAACGATAGGATAGGAGGAAACAAAAAACAAGTTGAAGATGTAAAATTCACATAACAAATACTAGGATTAAGTAGACAAATGGGAAGTGCTGTTTCTAAAATAGAAAATATAATAGAATCTCAAAGCTTCACTCGTTCCACTTCTCCAGAGACTGTGAAAGAACCCAAAAAGCAATTTCCTAAAATCAAAAATGATGAAGTAAATATTCTGCTTCTAAGGTGTAGTTTTTAAAAACTGCTCTACGCTAAAACTCTCCAACCCGCAGTTAAAAAATTTACCGTCGTTTGTAATGATAGCCGTGCAACCGCTCTGTTTCGCGCATAAACACTGCAGTACATCTTCCAAATCTAAGTTGCCCCCTTGTGCAAGTTCAACGCCCTCAAAAAGTATCTCTTTGCTAAAATTTAAAATCTCCCAATCCACAAAAACTACATTTTTAAAAAACTCCAGCGTTTTTGCCTTCTCTTTTGAGATGTAAAAAAGGGTTGTCAACATATCTTCACTTACGCATAGCGCAAAATCATCATAAATAGCTCTTTCCACAAGCTCCATAGCTCTCTGATGCCCTGCTCTTTTGGCATCGATGATGTCGGCGACCACATTGGTATCTAAAAAGATTTTTTTACTCATGATTTTTTTCCAAAGCAACCGCTTCTTTTATCTCTTTTGAGGACAAGTTGCTATATTTGTCGTCTATCGTGCCGCTACCTGCATATTTTTTAAGTCTTGAGAGCTTGTCTTTTTTCTCTTTTTGCGATTTTTTCTCCAAATACTCTTTAAACTCTTTGGCATAAAATGGAGAGAGAAAAAGACCTTTATACTCATGAGTCTTTTTATCTTCTATATCGACAAAATCATACATTTGCAATTTATCGATATTTCTTACTAAATCTCTGATTCCAAGTATTGTTGTCATTTGGACTCCTTGTTGTCTTTTAGATAATTATAGCTTTTAGAAGAGTTACTGTCAATATCAATATTTGTTTTGTAATGATAAAAAAAACCGCCTACCCCAAAACCTCTAGCTCATCGCTGTATTTATGCTCACAATACTGCTCGTAGCTCGATTTGTATATTTTATAGTGTTCAGTTGATTTATGCCCGTCAAGTGCCGCTTCGTCTCTCCAAGTCTCAACCGCAAAAAATTTCTCCGGTCTATCTTTGCACTGAAAAATGTCGTAAAAAATACATCCGTCTTCAGCTTTGCTTAGTGCTACCATAGCCGTTAAAAGCTCTTTCATCTTCTCTATGCCGTCTTTTTTTGCTATAAATGTTACTTTTTTTGTTATTGTCATTTTTATCTTCTCCAAATGTTTAAAGTTTAATATATTTGTTTAAATACCACTCGATAGTTTTTACTATTCCGCTCTCAAAGTTCTCATCTGCTCTCCAAAGAAGTTCAGTCTCAAGTTTTGTGGCATCTATTGCGTATCTTCTGTCATGCCCTGCTCTGTCTTCTACAAATGTGATAAGCTCTTTGTAGCTTTTAGTTGTCGGAACTTTTTCATCAAGAATTGCACAGATAGTATTGACTATCTGAAGATTTGTTCTCTCATTTCTTCCGCCGATGTTATATGTTTCTCCGCTTTTGCCCTTGTGATAAACCAAGTCTATGCCTTTGCAGTGGTCAAGGACGAAGAGCCAGTCTCTTATGTTTTTGCCGTCGCCGTAGATAGGTATAGGATTCCCTTTTAATGCGTTTCTTATAATAGTTGGAATAAGTTTCTCGTCATGCTGTTTTGGTCCGTAATTGTTTGAGCAGTTTGTTATGACCGTGTTCATCCCGTATGTTTCTCTGTAAGCCCTTACTATCATATCGCTTGAAGCTTTGCTTGCGCTGTATGGGGAGTTTGGAGCATAAGGAGTGGTTTCGGTAAATAGCCCTGTTTCACCCAGCGTTCCATACACTTCGTCAGTTGAGATATGATGAAATCTGCAATTATTATAATTTTTTTTATATGTAAAAGGTTTTTCCATCCAATATTTATAAGCTACATCAATAAGCGTAAAAGTTCCATTAACATTTGTCTCTATAAATACAGCAGGATTTTTTATACTATTATCAACATGAGATTCTGCCGCAAAGTGGATAACGCCTTGTATGTCGTACTCAGCAAATATAAATTCTACGAGTTCACGGTTGCAGATGTCCCCTTTTATGAATTTATATCTTGGATTATTTTCGCACTCTTTAAGGTTTTCCAAACTTCCCGCATAGGTTAATAAATCTAAGTTTATAAGCTTGTACTCTGGATATTTTTCTAAAAAGTAAGGCACGAAATTTGAGCCGATGAACCCTGCCGTGCCGCTTAAGAGTATATTTTTCATTTTTCTTTTACCAAATCCACTAAATATTGTCCGTAACTGTTTTTGCTAAGCGGTTTTGCCATTTCTAAAACCTGCTCTTTAGTTATCCACTTGTTATTGTAAGCAATCTCTTCAAGACAGGCTATTTTATACCCTTGTCTATGCTCTATTGTCTGCACAAACTGTCCCGCTTCTATAAGGCTGTCGTGCGTTCCGGTGTCTAGCCATGCAAATCCGCGGCCAAGCACTTCCACTTTTAGTTTATCCATCTTTAGATACTCTTCATTAACCGATGTAATCTCAAGCTCGCCGCGATGAGACGGTTTTACATTTTTAGCAATACCAACCACACTGTTATCATAAAAGTAGAGTCCCGTTACTGCGAAGTTTGATTTAGGGTGCTCAGGCTTCTCTTCTATGCTTATGGCCTTTTGATTTTCATCAAACTCCACTACGCCAAATCTCTGCGGGTCTTTTACCTGATAACCAAACACAACAGCCCCCTCTTTTAACGAAGCTGCATTTTTAAGAAGCGGTGTAAAACCGTGACCGTAAAATATATTATCTCCAAGTATCAGACAGACATTATCGCTGCCTATAAACTCTTCGCCAAGTATAAAAGCTTGAGCTAAACCCTCCGGATTTGGTTGCACTTTGTACGCTAACTTTATACCCCAGTCGCTTCCATCTCCCAAAAGCTCTTCAAACTTTCCAATATCTTGCGGCGTTGAGATGATAAGTATCTCTTTTATGTCTGCCAACATAAGAACTGAAAGCGGATAATAAATCATAGGTTTATCATATATCGGGAGCAACTGTTTGCTTATGCTTCTTGTTACCGGATAGAGCCTTGTTCCGCTTCCCCCTGCTAATATTATGCCTTTCATCTATTGCTCCTTCTATAAAGCTGCTAAATATTTAATCATTCGGATTATATCTAATTTGAGTAATTACAATATAATATTAAAAAAATAGGATGTCGCCATTGGATTTAGTTCTGCATATTGAAGATATTATAGAAAAAAACGGCAGCAATTTCGAACTATCTAAACTCTTTAAAGCTTTTATAAACGAGTATAAAACCTCTCTTAGCGAGCTGTTTCAAAAGAGCCAAGGCAAAGATTTTTTAGTCCGCCACACAAAGCAGTTAGACTCCATCATCTCTTTAATGTACAAAACAGTTCTAAGACGCATTTTTGGAAACTATCTTCCGATGAGAAGCTCCATCCCTATAGCCATTGTAGCGCTTGGAAGTTACGGCAGAGAGCAGCTCTGCGTCCACAGCGATATAGATTTGCTCATAGTTTATGAAAGGGTTGAGGGTTTTAACAGTGAGCTTATTATAGAAAAACTGTTCTATCTGGCTTTGGATGCAGGTCTCAAACTTGGTCACAGAGTACATGAAGTAAATGACCTTTTTCGTGCAAGCCAAGATGACATTACCATTAGAACCTCTCTTATGGAAGCCAGATTTGTAACAGGCTCAACTCTTACTTGGCACGCAACAAGCAAAGAGCTTAACAAAATACGGCTACACAATCAAAAAGAGTTTATTTTTGCAAAAATTGAAGAGGCTCAGGCAAGGCGCAAAAAGTATCCAAACTCAATGCAGCCAAATATCAAAGAGAGTGTCGGCGGACTTCGCGACTCAAACCTTATATTTTGGATTGCGCAAACTATTTATGGAGTTACAACCCTAAAAGATTTAACCGGAGTTCTTTTTTCCGAGGAAGAGTATAGAGAGTACAGAATGGCGCTGGAGCTGCTTTTTCGTGTTAGAAGCGCTCTGCATTTAATCGCAAAAAAACAAGAAGACAGACTTCTTTTGGAATTTATCCCGGAAGTGAGCCGTCTTTTAGGATTTACCAATCAGCAAAAAATGGTAACAAAAGTCCTTGAAGCACAGTGGCGGATAAGCAACTTTACTCAAATCTTTGTCAAAAAAATGGTCAGAGCGTACATTATTGATATGTCAAATATTTCTAGGTTTAGAAAAAGCCGTCTCAGCCGTGGCATTTATGAGCTTGAGGGCAGAGTTTACGCTTCCTATAACCTCGAGATTCAGCCACTAAACAGACTCTTGGAAATTTTGGTGTCACTGCCGGATAAACCATACCATTTTGACGCCGGATTTTTAAATCAGCTTACCTACACAAAAATATCATATCCGCTGCAAGTAAAAACTTACACACTCATAAAAGAGCTCTTTAAAAAAAGATACATGTACTCATTTTTAAAGCTTTTTTATGATGCAGGGGTACTTCATCATCTATTTCATAACTTCAAAAAAGTGCTTCATATGCCGCAGTTTGACGGCTATCATCACTATCCGGTGGATATTCACTCTATAAAATGCGTTGAAGCGTTGGAAAACATTAAAGAGCCTTTTATTAAAAAACTTTATGATGAGTTTAGCGATGATGAAAAACTACTGCTAAAAATAGTAACCCTCTTCCATGACACCGGAAAAGGAAGAGTCCAAGACCATAGTGAAGTCGGTGCAAAGCTGATAGCGCCGTTTGTAAAAAAGATGAAGTTAAAAGATGAAGATATACAGAGGTGCGTGACTTTAGTAAAGCAGCATGTAACTATGAGCAATGTGGCTTTTAAAGAGAATATACATAATGAAAAAACACTCTATAAATTTATGTCAAATATCGAAGATGTTAAAAATCTAAAGCTTCTTTATGTTCTTACTTATGCGGACATCAACGGGGTCGGAGAGGGTGTATTTAACTCCTTTGGTTCAAATCTGCTTTATGAGCTTTACATAAGCGCACTGGAAGTTGCTGAAAATTTCGGAAGAATTAACGATGCGACAAAAAGAATAAATATAGAAAAACGCGTTGTAAAACTCCCTGAATTTATCGAGCTGCCAAAACTATTACAAAGTAAGCTTCTGCGCGTTGAATCGAATCTCTTCTTTTTTAAACACACCCCGACAGATATAATAAAGATTGCAAAAAAAGCCAAAGAGACAAAAGAGTATATCTACTCCATAAATGCAGATGCTTCCCTTAGTATTGAAATATATAGAAAAATTCCGCTCAACATCGGCTATCTGCTCGCAATGCTTAGCCATCTTGATGTTGCTTCTATGGAGATTTTCACGCTGTTTGACGGTGTGAAGTATTTTAAGATAGAGTTCATCGAACATGTTGATGAAGATGAAGCACTTCGCATAGAAGATATTGTCAACAATGCTTTTGATATGAACAAACATATAAAGCTAAAAGATGTGACAATACACAAAAATGAGATAAGCGTAGATTGTGAACACTCGCTCACACACGCAGAAGTAATAATTAGTACGCAAAATCAAAAGGGTCTGCTCGCTTATATTATGGAGTGTTTTGAAGAACTTAAGATAAATATCGTAACCGCAAAGATTCACAGCACCAAACATAAGGTAAGAGACAGCTTCTTAATTGAAAAACAAAACGATATATGCAATAATGTCGAGAAAATTTATATGTTATTAATTTCACGCAGTGGCGAACAAAGTCCTCCACTGCTACGCTAGCCGCTAAGGCACTAAAGCTAGCCGCCTAATGGCGTCAGAGTAATCTGTATAACTTATTTATAAAAGGAACCATAATAGTATGTGCGGAATTGTCGGATATTTGGGTCAAAAGAACACAAAACAAATTTTATTAGACGGACTTAAAGAGCTTGAATACCGCGGCTATGACTCGGCAGGGATAGCTGTTTTAGAGGATGGGCACTTTTCAAACTTCAAAGCGGTGGGTAAACTTGTAAACCTTGAAGCAAAAACAAAAGATTTCATAACTGAAGGTTTTGCGGTAGGTATCGGGCATACAAGATGGGCAACGCACGGAAAACCGACAGAGTTAAACGCTCATCCGCATTTGGGTGAAAATTCTTATGTTGTTCATAACGGAATCATTGAAAACTATGCAACTCTAAAAAAAGAGCTCCAGACAGGCGGTGTTACATTTTTAAGCCAGACAGATACCGAGGTTATAGTTCATCAGTTTGAAAAAAATCAAAAGAGCGCAAAAAATTCATTTGAAGCGTTTGCTAAAACCATAAAAGAGCTTCACGGCGCTTACGCAATTTTGCTAGTCACAAAGACAGAGCCCGATACGATATTTTTTGCAAAACACGGTTCACCGATGTTGGTTGGAGTAAATGGCGAAGGAGAGAAGTATTTTGCATCTTCAGACACTCCTCTAATCGGGCATTGCCAAAGCGTAAACTATTTTGAAGACGGCGACTACGGATATGTAACGCCAAAAGAGATAGCTATCTTTGATAAAAACAAAGCAAAAAAAGAGGCTAAATTTTCATCACTCTCACAAAACAAACTGCTGGCTCAAAAAGACGGTTTTAGATTTTTTATGGAAAAAGAGATTTATGAGCAGAGCGTTGTAATCTCCGATACCTTGATGGGAAGATTGAGTGAGGGCGAAATTTTATTTGACGAGCTTGACAAAAGCCTATTTGATGGCATAAACGAGATAAAACTTTGCGCATGCGGAACCTCATACCACTCTGCCATGAGCGCATCATACCTACTTGAGCGCTACTCCAAGATAAGAACTTCGCTAGAGATTGCGAGTGAGTTTAGATACAGAGAACCTATTATGAGCAAAGATACTCTTTTTGTAGTAATCTCTCAAAGCGGCGAAACCGCCGACACGCTTGAAACACTGAAAATGGCTAAAGCTGCGGGACTGAAAACTTTAGTTATCTGTAATGTTGACAACTCCTCGATGGTAAGATTAGCCGATGCAACAATACTAACAAGAGCCGGTATAGAAAAAGGCGTTGCTTCCACTAAAGCGTTTGCGACGCAGGTAACGGTCTTTTGGATGCTTGCCCTATTTGTCGCAAAACTAAAAAATTCTCTTAGTGCAGACGAAATAGCCAAGCATATCGCTCTTCTTCGTGAAGTTCCTTCTCATGTAAAAGTAACAGATGATATGCATGAACGAATAAAAAGATTATCAAAAAGGTATCTTCACGGCCACGGCTTTTTCTTTATAGGCAGAGATATTTTCTATCCATTGGCGTTAGAGGGAGCTTTAAAACTAAAAGAGATTTCATATCTGCATGCCGAGGGTTATCCCTCAGGAGAGATGAAACACGGTCCTATTGCACTTGCCGACCCTGAACTATTTACCATCGCACTATTACCAAAACATCTTCATTATGAAAAAGCAAAAAGCAATGTCGAAGAGCTGAGTGCTAGAGATTCTACAATCTGTGCCATAAGCCAGATAGAGTTTGACAAAGCGGATGATTTTATACAAATTTCTTCATGCAGCCACTACATGTTAGAATTTTTTGAGATGATGGTTGTTTTACAACTGCTCTCTTTAGAAATATCTATAAGACTAGGAAATGATGTCGATATGCCGAGAAATTTGGCAAAAAGCGTTACAGTTGAATAATTAATTGTTATTTCAAACTAAATTTATATTTTCTTAGATACTATTATCACAAAAAATTATTATAAAGCGATTTCATATGACAACAAAATCTAGACTCCTACTTATAGTTACTTTTATGCTTCTTGGATTAACGGCGGCGACGATCGTCAATATTTCTCTTAACTTTAGAGAGTACAGCATAAACAGCGCAGTTGAAAAATCGCAAATGGCAGCAAATATTGTAAAAGACGGATTAACCGCTCATATGGTTAACGGCATGATGGATAAAAGACAATACTTTTTAGACAAAATTGCAACCAGCAACAACATAAAATCGCTATGGATTGCCAGAGGAGATAAAGTTATTGCTCAATATGGCGAGGGTTTATATGCAGAAACAATTAGAGATGAGATAGACAAAGAGGTTTTAAAAACCGGAGAGAGTGTACAAAAAATCACAGAAAATGCAAAAAGCAGCACCCTAAGAGTAACGATTCCATATAAAGCTTCAACCCCTATCGATAACACAAACTGTATATCATGCCACAATGTAAACAGAGGCGATACGCTTGGTATTATCAGTATGGAGTTCGATATAAGCGATATGAGAAGCAGCGGTATGATGACTATACTGAAGATTTTAGGGATAAATCTGCTCTTTATAATTGTTGTACTTATTTTAATAAATTATTATGTATCTCCATACTTAAATCTTTTTTCAAATCTGCAAAGCGGTATTAAAAAAGCGTATAGCGGAGATTTTACACATAAATTTTCAACAAAAGTCGGCGGAGATGCTAAAAATGTTGTAGAACAGATGAACTCCCTATTTCACAAAATGCAAGAGACATTCGGGGACATTAAGCATAATCTTGCGACTTTTATACCACAAAGAAGTGCTTCTAGCGACCCGCTGCATGAAGCAAAAACAATTATAAGTGAACTATCCGATATTTATAAATTCAAAAAAACCATAGAGCTTGATGCTTCAAAAGATGAAGTATATACAAGAATTATAGACATACTCAAACTAAAATACCATGTTGGACACTTTGCTTTTTATGAGGTAAACAATATAACTTCTGAGAGAAAACTAATTTACAGCACAGAAGAGAGTACTATCTGTTTTGAGAAAACAAATAAAAATGCCATGGAGTGCAGAGCCCATAGAACAAACAGCGTAACTATCTCAACAGAGTTTCCAAATCTATGTCAAGCTTGTATTGCTTTAGATATAGACTATGTTTGTATCCCTTTCAATATAAATCATGATATTTCTCTGACTGTCTCTATGACATCAGAAAATAAAGATGAAGTTGATCTTATGAAGAAAAACATCTCAAGTATTAGACACTACCTAGAAGCGGCTAAACCTGTTATAGAGAGCCAAATTTTAATGGAAAAACTAAAAGATACCTCACTTCGCGACGGAATGACCGGACTATACAACAGAAGATTTTTAGAAGAGATGATAGATAAAATTATGAGTCAGGCAGATAGAAAGAAAGATACCTACAGCGTTATGATGCTGGATGTCGACTTCTTTAAAATGGTAAATGACACTTATGGGCATGACATTGGAGACAAGGTTATTGTTGCACTCTCTAAAGTCCTAAAAGACAGTATTCGTGAATCTGATTTGGCTATTCGTTACGGAGGAGAAGAGTTTGTAATTATGCTCTGCAATGCAACGGACGAAGGAGCAATGGCAGTCGCTAAAAAAATCCACTCTGCATTTGGCGCTCTATCTTTTGATGTCGGCAACAGTGAGGCTTTGAAAAAAACCATAAGTATAGGTATAGCAAAATTCCCGACCGATGGCGATACTATCTGGAAATGTATTAAATATGCCGATACGGCTCTGTATGTTGCAAAAGATACGGGAAGAAATAAGATAGTTGAATTTAAAGCCGATATGTTTAAAACAGGTGATGAGTTTTAATATATTTTCTTCATATTTTCTTCGGTACTTTTTTAAAAAAAGTACCCAAAAATCGTGGCACGAGTTGGTTTTTTAAGGATTTTTTTCATAAATTCCTAAAAACTAAAAACTCACTTCGTTCAGACAGTTTAGTTTTTTTAACGAAATTTACTCAAAAAATCTATCTCTTAAAAAACCAAAGTGCCACATAAAGAGAAAACAAAAACCATAAAAGTTAAAAGAGTGGTGTAGATTCAAGAAGTCTAGCGAAGTATTCTGACGCTTTATGCGTCAAACTTTAGTGCCACAGCGGCTAGCGTAGCTAAATGGGCTTTGCTCATTTAGCGTGAAAAATAGAGTTCTGCAAAGAACTCTAATGTTTAGTACTGCAAGCAGATACACCCGGAGGTGTAGTCGGCTGAACGCTCTCATTGCTAGCTCCGCCCTGCGCATTTACAGCCTCTATTGTAGCCCAGATTGATTCCGCTGCACGCATATAGCGTTTAGCACTCTCACTTGTAGGATTTACAAATGTGATAGGTTTACCCTCGTCTCCGCCGGTTCTTATGCTTTGCTCAATTGGAATCTCAGCGATTATTTTAGTATTGAACTCATCAGCCATAGGTTGAGAGGTTCCTTTTCCAAAAATGTCATACTCTACGCCGGTGTCAGGCGCTATAAATCCGCTCATATTCTCAACGATTCCGGCTATTGGAATGTTTAATTTTCTAAACATATCAAGTGAACGGCGAGAGTCATCAAGAGATACCGCTTGAGGAGTTGTTACGGTAAGTCCAGCGGTTACAGGCACACTTTGAGCCAATGTAAGCTGAGCGTCACCTGTTCCCGGAGGCATATCGATAACTAAAACATCTAAGTCACTCCATAAAATATCTCTCAAAAACTGCTCTATCGCTTTCATAATCATAGCACCGCGCCACATAAGCGACTGACCGTCTTCCATAAGCGAACCCATAGACATAACTTCCAAGCCATAAGCTTTTATCGGGAGAACTTTGTTTCCGGTTACTTCAGGCTTAATGTTTGCAATGCCTAACATTCGTGGAATATTTGGACCATAAATATCGGCATCAAGCAATCCTACTTTTTTACCCTGCGCAGCAAGTGCGATAGCAATGTTTACAGATGTAGTCGATTTGCCAACCCCGCCCTTGCCTGAACTAACCATTAAAAAGTTTTTGATGTGAGGCGCTATGTTTTTACTTTTAGGCTTCGGAGCTTCCGGCATTTTTGGAGCTTTTATATTTACACTAACATTACCGGCACCGACTGCTTTTAACTCTGCCGTTGCATCATCTATAATCTGCTGTGCAACTTCCGGTGCGCTTGATGTAATATCTACATTAAAACTTACATCGTTTCCGCTTATTTCTATACTATTAACAAAACCAAAAGTTACAATATCCTTAGTAAAACCGGGATATAAAACCTTTGACAGTGCTGAATTTACAATATCTTTAGTCATATTTTTACCTTTATTTTATTTTAACACTATCTATGTTTTTGAGACGAAACTTTACCATAATTAAATAAGACAAAAATTATCCTATATCAATTAATTCTCTTTTTTAAGCTCCAAGTGCCTCTAATGCCTCTTTAGCATCCCTGTCTCTTACTTCCTGTGCAATTTTTTCAATAGCTTCAGGATTTTCCATAATTGTTTGGGTTATCTTGTATGAACAAAATTTAGGTCCGCACATTGAACAAAATTCTGCCTCTTTAAATACATCTTGAGGAAGCGTTTCATCATGATATTCGCGAGCTCTCTCGCTGTCAAGTGCCAGTTCAAACTGTCTCTCCCAGTTAAAAGCGTATCTGGCATCACTCATCTCATCGTCAATATCTCTTGCACCTTTGCGACCTCTTGCAATATCCGCCGCATGAGCCGCTATTTTATAAGCGATAATTCCCTCTCTTACATCATTCGCATTTGGAAGTCCAAGATGCTCTTTTGGCGTAACATAGCAGAGCATGCTGGCACCATGCCATCCGCCGACCGCCGCGCCGATAGCAGAGCTTATATGGTCATACCCTGCAGCGATATCCGTAACCAACGGTCCTAAGATGTAAAAAGGAGCTTCATGACAAAGTTCGCGTTGAAGCTTCATATTGCGCTCAACTTGATTTAGCGGAACATGCCCTGGACCCTCTATCATAACCTGAACATTTTTTTCCCAAGCACGAAGAGTCAAATCTCCCAAAACTTTTAGCTCTCCTAGTTGAGCATCATCACTTGCATCAGCTAAACATCCCGGACGAAGCGAATCACCCAAAGATAGCGCAACATCATACTTTGCACAAATATCTAAAATCTCATCATATGCCGTATAAAACGGGTTTTCTCTGTGATAGTGCATCATCCATGCCGCCATAAGGCTTCCGCCGCGGCTTACTATTCCCATCTTTCTTTTAGCAATTTTCGGCATGGTCTCAAGCAAAAAACCGGCATGAATAGTAAAGTAACTAACACCCTGCTTTGCCTGACGCTCTAAAACTTCAAGCATAACTTCTATGCTTAAATCTTCTATTTTGTTTTTTACATCATGAAGTATCTGATATATAGGCACCGTTCCGATTGGAATTTTTGATGATGCAATTACCGCTTTGCGGATTTCATCTAAATCGCCGCCGGTTGATAAATCCATTGCGGTATCAGCTTTATAGTGTTGAGATACCTGCATCTTCTCAACTTCGCCTTGAACATCTGATGCTATTGCAGATGAGCCGATATTTGCATTTATTTTACATCTAGCTGCAATTCCGATTGCCATAGGCTCTAATGAAGTGTGGTTTATATTTGCAGGAATAATTAATCTTCCTCTTGCAATTTCACTGCGAACTAACTCGGCAGATAAATTTTCTATTTTCGCTACATACTCCATCTCTTCGGTAATAATACCATTTCTAGCATAATACATCTGTGTTCTAACAGGATCATTTTGACGCTTTTTTACCCATGATGTCCTCATTACTCTCTCCTATAAAAATTATATATAATACATATTAAAGTATTGGAAATATAATCAAATAAAGTTAATATAATATTAAGTTGATTATTTGAGTTAATAATTTACGCCAATTCAAGATAAAAAAAAGCTTTTGGTGTGTATAATTTCGTAACACTTAAAATTTCAGGAGTCTGATTGCCTAATTTGACGCTTATTTTACTTGCAGCAGGTAGCTCGTCGCGCTTTGAGCTAGGTGTTAAAAAGCAGTGGCTTAGAGTTGGAAGTCAGCCACTGTGGCAATTTGTAGCAGGTAGATGTGAAAAAACTAAACATTTTAGTAAAATTATTATAACTTCATCCGCCGATGATATTGAGTTTATGAAACAGTATGCAGATTATACATTTGTTGAGGGTGGCGCAACAAGACAAGAGTCTCTAAAAAACTCTCTTAAAGAGGTAAATACGGAGTTCGTTCTCGTAAGTGACATTGCTCGTTCTTGCATAAGTGATGAGTTTTTAAACAATATAATCTCTCATATCGGCAAAAGCGACTGCATCGTTCCATATCTCAAAGTAACCGATACCATTGTTTATGATGATAAAACCATTGACAGAGATAGAGTAAAGAGAGTTCAAACACCACAGCTTTCACTTACGGTTGCACTAAAAAGCGCACTTCTTCAAAAAGAGGAGTTTACAGATGAGAGCAGTGCTATAGTTGCAAACGGCGGAAAAAGAGAGTTTATCTTAGGTGAAGAGTCGGCTCACAAGATAACTCATATAGAAGATTTAAAAAAACTTACTTGTCTTGCTCCGCCGTCAAATGAGACTCTTAGCGGAGTAGGTTTTGATGTTCATGCTTTTGATACAAAAGGCGACATGTATCTTGGCGGCGTGAAGATAGATTCAGAGTACGGGTTTATTGCGCACAGCGACGGAGATGTGGCGATACATGCTCTCATAGACGCTCTGCTCGGTGCTGCGGGGATGGGAGATATCGGTATGATGTTTCCTGATAACAGCGACTTATACAAAGATATAGATTCTAAAGAGCTCTTAAAAAAAGTCGTTACGAAACTTCGCAATTTTGGATTTGTAATTGTAAATGTAGATATAACCATAGCAGCAGAGAAGCCAAGAATAGGCAACTATAAATCACTTATGAGAAAAACGCTTAGCACTATTTTAAATATAGAGAGCCAAAGAGTGAACATAAAGGCAACAACCACCGAAAAACTTGGTTTTATTGGCAGAGGTGAAGGCGTTGGAGTAATTGCAAACGCAAATTTAAAATATTTTGATTGGACAAAAATATGAAGATATTAATTATAGAAAATGAAGTTTATTTAGCCCAGAGTATTGCGACAAAGTTGGGTGAACTGGGTCATATTTGCGAAATGTGTACATCAACAAAAGATGCCATAAAAAGCAATAATTACGATGTTGTTTTACTATCAACAAATATCAATGGTCAAGATTTCAACCCGGTTATTGAAACATTTAAAAAATCAATCATCATCTTGATGGTTTCATACATCAGCAACGACACGGTTTCTAAGCCTCTCTCTGCAGGCGCAAAAGATTACATACTGAAACCTTTTATGATTGAAGAGCTCATTAGAAAAATAAATCACTATCAAGATTATGAAAAATTAAAAAAAAGAAACGCTGCATACGATAAATATCTGACTCACACATTTTCGTCACTCTCAAGCGAACACAATTTTGAAAATATTGAACTTCCTCTTTTCATATCATCTGCTTATCAAAAACATGCAGACTCTTTTGCGTTTGAATATGCAAAAAGGAAAAATTTACCGCTTCATTTTATAACGCTTAGCGATTCAAAAGCAATGAGCGAGATAGAGTCGATTACGGGAAATTCACTAATTTATATTATAGATTTTCAAACCCTAAAAAAAAGCGATAGAAAAGCTCTCTATGCAATGATAGAAAGCAAAAAAGCTATCGTATCGAGCACTGATAAAATAGAAGATGATGAGTATGAGATAATAGAGATTAAAAGTGAAAACAATATCTTTGATCAGGGTGAAATTCTTCCGATTGAAGATTATGTAAAATTTATAGTTTTAAGTTATCAACACAAATTTCCAGATACTGAATTATCTAAAAAACTTGGAATTAGCCGTAAAAGTTTATGGGAAAAACGGAAGAAATATGACATTGTCAAGAAAAAATAAAACTCTTCTTATCGATAAAGAGGCGGCATACGCTCTTGAACTCTTAAAAGACGGGCTGCTCTCTCCCGTTGAGTCACTGATGAATGAGGAGCAGAGCAAAAGTGTTTTAAAGACAGGATTGATTAACGGCAAATCATTTCCTTTTCCTTTTATTTTGGCTCCATCTGGGAAAATGAATGCAGAAGTACTTGCCTCACTAAAAAAAGGTGAAGAGGTTATAATTATTTTTGATGAAAAACCATTTGCCTCTTTGATAGTTGATGAAGTTTTTCATATCGACCCAAGCGAAAGAATCAAACAGATATATGGCACAGACGACATTTCTCACCCCGGTGTGCTGGCAACGCTCTATAGATTGGGCTCACTTGCCGTAAGCGGTGAATATACCATTTTAGACAAATCCAGAAACAGTAATAAAAAAACAATAGCTGATGCAAAAAAACTCATAGATGCAAAGCACACAACTGCCCTTGTAATGGGAGCAAATCCTCTTCACAGAGCTCATGAGAGATTGATTCGCCAAACTCTTGAAAATACTGATTTGCTTGTTATATTTTTGCTAAAACCATATAACGAATCAAATTTAAGTTATGAGATAAGAAAAGAGGCACTTGATTTTTTTATTACTAATTTTTTAACAAAAAATCATGTGGTTGTCGTGCCTCTTGAGAATAGCTATATTTTTGCCGGTTACAACGAAATAATTCTTGATGCGATTGTTGCAAAAAATTATGGTTGCAATAAACTGACCATTGGAAGAAATCACGCCGGTCTTGGTATGTTTTACGACTGCAACTCAAATAAATCAATCATCGATAAAGTAATCGGCATAGACATAGAGATTATGGTGGCAAGCGAATATGTTTACTGCGACAAATGTACGACTCTCGTCAGTAAAAACACATGTCCTCACGGGCAACATCACCAAATATCTTACCATTCAAACTCTATTTTAGAACTCCTAGAGCTTGGTATTTTACCTCCGACAATACTTATGAGAAAAGAGATTTCTGCAGTTATCTTATCAAAACTTCATCCAAACAGATTTAGAAATTTAGAAAAACTCTACTATGACATTCTTCCTACAGAGGGTCTTTTGGAAGAGCATACGGAAAATGATTTTTACTTAGAGTTGATGAAATTGTACCAAACAACATCATTAACATAGAATGAAAACCCTGTAAACTCACTATTTTCTATTCTTACAAAATTCTGACACGAAAGTGTCAAGCTTTAGTCGCCATAGCGGCGTTAGCGTAGCCAAAGGAATTACTTCCTTTGGCGTAATAAATTAGAATGAAGGTTTTCCTTCATTTTGTAAAACAAAATTAAGGAATTTAATGAACTGGTTTTTTATAACATTAGGCTATAGCGGGCTCTCTCCAAAAGCCCCAGGAAGTGTCGGAACTCTTGTTTCGCTTCCTCTTGGGATGTTGATACTTATCTATTTTGATGCTCAAACTCTATTTTTAGCAACAATCTTAATCTCTATAATTGCTATTCGCGAGATAAACAAGTACGAGGCAAAAAGCGCCATTCACGACGACAAACGAATCGTAATAGATGAACTGGCCGGAATGTGGTTTGCGCTTAGCGTGGCACCTGCTATAAGCATAAGTATAGGCGAAGTAACCGATTTGCAAAACGGATTTTTAGTTCAAAGCTTACTCTCTTTCGTATTATTTAGATACTTTGATATAACAAAACCATCAATCATAGGCAGACTTGACCGTGAAGCAAAAGGCGGAGTCGGCGTTGTAGCCGACGACATTGTTGCCGGCTTTGTAGCAGGAGTTTTGAGCGCCGTTATCTGGCAGGGATGGCTGCAGCTTCAAAATATTATTTAATCTGTTATTTTTTCTAACATCTACAAAAAAAGAACTCTAAAAAGAATTAAAAGAGTGATGCAGTTTCAAGGCGTGCGTGAGGAAGGATACTGTAGTATCTGACGAACGCGCCCTGAACAAAGTGAAGAAGTACTCTTGGGGTGCAACAACGCAGAAAATGCGTTGCTATTTTAATTCAAACAACTCACTTAAATGAATATTGGGTCGTCCGATGGTCCTATCTCTTCAAAATCATCTATTATCTGCTCAAACATCTTCATAGTTTTTTTAGCTTTGCTTGCATGTTCATCAAATATCGGTTTAGATGCCGGAAATGCTTCACTAAGCTCTTGGTAGATTAAAACTCGCCCATTTATATGTTTGCTTATCTCATCAAAAGCGCCTTTTAAATACTCTTTGGAGTTCGTGTGCCTAAAAAGAGACCTAACCATTTTGATACGCTCTTTTATC